>Ga0114950_10001310_pt1 | contig 18585 bp, 13 predicted proteins | sample N075metaG_FD_83503 | JGI IMG/M metagenome (GOLD analysis project Ga0114950, IMG submission 83503) | Deep subsurface microbial communities from Kermadec Trench to uncover new lineages of life (NeLLi) - N075 metaG | ecosystem: Environmental > Aquatic > Marine > Ocean trench > Sediment | place... | reverse complement strand
GATTTGAACCGCTGACCTGCTGATTACGAATCAGCTGCTCTACCACTGAGCTACGTCGGCTTGTTGGGGCCTGGTGCGCGGTCTCTGGTGGATCGCGGCGACAGCGAATTCTAGGGTCCCCAGGAGGGATGCGCAAGGAGGGGTCAGGCGTCGATCGCGACGTGGCCCTCCACCGATCCGACCCTCGTCAGCCAAGTTCTTACTGCCGGGTAGCGCGACAGGTCGAAGCCGCCTTCGTCGGCTACGTGGGTGTAGGCGTAGAGGGCGATGTCGGCGATGGTGAGGGTGTTGCCGACGAACCATTCGCGGGTGGCGAGGTGGCGGTTCATGAGGCTCAGGGCGTCGTGGCCACGCTCTTGTTTTTCCTGGATCTCGGTCGCTCTCTCCTGTGCCAGGCCCAGATGGAGCCAGTGACGGACGACCGCGACGTAGGGCTCGTGGGAGTACTGTTCGAAGAACATCCACTGCAGAACTTGTGCGCGTCCGAGGCGATCGTCAGGTAGGTACCTGGTGCCCTCGGCGAGGTAGAACTGGATGGCGTTCGATTCGGCGAGGTAGGTGCCGTCGTCGAGCTCGAGGAGGGGGATCTTGCCGTTCGGGTTCTTGGCCAGGAATGCTTCAGAACGAGTTCCGGTGGAGTCGAAGTCGAGTTTTACGCGGTCGTACTCGATGCCCAGGAGGGCGAGGAGGAGGCGCACTTTGTAGGCGTTGCCGGAGATGGGGGAGTCGTAGAGGCGGAGCATCATATGGATCCTTTGGTTGGGCGCGAAGTCTGAAACGGTAGCACTGCTCGCGGCGGGAGTTGGTGGGTGAAGGGCTGCTAGACTCTCGCTGGCTCGAAGCTCACATAGGAGGTTGGTATGAAGCGCAGAGTGCTCTGGATGATGTCCGTTCTGTTGGTGGTTGGCTGTTGGTCGGCGTTGGCGGCGGATCAGGATGCCGTGACTTTCGATGACGTGCGGCCGATCCTGCAGGAGAACTGCACGGTTTGCCATCGTCCGGCGGGCAACAACGTCATGGGGATGGTGGCGCCGATGCCGCTGCGCACCTACCAAGAAGTACGGCCGTGGGCGAAGGCCGTGGCCCGGCAGGTCCAGCAGCGGACGATGCCGCCCTGGCATGCGACCTCGGAGTTCGCGGGTGTTTTCCTCAACGAGCGTACTCTCAGTAATGAGGAGATCGCCACGTTTGTCGACTGGGCGAGCAGCGGCGCGGCCAGGGGCGAGTCAACAGATGACATCGTCGAAGCCGATAGCGAAGGGAGCCCGGAATGGCAGATCGGCACGCCCGATCTGATCGTGCCCTTCGAAGAGGCCTACTTCGTGAGCGACGATGTCGAAGATCAATACGCGACAGTGGTGGTTCGGCTCACTGAAGAGCAGTTGCCCGAAGATCGCTGGATCCAGGGGATGGAGTTTCGACCCGGCTCCGAGGCGGTGCATCACATCGTCATCTTCACCGACGATAAGCGCGAGTCGCTGGGATTCCCGGCGATGGCTCAAGGCATGCTCGGTGGCATGGGGCCGGGCACCGACGCCACGATATTTCCCGAGGGCTACGGGCGTTTCCTACGCGCTGGCTCGACGATCATGTTCAACATGCACTACCACAAGGAGCCGGGACCGGGCACCGGGGTGTACGACCACTCCCGCATCGCGTTCAAGTTCCATGACAAGCCGGTGGAGCATGCCGTCAATTGGGGTGCGGTCGGGCTGATGAACTTCAGTATTCCCCCGAACAATTCGAACGTCGAGTTGGTTGCCGAAGAGACTTTCGATCGTGAGATCACTCTCATGGCTCTGTTTCCGCACACCCATCTGCGCGGCAAGGCCTCGCGGTACACGGCGTACTATCCCGACGGGAGCCAGGAGGTGCTCTTGGACGTTCCGAACTACGATTTCGATTGGCAGACGAACTACATCTATCGTGAGCCCAGGGTGCTGCCCGCCGGCACGCGACTCGAAGTCCGTATGTGGTACGACAACTCGAAGGAGCGCGGTGATCTCACCGGCATCGATCCTTCGCGAACCGTTGGCTTCGGTCAGCCGACCACCGACGAGATGATGCTCGGCTGGATCGACTACACCTATACGGGTGTCGAGGCGGTGGCCGGCTCCGGCGGGCGCTAGGCAGTCGCCAGCGCCTGCTGCGGGTGCATGTCGTCGAGCTCGACACCGACGATCTTCGAGACACCCTTCTCTTCCATCGTGATGCCGTAGAGCGTCGACGCGGCCTCCATCGTCAGCTTGTTGTGGCTGATGATGAGGAATTGGATGTCCTTGGCGGAGGCGCGCAGCAGCTCGACGAAGCGCAGGATGTTCGAGTCGTCGAGCGCCGCGTCGACTTCGTCGAGGATGCAGAACGGTGAGGGCTTGGCGCGAAACAGGCCGAAGAGAAGAGCGATGGCGGTCAGTGCCTTTTCGCCACCCGAGAGGAGCATGAGGTTCTGGAGCCTCTTGCCAGGCGGGCGCGCGACGATCTCGATGCCACTCTCCAGAGGGTCGTCCTCGTCGAGGAGACGCATCTGGGCCTCGCCGCCGCTGAAGAGAGTCGTGAAGACCTCGGCGAAGTGCCGATTGACCTCGTTGAACGTTGCCAGGAAGCGCTCGCTCGACGTCTGGTTGATCTCGCGAATTGTCGCTCGCAGGCGATCGATCGAGCTCTGTACGTCCTCGCGTTGTTCGACCAGGAAGGTGTGGCGCTCCTCTTGCTCGTCGAACTCCTTGGTGGCGAGCAGGTTCACCGGGCCGAGGCGGTCGAGTACGCCGCGGCAGTGCTCCAACCGCTGCTCGAGATCGTCGATCTCTACCGGTTCCTCGTCGTCCTCGATCGGCGTCGAGTCGACCTCGGCGCCTGGGAATGCCTCTTCGTAGCTCGCCTCCAAGTGGGACTGGTCTTGGAGGAGCGAGGCCTCGGAAACTCGCAACTCCTGAATTCGCTCTCTGCCGCCTTCCTGCCTGCTGCGTAGCTCCTCGAGTCGAGCCTCCAGCTCCTTGATCTCTTCGCGCTTGGCGGTCAGCTGTTCCTGCGTTTCCCGGGAGTCTTGTTCGACTACGTCGCGTTCTTTGAGCGCTGCCTGGAGCTCCTCGCGAGCCTGGTCGATCGACTCCGCCAGGGCCTGTCCGCGTTCCTCTAGTCGCGCCTCTTCGCTGCGCCACTCCTCACCCTGGCGCTCGATCTCCAGGCAGCGCTGCTCGAGCCTGTCCCTTTCCTGAAGATGCGCTCCGAGTCTCTCCTGCAGGAGGTCCAGGCGACCCTGGCGGCCGGCGCCGGCGGTACTCACCAGCTCGCGGCGCTCGCGCGCTTCGTCGAGCTCGGTCTGCGCGGCATCGAATTGTGCTCCGAGGCTGGCGCTCGAGGTCTCTTCCTCGTCCAACTGTCGGCGGAGCGCGTCGCGCTGTTCGTCGACCCGACCGAGCTCTTCGCTGATCGTGGACTTCTCGAGCTGGAGGTCTCGATGAGACTGCTCCAGGTCTTGCGCCCGTTCCCCTGACTCCTGAAGCCTGGCGCGGGCCACCGCCAGCTGCTGGCTCAGCTCGGTTTGCTCGGCTTCGATCCGATTCTTGGCCTCGGCTTCCCGCGAGCGCTTGCCGACCAGAGTGTCGAGCTGACCGGAGAGGCTCTCTCGCTGAACCCTGATCTCGGGAATGCGAACCGAGATCTGTTGCAGGTCGCGCTTTCGCGCCAGGACGCCCGGATTCGCCGTCTCGCCTTGGATGCGAAGGAGTCGGCCCTGAGTGCAGGTGCCTTCTCTGCTGAGGAACGAAGCGGACGGCATTCGCCGCGCCAGAGACTCCGCGTCCTCCGCGGTCTCCACCAAGTAGGCCTCCGGCAGGCCGGCGTGGTATTCGAGCGGCAAGCCGAGAGCGGCGGGCAGGGCCTCGACGATCGCTGGATCTTCGATCGTCGATGGCGGGGCCGATCCGGGCTCGACTGCGTGCAGCAGGGCACCGGCCGCGCCTTCCGCCGCGACAGTACGGGCGATGGCGTAGGGATCCTCCGAGGCGGGTATCAGCACGCTGTCGCGTAGCGGCTCCAAGAAAAGATCGATGCTGTCTTCCCAGCCATTCGGCACGGTGAGCTCGTCGGCGAGGAAGCGAGGTTGCCCGATGCCGGCGCTCTGCCAGAGCTCCTCGATTCTGGCCCGTCGGCCGGCATCCTCGGCTTCGAGGCCCTCGAGGATCTCGCACCGCTGCTCGAGCGCGGTGCTTTCGTCCTTGCACGTTTGGATGCGGTCTCCCACCTCGGCCTCGAGCCGGAGGGTGTCGGCGAGCGACTTGGCGGCGCCTTCGTGCTCGGAGGTCTTCTCCTGTAGGCCGTCGTCGATGCTCGCTACGTGGTTGCTGGCGTCGGCGAGCGCCTTCTCGGCGAGCTTCCAGCGCTCGTTGAGCCGGTCGAGAGCGGCGTTGGTGTGCTCTTGGCGGTAGCTGCCTTTTTCGGCTTCGATCTGCTCTTGATGCAGACGCGCCTGGAGCGCAGTGACTTTGCTCCCGGCGGCCAGTAGCTGAGTGCGTAGAGTCTCGAGTCGAGCCTCAGCGGCCTTGACGATCTCACTAGCCTGCTCGATCTGTTCGCGATCCGCGGCGATCGCGGTGCGGGCCTCCTCGTGCTCCGAGTTCAAAGTGGTATGGCGGGAGGTGAGGGAGTCGAGCGCCCCGCGCTGTGCTTCGAGCTCTGTTGACAGCAGCTCGGTGGATGCAAGGCCGCGTTCCAGCCGATCCTCGATCTCCCGAATCGTCTGCTGCCCCCCCTTGATCAGCTCCTGGCGCCCCTCGATCGTGGCTGCCAGAGTGGTTTGGCGAGTGTGGCGCTCGCTGACCTCTTCCGCCATGCGGTCGTTCGCTGCCCGTCCTGCCGCCAGTTCGGCTTCTTCGCCATGCAGGGTGGCCGAGAGCTCGGCGTCGCCCGTGGTGGCCTGGGCAAGGGTCTCGCGCAGGGTGCCGAGCTCGGTAGAGACCTGTCGCCACTTGCCGGTGAGAAGCGCGCTGAGCAGCTCGCGGTGCTCCACTTCCCGCTCCTGGAAGCGTCGTGCCGCGCCCGCCTGACGTTTCAACGATCGCAGCGATCTTTCCAGCTCTCCGACGACATCCTCAAGGCGTTGCAAGCTCCCCGCGGCGTCTTCGAGCTTGAGCTCGGCGACTCGTTTGCGTGCCTTATAGCGAGTGATTCCCGCCGCCTCTTCGAGCAGCTGTCGTCGCTCCTGCGGCTTGCCCGAGAGAACCGATTCGACCTGACCCTGGCCGATGACGGAGTAGGCGCGAATTCCGAGCCCGGTGTCCATCAGCAAGTCACGGATGCGCTTCAGGGGGACCACCCGGTCGTTGAGGCGGTATTGACTCTCGCCGCCGCGGAACACTCTTCTGCCGATCCGGATCATGCCGTCTTCGGCGTGCTCGAACCCCGGATCGGTTCGCAGAGTCAACGTGACCTCGGCCATTCCGAGCGGCCTGCGACGCTGCGAGCCGCTGAAGATGACGTCTTCCATCTTGCCGCTGCGCAGAAACTTGGTGCTCTGCTCGCCGAGGGCCCAGGTAACGGCCTCGGAGAGGTTGCTCTTGCCACAACCGTTGGGCCCCACGATAGCGGTGATGCCGTCGGCGAAGTCGGTCGACACCGGGTCGACGAACGACTTGAAACCGGAGATTTCCAGGCGGTGAAGCTTCAGCATGGTGGTCGCTGTCGAAGATAGCAGAGGGTGCGAAGAAACCACAACCCCTAGGGTTGCTCAGACGGGATACCACTACATGTCGTGGTTCTTGGCGTTTTGGCAGGTCCTCGAGTAGGCCCCTAGACCGCTCAAGCTCACTCGTACTCGGCGTGCGTTGACAAACTGTCTGGGGCCAGCGTACGATCCTGCCGGTCTGAGCCTCGCAGGGCTCCTCCCACAGATCACGACGGTAGATGCCGGCTGTTCTCGACTCTCGCCAGATCGCTCGCGTGCTGCGGCGTATGGCCGGGGAGATCGTCGAGAAGAACGAGACGATCGAAGACCTGATTCTGGTGGGAATCCGCACTCGTGGCGTGCCCATGGCGGAGGCGCTCGCCGCCGAGATCGGCCGGATGGAGAACGTCGAGGTTCCGATCGGCGTCCTGGACATCACTCTGTATCGCGACGATCTGTCGACCATCGCTCCGCAGCCGGTCGTTCGCGAGACCCATCTGCCGCTGCCGGTCGAAGACCGGATCCTCGTGCTGTGCGACGACGTGCTGTTCAGCGGCCGTACAATTCGTGCCGCGCTCGACGCGTTGATTGATTTCGGCCGCCCGAAGGCAGTTCAACTAGCCGTTCTCATCGACAGGGTCGGCCAGCGCGAGTTGCCGATCCAGGCCGACGTCGTCGGTCGAGAGGTGTCTACGACACTCGACCAGGAGGTTCGAGTTCGGTTCGAGTCGGTTGACGGGGTCGACGAGGTGGAGGTGGTCGATCGTGCCTGATACGGCCTGGCAGGCGAAGGATCTGCTGACGATTCGAGGCCTCGAGAAGGGGCAGGTCGAGCTCATTCTCGACACCGCGGAGTCGTTCCGAGAGGTCGCCTCTCGGCCGATCAAGAAAGTCCCTTCGCTGCGCGGCCGGACCCTTCTCGGACTCTTCTTCGAACCCTCGACTCGCACCAGTTCGAGCTTCGAGATTGCCGCCAAGCGGTTGTCGGCCGACTGGGTGAGTTTTTCGTCAGCGTCGTCTTCGCTTGCCAAGGGAGAGAGCCTGATCGACACTGCTCGCAATCTCGAGGCCATGGCGCCCGACCTCGTGGTCGTACGGCACGGCCATCCAGGAGTGCCGCGAATGCTCGCCGAACGGCTCGGGTGCTCGGTTGTCAACGCCGGTGACGGAGCACACGAGCATCCGACCCAGGCTCTCCTCGACGCCTTCACGATTCGCAGATCGAAGGGGCGCCTCGAGGGTCTCGAGGTGGCGATCATCGGGGATATCGAGCACAGCCGGGTGGCGCGTTCCAATATCCATCTCCTGTTGCTCATGGGGGCCCGAGTCACGGTCGCCGGCCCGCGGCCGATGATGCCTCTGGGCATCGAGCAGATGGGCGTCGAGGTCGCCTTCTCGACCGAAGACGCCGTGCGCGATGCCGACGTGGTGATGATGCTGCGCCTGCAGCTCGAGCGCCACGGCGCGACTCGATTTCCCTCGCTTCGTGAGTATTTCGAGGTCTTCGCGCTGACCGAGAAACGGCTCGCTGGCGCCAAGGACGACGTGATCATCCTTCACCCGGGCCCCATGAACCGTGGGGTCGAGATTGCCAGTGAAGTGGCCGACGGGCCGTACTCGGTGATCCTCGAGCAGGTGGCGAACGGAGTCGCCGTGCGCATGGCGGTCCTCTATCTCCTGACCCTGCGTCGGGAGGAAGGCGAATGACCTTGTTGCTGCGCGGTGCGCGAATCGTCGACCCGAGTCAGGACCTGGATCGCCAGACGGATCTACTCCTCGCCGACGGGCTCGTGGTGCAGCTTGGCGACGCCATCGAGGCGGGCGAGGGTGTCGAGGTGATGGAGCTTGCCGGCAAGGTCGTGACTCCGGGCCTGATCGACGTTCACACCCATCTGCGCGAGCCCGGTCAGGAGCACAAGGAGACCATCGAGAGTGGCACCCGTGCCGCTGCGGCGGGCGGATTCACGGCGGTGGCGTGCATGGCCAACACGGAGCCGGTCAACGACAACCGGTCGGTGACCGAGCACATCCTGAGTGAGGCTCGTCGTCACTCGTACGCTCGCGTGTACCCGATAGGCGCGATCACCAAGGGGCTGCGTGGTGAGGAGCTGGCAGAGATCGGCCAGCTCTCCGCGGCGGGCGTGGTCGGCATCTCAGACGACGGCCGACCGGTCGAGAGCGCCGAGCTCATGCGTCGTGCGCTGTCGTACTCCCGGCACTTCGATCTACCGGTCATCCAGCATGCCCAGGACATGGCCCTCAGCGGCTCGGGAGTGATGCACGAAGGGGCCTGGTCGACACAAATGGGCCTCCCCGGCATTCCTGGAGTAGCGGAAGACGCGATGGTGGCGCGCGACCTGCTCCTTGTCGAGCTCACGGGCGGTCGCTACCACCTGCAGCATCTGTCGACCGAGCGCAGCCTTCAGTTGATTCAGGAGGCTAAGGGGCGCGGCCTCCAGGTCACCTGTGAAGTGACCCCGCACCACCTTCTGCTGACCGACGAGGCGGTGTTCGAGAGCGGCATGTCGACCGATACCAAGATGAACCCACCGTTGCGGCAGGAAAGCGATCGACTCGCCCTCCTCGAGGGTCTTGCCGACGGCATCATCGATCTCATCGCCAGCGATCATGCTCCTCACCATCCCGACGAGAAGGACTGCGAGTTCAGTGATGCCCCGTTCGGCATCGTCGGCCTGGAGACCACAGTGAGCCTGTGCCTGGATCGGTTGGTGGCGGGCGGAGTCTTGACCCTGAGCCGCCTCATCGACCTGCTTTCCTGCCGCCCGGCGCAGGTTTTCGGACTCGAGGGCGGCAGTTTGAAGGAAGGCAGTGCTGCTGATGTGACGATTCTCGATCTCGAGGCCGAAGTGACGGTGGATCCGCGCAGCTTCTTGTCCAAGGCGCGCAACAGTCCCTTCGGCGGATGGCAGCTGAAGGGCGCTCCAGTGCGGACGATTCTCGCCGGCCGTCTGGTTGAACCGTAGGCGGCGAGTCGTGGATCCGAGACTCCTCGAAGTCGCCGTCGCGGCTGCTCAGGCCGGCTCCGAAGTTCTTCTCAGAACGTTCGGCTCAGACGATCTGCAGGTGGAGCAGAAGGCTCGCAACGATTTCGTCTCTCGAGCCGATCGTGAGAGTGAGAGCGCGATCGTCGACCTCATTCTCGAGGCGTTTCCGAGTCATTCGATCCTGGGCGAGGAAGGCGGCGTCTATGCCGGGAGCAGCGGCGAGCTCGAGTGGGTGCTCGATCCGCTCGACGGTACCAGCAACTTCCTGCGCGGTGTGCCCTACTTCTGTATCTCCGTGGCCTGTCGCCGCGGCCCCGACACTCTGGTCGGTGTCGTGCTCGACCCGCTTCGCGGCGACCTGTTCACCGCTGTCGCCGGTGAAGGCAGCCGGCGCAATGGCGAGGCGATCCACGTGCGCCCGGCGGCGGGGCTGAAGGGTGCCTTCCTGGCGACGGGCTTTCCGTTCAAGGCGCATCCTGCCCTCGATGCGTATCTCGAGGTTTTTCGTGAAGTCTTTCTAGAGGCGCAGGCGATTCGCCGCTGTGGGGCGGCTGCTTTGGACCTGGCCTACACCGCTGCCGGCATCTTCGACGGCTTCTTCGAGTTCCGCCTGGCGCCTTGGGACCTCGCGGCCGGCTGCCTTCTGGTGCAGGAGGCGGGCGGAGTCGCCACCGATCTCGACGGCGGCTCGGAATACCTCTCCACCGGCAATGTGCTGGCCGGCGCTCCCGGTGTGCATCGCGATCTGCTCGCGGTCATGGCCCGCCATGCCGGCGAGGCGCGCATGGACGATCTAGTGCCCCGTAGCTTGTAGACTTGGCGCCATGCCGGCCTCGGAAGCTGCCTCTCCGAGACTCGAGATTCAGATTGTCCCCGGCGACGCGCGGCGGCGAGGCCGCTCGATTCGTTTCACAAAGGCCGGCTATCGGGCTGCGCTGGCGGGCTTGGCCGGCTATGTCGCGTTTCTGGCCGTGGGCCTGGGCCTCGCCCCCTTCGCCTGGCGCAAGCTCGCGAGCCAGTCGCAGTACCGGGTTTCGACGCTCACCCGCGATCGTCTGGAGGAACACGCTCGAGTTATCGGTCAGCGGTTTCGGCAGACCGCGGAGGGCGCTGCGGAGCTCCGATCGAGACTGAACAAGGTACATGTGGCCTATGGCCTCGAGTTTTCGGAGGCGGCGAGCGTGGAAGACAGCGCCGCGATCGACCTGACGGCAGCCGAGGAGACGCCGACCCAGACCTTGGCGAGGCTCGCGAGGTCGCTCAATGCGAGGATCGAGATCGTCGGGCGGTTCCTCGAGGAGATCGAGACCTTCGAGGCCGGCAACCAGGAGCGGGTTGCCCTAACGCCGGCGATGTCACCTCTGCGAAGCGAGATCTTCGTGTTGACGACCCCGATGGGGTTCACAACGAGTCCGTTTACGCAGGAGGAGGAGTTTCACGCCGGCGTCGATCTCGCTGCGCCGGCCGGCACGCCGGTCTACGCGCCGGCCGATGGCAAGGTGGTCTTCGCCGGCAAGTATCCGTTGAGTCGTCGGAGCTCCTGGTGGCGGCTGGGAAAGATCGTGGCGCTGCGCAGCGGTGACGACTTCGTCACCCTGTTCGGTCACTGCGAAGAGATTACGGTAAGGCGAGGTCAGACCGTCAGCCGTGGTGAGCAATTGGCCACGGTGGGAGACTCGGGATGGACTCCCAACTCGAGTCTTCACTTTGCCGTCTGGCGCCGCGATGCGGAGGGCTTTCGTCCGATGGATCCTCGGCTCTACATCCTCGATCGCCGTTGGGAGGACGACGCGGAGCTCCTCGCCGCGGCCAGGCAGGATCTTCCCGAGGGGGTGTTCGAGAAGTTGCCGCGAGCGTTGGGCGGGGAATAGAGCGAAGGCTGGCGCGCGAAACTCAGAACGACTCTTTCGAGGTCACCAGCCACTGGACCTTGCGCGAATCTCCGTCGAGCGGATAGGCGAAGTCGAAGTGAATCATGGCGCCATCGGCGGAGCGGCTCGAACCGAGACGCAGACCGACGCCGACGTCCTTGAAGAGCTCGGAGCTCGACGGGCCGGTGTGATCGTCGCCGTACCAGGCGCCGCCTACGTCGAAGAAGGCAGCGGCACCGACGTGCACGAGGTTGAAGAGCTCGAGGCCGGTGTAGAAGCGGTGCTCGAGGGTGAAAAGGAAGCGCCGGTCGCCGTTGCGAAAACGACGGGGGTAGCCTCGCAGCCCGGTATCGCCTCCGATCAAGAGTTGGCGATGCGGATCGAGGTTGTGGGAAACGTCTACCTGCAGAGAGGTGAGCAACCGGTGGGGACCGAAAGTGCTGAGAAAGTGGCGAAAGCGGGCGCCGACCACTACATTCTCCGATTCGCTACCAAAGCGTCCCGAGCCGTACGCTCCCATCAGGAGGACCTGGCGTTCGCCGGGAGCGAAGCCGGTGCTCGCCGAGCCGACGAAGATCGCCTGGCTCCGGTCGCCGCTCCACGCGGGGGAGGAGTAGCCGATCCGGAATCGCAGCTCGGAGCCCAGGTTCAGGTCTTCGGTGCGCACCAGCTGATCGAGGTTGCGATGCTCCACCCAGCCGTCCGAGACTCTTTCGTATCCGACCCACGGGTACGAGACTGTTCGCGAAGGTGGCAGGACTCGCCCGGTCATTTCGTCCGGAAGGGGACTGTCGATCGGCGGGATGACGATCAGAATCGGGGGAACCGGCGCGTGCGCGATCGGGCGACGAGCGAGGGTGTGCCCTTCCGGGAATATCTCGTTCGGGAAGTCGAGGCTCGCTCGCGCGACAGAGGCTGGATCGAAGAAGGTGGTGGTGAGGTTTTCCTCCATGAAGTGGTCGGCTTGGTAGGTGAAGCCGAAGATCAGGCGATTGGTGCCGTTCTTGCTGTAGCCTCTCGAGAGTCCGCCGCGGACCTCGAAGAAGCTGGTCTCGTGGCTGAATCGATCTACGACTTCGCCGTTCGAGTAGATCCGATCGGTCTTCTTGTCCGACACGAAGCGAGTGATGGCCGACCAGCGGGTGTCCAGAGAGTAGAAGGGCCGCCCCAGGTCGATCGTGCGCCGATAGCCGTCACTCCTTTCTGCGAGCATGAGTCCGAAAAGGTTCCTCGAGCCCCGCACGGCGTAGTCGAAGTAGCGCAGCCGTTGTTCGCTGCGATCCGGGTCGGAGGTGTACTTGAGTGACACCAGACGACCGCTGCCCATGAAGTTCGAGTCACGGAGGCTGGCCTGGACCGTATTGCCGCCACCCTTGCGATCGAAACCGATGCCGCCGCCCAGGGTCCAGACGTCGCGGGTGACGACCAGCAGGTCGACGGTGTTGCCGCGCACCCGCAGGGGTTCGACGCAGGCATCGTAGAAGATTCCGAAGTCGCGTAGATGACGAGCGCTCTCTTGCAGGGTGCGTGGATCGTAGTCGTCGCCGGGGCGGATCAGAAGCCGCTGGCGGACGACTCGCTCCTTCGTGGTGGTGTGTATGTCGTTCGCGGTTCGGAAGAGAAAACGGCCTTGTCCTGCCTTGCCGGGATCGAAGATGTCGAGCGCGTAGACCTCGATCTCACCGACGATCGCACCTTCTGGCAGGTTGGCTATCAGGTCGAGGGGAATATCCAATGCCTGGCGAACATCCCGACAGAGAGAGGGAGGCAACTCCTGCGTCTCCGAACCGAAGACGGGAGGCTGAAGAAACAGCGTTGGCAGGGCCACGAGAGCCCCAAGCAGGGCGATCGGTGCGGTTCTTCGAGACCTCGAGATCATTGACCGGTAAGCCTATACCGAAGGAGCTATTTATGGGTGCTTGGAGGTTGAATTCGTTGCTCTCTCGAACGTCTCTTCGAAGGCTCGAATGCAGTAGGATCGGGTGTCCGACCGCGTGAACAGGAAGGGGAAAAGCATGAAGATTCTCAGTTTGCTATTTGTGTGTCTGATGGTGGGTCTCGTAGCGTGCCAGCCGGCACCCGATTCCGACTCCGGAGTGGTGAGGATCGACCCCGGCCCCAATGCGCAGGAGGAGATTCAAACCGCTCTCCTGGTGGCTGAGCCCGGTACGGTCATCGAGCTCGGTGAGGGCCGATTCGATTTCAACGGCAGCCTGTCGCTGGACGTAGAGAACGTCACCCTCAGAGGCGTCGGCCGCGACAAGACCATTCTCGACTTCAGTCGCCAGGAAGCCGGAACAGGCGGTGAGGGGATTCTGGCGACCAGCGACGGCTTTACGATCGAGTCGCTGTCGGTGGAGAACACCCGTGGGGACGCGATCAAGGTCGAGGGCGCAACGGGCGTTGTCTTCCGCAACGTTCGCGTCGACTGGGCCGGGGAGCCCAAGACCGAGAACGGCGCCTACGGCATCTATCCCGTGCAGTGCACGGACGTGTTGATCGAAGACAGCGAGGTGCGAGGCGCTTCGGATGCCGGGATCTACGTCGGCCAGTCGCGCAACATCATCGTGCGTCGCAACAAGGTATGGCAGAACGTCGCGGGAATCGAGATCGAGAATTCGTTCGGCGCTGACGTGTACGACAACGAAGCGACTGACAACACCGGCGGTATCCTGGTTTTCTCACTGCCGGAGCTGCCCGTCAAGAACGGGCGCAACTCGCGGATCTTCCGCAATCGGATCCACGCCAACAATCACGAGAACTTCGGCCTCGCAGGCGCGATCATTTCGAGCCTTCCCTCCGGCACGGGGCTGCAGATCATGGCGAACGAGAATACCGAGATCTTCGAGAATACGATCAGTGACAACCAGACCTACAATATCGCCATCCTGAGCTACCTGATCACGGGTCGCGACTACGACGATCCGGAGTACGACCCCTATGCCGAGGGCATCTACGTGCACGACAACGTGTTCGAAGGCGGTGGCGACAACCCGCAGGGCCGAGGGCACGATCTGGCTCAGCAGTTCGGTGGGACGTTCCCGGACATCGTGTACGACGGTTTCGTCGATCCGGCGAAGCTGGTCGACGGGAAAGTGCTTGCCGAGTTCGGAATCTACATCGAGAACAACGGCGATGCCGATTTCGTGAACCTCGACCTCGGTGCGATGCTGGATGGGGGAAGCCCCGAGCCTCAGCAGGACGTCCTGGTTCATGCAGGGCAGCTTCCGACTCCGCCAGAGGAGATCGTTCTGAGTGGCGCCCTGTAGCCCGGCCGCCGATCGCACCTCATGACGGCCGGACCGAATCCTGTTTTTCGCTCGGTTGCGACCGTACTCTCGGCCCTGGCGGTGGTAGGTCTCCTAGCGGGTTGCCGAGTCGATCCTGCGGAATTTGCGGGCCTTGCCGACGCCCCGGAGGATCTGGCCGCCTGGGGGCTCTTCGAGGGCGATGGATCGAGCCAGGAGCCGGTCGAGGGAGTGATTCCGTACGACCTGATCTCTCCGCTCTTCTCGGACTATGCCCTCAAGCTTCGTTTCGTAAAGCTGCCGCCTGCGACAAAGGCAACCTACTCGCCCGACGAGGTCTTCGGATTCCCGGTAGGCACGGTGATCGCCAAGACCTTCGCCTATCCTGCTGATCTTCGCCGCCCCGATGAGGACGTCCGTCTTCTAGAGACCCGACTGCTGATCCATCAGGCCGAGGGATGGATCGGGTTGCCGTACGTCTGGAACGAAGAGCAGACGGAGGCTCGACTGAAGATTGCCGGTGCTTGGCTCGACACCGACTGGATCGACTTCGACGGCACTGAGCGCAGGCACACCTATCTGGTACCCAACGCCAATCAATGCAAGGGTTGCCACCGGGTCACCGAAGACACCGTGAAGCCGATCGGGCTGAAGGCGCGATACTTGAATCGGGAGTTCTCCTATCCGACGGGGCCTGAGAATCAGCTCGCACATTGGAGCGTCCACGACGCACTCGACGGCGCCCCGAGCCCGTTGGAGGTGGAAGCGGTGCCGATCTGGGACGATCCGACGTCGGGCTCCGTCGAAGAGCGGGCCCGCACCTACCTCGAGATCAATTGCGCTCACTGCCACAACCCGGGCGGGCCCGGGAGAACTACCGGCCTCGACCTCACCTGGGGCGAGCGCCTGCCGAGAGAGCTCGGTGTTTTCAAGTCACCGATCGCGGCGGGCAGGGGCACCGGTGATCGCCTCTTCGGCATCGTTCCCGGAAGGCCCGACGAGTCGATTCTGTATTACCGATTGCTGTCGGTCGACCCCGGAGTAATGATGCCGGAGCTCGGTCGAAGACTCGTCCATGCTGAAGGCAACGACCTGATCCGGCAGTGGATCGAAGGCATGGAGTTGACGAACTCGGCCGAAGGGGTTTAGACTCCGCGCCTCGGTAGGTCGAAAGACCGACCGCGGTCTATCAAGAGTGGCTGAGGGACTGGCCCTTTGAAGCCACCGCAACCGCCCGGCGAAAGTCGGGAAATGTGCGAACTCCAGCCTCCGCCGAAGGGTGGAGGAGAGATAGGAAGCGGGGGCAAAGCGGATCCAAAGCCTCTCTCCTATTTCTTGGTAGGAAGAGGCTTTTTTCTTGGATCCGAGCAAGGTGTCGGCCATGAGTTTTGTCCAAGGATTGCGGTGCAAGGTTTGCGGAACCCTGTATCCAGCCGAGTTGAAGACCCTCTGTCCTGAGGACTTCGCCCCTCTGGAAGTTGCCTACGACTACGAGGCGATGCGCGGAGTTGTCACCCGTGAGCGGATCGAGAGCGGACCCGGCTCGCTATGGCGATACCGCGATCTCCTGCCGATCGAGGGACCGCCGAGAGCCGGCCTCGACTCGGGCTGGACTCCTCTACGCCGTGCCGATCGCCTGGCGGCCGAGCTCGGCGTCGCTGAGCTCTACATCAAGGACGACAGCGCCAACTATCCGACCTTCTCTTACAAGGACCGAGTCGTGTCGGTGGCGATCACCAAGGCCCTCGAGCTCGGTATCGAGGTCGTCGGCTGCGCATCGACCGGCAATCTGGCTCACGCGGTGGCTGCGCATGCCGCGCAAGCCGGCCTCCGCGCCGTGGTGCTGATTCCCCACGATCTGGAGCAGGGGAAGATCCTGGCAACGCAGGCGTTCGGCCCGGAGCTGATCAAGGTCGAAGGGAACTACGACGATGTCAATCGCCTGTGCAGTGAGATCGCCGGTCGCTATCCCTTCGGCCTCGTCAACGTGAACCTGCGCCCCTACTACACCGAGGGTGCCAAGACGCACGGCTTCGAGATCGCCGAGCAGCTTGGCTGGCGCCTGCCGCAGCACACGGTCGTACCGGTCGCCGGCGGGACGATCCTGCCCAAGGTCTGGAAGGCCTACCGCGAGCTCATCGACCTAGGGCTGGTCGCCGACAACGGGCCGCGCCTTCACGCCGCCCAACCGGCGGGTTGCAATCCGATCGCCGAGGCGATTCTCGAGGGCCAGGAGGACTTTCGTCCCCAGAAACCCGACACGGTCGCCAAGAGCCTGGCGATCGGCAACCCTGCAGACGGCTACTTCGTCATCGACGTCGTCAACGAGTCGGGTGGCAGCGCGGCTTCGCCCGCCGATGCTGAAATCCTGGATGCGGTGAAACTGCTGGCGCGTACCGAAGGAATCTTCACCGAGCCGGCCGGCGGCACGACTCTGGCTGCGGCTATCCATCTGATCGAGTCGGGGGCGATTCCCGCCGACGAGTCGATCTGTATCTCAATCACCGGCAACGGCCTGAAAACGGCCGAGGCCTTCGAGGGGCTTTTCGAGGAGGTGCCAGTGATCGCGCCGCGCCTCGAGGAGTTCGATCGGGTTCTCGAGAGCCGAGGCCTCGGTGTCTCGAATCCGTCAACGACCGCTGGAGTGGCGGCATTGGCCGTCTGAAAGGAGTTCCGAATGCCGAGCACCATCAAGGTACACATTCCGGGCGAGCTGCGAGCACAGGTCGGCGACCAGAGCTTCGTCGAGCTCGTCGGCTCGTCGGTTCGCGAGATTCTCGGCTCGCTTGCCGAGAGCTATCCGGTACTGGGGAAACGACTGTTCAACGGCGAGGGTCGCTTGAATCGTTTCGTCAACATCTACCTCAACGACGAGGACATCCGCTTTCTGGAGAATCTCGAGACCGCGGTCAGTGGCGGCGATGAGATCTCGATAGTTCCTGCCATCGCTGGCGGCTAGGACTCCGGCACCAAATCTGCCTCCGGCACGACTGCCAGGCCGCGCAGCTGCACCGCGAGCGCCGTTTCTGCGGCGCCGTGCTCGATCGACAGGGCCCCGGCGACTTCGCCCAGGACGTCGGGCGACAGCCGGACTCCGATGGTGCACTCGCTCTTACTGGCGAGGAACGGCGTACCCGCGCACGATCCGGGCACGATCTGAAACTGCTCAGCGTCCGCCCCGGTGAGGCGGATGGTGCCGAGCTCGATGCGGCCGGTCCCGTTGTTGTGCACCGTAACGGTCTGGATCTCGCTGCGACGATTCACCTCCTGGTTGCCGAACTCGAGACTCGACGGGCGAGCCTCGAGGGGTGAGACGTCTGGCAGCACGCCTCTGGCGGTGAGCTCGAGCCGTTGGGCCCCGCCTTCGCCGTCGTTCTCGATGAGAAGCTCGGCGTTGCGGCGGCCGATGGTGGCGGGGGAGTGTTCCATCACCACCGCGCAGAAGGCCGCGGGCTGGAGCTCCGGCTGACTGCTGCAACCGTTGGCAGCGATCCGGAAATCACTCGCGGCAATGGTGTCGATGCGAATCTCGCCCAGAAAGAGGGAGGCGGAGCCGACGTTGGTCAGGGTGAGGCGCTCGCGCTCAGTGGAGCCCACGGCGACGTTGCCGAACTCTATTTTCTCGGTGCTCAGTCGGAGCCTACCTACGGCACCCTGACCGCGCAGCGGGAGGTGGACCGTTTCTGTGGAGGCGCTGTGCTCGATAATCAGGTCTCCGCTCCGCCGACCTTCGTCGCGGGCCCTGAACGAAACCGTGACCGAGCACGTTGCAGAGGGCCCGAGGGTGCGGCGCGAGCAGCCATCCTCGCCGACGGTGAAGTTACGTGAGACCTGGCGCGCCAGGCCGATTCTTGTGATCTCCAACGGTGCCGAGCCAGCGTTGCGAAGTTGGACCTCGCTCGTTCGGGTCTCTCCGAGACCCATGGCTCCGAAATCGATCTGCGCGATGGAGAGCTCGAGTCGCGGCTCGATTCCGATGCCGGTCAGTACGATCGGTATCGGATCCTCTTTGGAGTTCGACGCCACCAGCATCTGCGCCTCGAAGACGCCTTCGCCGTGCGGCGCGAATCGGACAGTCAGCTCACAGCTGTTCCTGCCCGAAAGAGCGGTAGTGCCGCACTTGCCCGCGTCGACCGAAAACGCGCGGTCGCGATCTCGGAGCTGGATCTCCTTGATCTCCAAGCCTCCGGTACCGCTGTTGCGAAGCTTCAACGTCTGGGTTTCCGATCGGCTACCGACGAGTTGGGCAGGGAACTCCAATCGCGACGGGTCGCTGGCCACGAGGGGTTGTGGTGTGACGCCTCTTCCGAACAGATCGACGGCTACGGACTCTCCCGGTGCGTCGCTGTACATGCGGAGGTTCGCCTGTCGCTGGCCGCTGCGCTGCGGTGCGAAAGCGATTCGCACCTCACACGTCTGGCCGGGTTCAATGGTGGTTCCGGTGCAACCGTCGGACTTCTTGAGGAACTCTCTCGACGCGCGGCCCTCGAGGTTGACTCGCTCGATCCGTAGCGAGGCCGTTCCCGTGTTGCGCGCCCGTATGGTCTCCTCGCCGCCGGTGCTGCCCAGAACCAGAGTCTGGAAGGTGTGCCGAGACGGCTCCAAGATGAGTCCCGGCTCGATTCCTTTGCCGATGACGGGCACTCGCAGGGGGCTGTTGGGTGCTTCGCCGGTGATCGACAGTGTCGCGGTGTGCTCGCCGGCAAACTGCGGCGCGAAGGTCAGCAAGAGAGTGCACTCGGCGGCTCTTCGCAGCTCCGCTCCGGTGCAGTCGTCAGAGACTACCGAGACGTCAGCTG
>Ga0114950_10001309_pt1 | contig 18593 bp, 21 predicted proteins | sample N075metaG_FD_83503 | JGI IMG/M metagenome (GOLD analysis project Ga0114950, IMG submission 83503) | Deep subsurface microbial communities from Kermadec Trench to uncover new lineages of life (NeLLi) - N075 metaG | ecosystem: Environmental > Aquatic > Marine > Ocean trench > Sediment | place... | reverse complement strand
TGAGGAAAACTCGTCGCGATCATATGCGCGCCGTCCACAGTAACGGGGATTTTTGCGGCAAGCCCGAGCGTAAGAAACGACATGGCAATACGGTGGTCCGAATGGCTGTTGATTTGTGCTCCACCCTGGACGGATTTTGAACCGGCGCCTTCAATGACAAGACTATCCGGTGTCTCATGAACCGTAATCCCGCAGGCCCTCAAACCATCGGCGATCGCAGTCAATCGATCGCTTTCCTTGACCCGGAGTTCGCCAAGCCCCTGCAACTTCGTATGGCCATTGGCAAAGGCGGCCGCCACGGCGAGAATTGGATATTCGTCGATCATGGAGGGCGCGCGGCCGGCCGGCACCTCAACGCCGGTTAGTGTTGACGAAGTGGCATGCAAATCGGCGACAATCTCTCCGCAAGTTTCACGCTTGTTTTGAAAGTCAATGACCGCACCCATTTCCGATAGGGTGTCATAAAGGCCCATGCGTAAAGGGTTTATGAGAACGTCTTTTACGATGATGTGGGAGTTCGGAACGAGCAGGGTGGCAACAATCAAAAACGCGGCCGATGACGGATCGCCAGGTATGGATAACGCGCAGGCTTTGAGTTCGGCATGACCGGTGATAGTGATCTGGCGTTCGCTCTCATTGGTTTGGCTTACGTCTATGTGTGCGCCAAATAGCTGCAGCATGCGTTCCGTGTGGTCGCGGGTCGGCTCGGGCTCGATGACGCTGGTTCGTCCGGCGCAATTCAATGCGGCCAATAGCACGGCCGATTTAACCTGGGCCGACGGAACGGGCAGGCGATAGACTATCGGTACAGGCAATTCCGCACCTATCAAGGTCAACGGCAAATGCTCACCTTGGCCGCCCGACCACCTTGCGCCCATCTGTGCGAGCGGTTCAAGTACGCGGCCCATGGGTCGACGGCACAAGGCATCATCGCCGGTGATCTGTGCCGTGATGGGTGTTGTGGACATGGCCCCCATGACCAGGCGGGCACTGGTTCCGGAATTGCCAAAATCGATTATACCGACCGGATCGCGGAATCCGCCAACACCAACGCCGCGAATGCGCCAAATACCGTTCTCTCCTTGCTCGACAATAGCGCCCAAGTGGCGCATGGCGTCGATGGTGGCCGCCACATCGTCGCTTTCGAGCAAATGCCTTACGGTGGTTTCTCCCACGGCAATCGCGCCGCAAATCACGGCCCGATGGGATAAGGACTTGTCTCCTGGCGCCGTGACGCTACCATTCAAGGATTGACCCGGAGACGCGACCAAGCATTGTGAGGTTTCTGTTTGAAAACTATTCAATTTCGCTCTATCAGGTGTCGTTTTGAGACTGCCTCGTGGTGACGGGCTAAAGCCTTTCAGCAATGGCTCGGTGCCATGTGTCAGAAACTTTTGACAGACGGTTGCAATCATGGCAAGCGGTCTTGCGCAAGATAGGCATTTAAAGAAGGACGTTAAAAGTGTCGAGATCAGAGCTGGGAACCAAAAGGATATGTCCGAATTGTGCCGCCAAGTTCTACGATTTAGGTCGCAATCCCGTTGAATGCCCGAAATGTGGGCACAGCTTCGTGCCGGAAGTCGATCGGAAGCCAAGTAAGGCAAGCGCCAAAGTCGCGAAAACGACCGTTGCCGCCGCCACCAAAGACGCGCCGCCACCACCCGAGGCAAAGGAATCCAGGGACGAAGGGTCGGCAGTCGAGCCTGCGGTGTCTTTCGAAGAGGCGGATCAAGAAGCCAGTGGTGCGTCGAGTTCACGCGCCGCCGCACTCGACGAGGATAACGCCACCGGTCTTCCCGACAGCGATGGCGATGGCGACGACGATGACGATGATACAACTTTGTTGCAGGAGACAGACGATTTCGATGAGGATGTTGCCTCTATTGTTGACTCTGATATAAAAAAGGAAAGTTGATCTAGCGCGCATTCAGGAAAACCGGTGCCCACTTCGCTCGACAATGCTTTAGGTCTTAAGATGGCCAAGGCAATTCATGGCGGCATATTTTTGCCGTATATTTTTTCCGGTGCGCGCGGGGGTCCTACATGTGAAACGGAAGGGGCCATAGCTCAGTTGGGAGAGCGCTTGAATGGCATTCAAGAGGTCGCCGGTTCGATCCCGGCTGGCTCCACCAGCCTTCGCACTTCGTGCTCTAAAATTTTCATGTCCGAATGGGGGCCATAGGCGCGTTAGAGTGTTTCCAGGAAAAGTGGCCGCCGGTTTTCCGTTCGGAAACACGATAAAACAACAACTTAGGGTCAGGTTTTGATTCTATCAAAACCGGAAAGACCCTAGACAGCCGGGCAGGCCCGTCTTGATAATTGCGCTGATATGCCCATATAGGGGTTGAATCCTGCGCCCGATATGGGGCAAGGAAGGCTTTGCGGTTGCCGCAAATTAGGAGGCGCAAAAGCCACGTTGGAGCAGGGAGCGCTGTCGCCGACACCGAACACGTCGCGCGGGCGGTCCGACGAAAAGTCGCTTAGAGAAGGGCTTTGGCTATGGCGCGTATGTCGCAATTCGACAGCCCCTTTTTGCTCGGTTTCGATCAAATCGAGCGTCTGTTAGACAGAGTCAGCCGTTCATCGGGTGACGGTTATCCGCCTTACAACATTGAGAAGGTGACTGAGCGAGAGTTGCGGATCACCCTTGCAGTGGCTGGTTTCGATGCCGATACGTTGTCCATAACCGTCGAGGACAATCAGTTGGTCATAAGCGGCAAGCAGCCTGATGACAGCGAATGCGAATATCTGCATCGGGGCATTGCCGCGCGACAATTTCAGCGCACATTTGTTCTGGCTGATGGCATAGAGGTTTCAGGCGCCGAACTCGACAACGGCTTACTCAATGTGAATTTAGCGCGCCGCGAACCGGAATCGGTGATCCGCAAAATCGAGATCACACACGGCTCTTCCGGCAGGCGGAAGAAATGACAGAACGGATAAATACAGTAGGAAAGGCAGAGTAATGGTGCGTTCAGAGACAAGCCGCGGCGGCGTCATGTCGGATAAGGAACTTGCCGCCTTAGGGGCCCCCGACATGGTCTATATTTGCGAGGTCGATGCCGATTCTATTCGTCACGAGATCGCACGGCATATGTCCTCTGACCATAGCTTCGCCATTGAACCGGGCACGAAGTTCTATGCGGTTTGTGCTGCGGATGGCACACGGGTCGCCATTACCGATAGCCGCGAGGCCGCGTTCGCCACCGCATGGCAACACGAAATGACGCCGGTAAGCGTCCATTGACGCCGCGCTGAAGGCGCCGCTAGAGCGCATTCACAAAAAGTGTACGCGGTTTTTGGGTTCGAATGCGCGACAAAACAAGGACTTAGAGCGTTTTCGCGATTCTATTAAGTTCGGAAACGCTCTTGTGCCACCAACCCTCTCAAAAATGAGCTTAAGATACCTTCGATTGATGGCGCCGGGAATCCTGGCCGGCCGGCGCGTCGGTCGTTTCGCAGAGCAAGGCATAAACCGCATCAGGATCACGGGCGCCCCTAAGTTTGGTGCACAGGGTCTTGGTCCGCAGGAGCCGAGAAATCCGCGCTAGCGCCTTTAAATGATTGGCGCCGGCGGTCTCCGGTACCAATAGAACAAAGATCAGGTCGACCGGCTTTTCATCCACTGATTCGAAATCCACCGGCTTGCTCAGACGCGCAAAGAGGCCGAATATCTCTTTGACCTGCTCAAATCTGCCGTGCGGTAGGGCTATGCCTTGACCAACCCCTGTACTGCCAAGACGTTCGCGATCGAGCAGCGTGTCGAAGATAAGACGTTCGTCGACAGCGGTCAGGCTCGATGCCCGTGCGGCGAGTTCCTGCAGAGCCTGCTTCTTGCTGCCGACGCATAGGTCAACGACCACAGCTTTAGGCGTTATGAGGTCGGATACATCCATAGCCAATTACGATATTTGATTGCAACACACCCGTTCTCGTTCGAACGCCGGCTTTCTGTATCGCGCAAAACATTGTGCGTATTTCCACTTATTCCGGTGTCGAGTTCTAGAGCGTTTCCGAACTTAACAGAATCGCGAAAACGCTCTAAGTCCTTGTTTGGTCGCCCATTCGGACGGAAAACCGGCACCCACTTTTCCTGAATGGGCTCTCCGTCCTTGTTTGGTCGCATTTTCTTAACGCGAACCGGTGTCCACTTCGCTTGAAAATGCTCTATGGTTTCAAATCCACCCAGCCGATATTGCCATCGAGCCGTCGGTAGACAAAATTGATACCCCCATGGACGCTGCTTCGAAACACCAAAGCGGGTGCTTCTGCTAGATCCATTTGCATGACCGCTTCGCCGACCGTAAGTGTTGTTACATCCGTGGTTGTCTCGGCGATAATGATAGGCTGTAAAGTCTGGGGCTCATCTTCTTCTTCTTGTTCCGCCGCAATGACATAGGTAGGTGCCGTCATAATTTTCTCTGACGACTGCCGATTTCTGTGATGATTTTTTAACCGCCGCTTGTATCGCCTTACCCGCTTTTCCATTCGCCCGGCTGCGGCTTCGAACGAGGCATGAATATCTGATGCCTCTCCCGTGCTTTGCAGCAAGATTCCGGCATCGAAATGGACCGAGCAGTCGCAACGAAAACCGGCCCCTTCACGAGAAAAGGTCACTTGGGCCCGACCGGGACGGTCAAAGTATTTCGCCACGCCACCTATCAGGCTGAGCTCTACATGGGTGCGCAAAGCTTCGCCGATATCGATTTGTTTGCCGAAGACGCTTACTTCCATCAGTTTGCCTTTGCGGTGCTAGAGCGCCGTGCGCAAAAGTGTGTGCGGTTTTGCGCGTAAACGGCGCGACCAAACAAGGACTTAGAGCGTTTTCGCGATTCTGTTAAGTTCGGAAACGCTCTAAGGGACAATGCTTGGCCCAAAACCCCGATTCAACCGACCAAAACCGGTTAATTCTCCGCTGCCCTTATGGAAATCTCGGGCCTTCAATGATTGTGTTTTGGCGGGGAATGAAGGCCCGACTCGATTAAGTCGGCGCGGACCATAGATTGGTCGCCCTGCGGAGTCAATCGAGCATTCCGTGACAAAAAAATATCGGCCCGGTCTGGTCATGTCTTCTCTATCCGGTGATGAATATCAGCAAAACGGCGACTTCACGTGCACGCATCACACATGTTAAGTGGGCATCCTCTTAATTCGCCGGCGCTGCACGGAAGACGGTATTTTGAGCGCTTCGCGATACTTCGCAACCGTGCGTCGCGCAATGTCAACGCCCGATACCTTCAGAATCTCGACGATACGATCATCCGATAGAATTTCATTGGGATTCTCGTGATCAATCAATCGCTTGATTTTATGGCGCACGGATTCAGCCGAATGTGCTTCCCCGCCGGTCGACGACGCTATGGCCGATGTGAAAAAATATTTCATTTCAAAAAGACCGCGCGGCGTTGCCATGTACTTGTTGGTGGTAACGCGGCTGACCGTCGATTCATGCATATCAATGGCCTCGGCAATGGTCTTTAGGTTAAGCGGCCGCAAATGCTCGACGCCATGCACAAGAAACCCATCTTGCTGCTTCACGACTTGTGTCGCTACTTTCAATATTGTCTTGGCTCGCTGATCAAGGCTCTTAACCAGCCAGTTTGCGTTGGTGTAACACTCAGCCAAATATGTCTTGTCTGCCTTCGATTTCGTGGTCTGGCTAATTTCAGTATAATATTCCTGATTTACAAGAACACGAGGCAATGTGTCGCTGTTGAGTTCGATGCGCCAGCTGCCGTCGAGAGTCTCCCGAACGTAAACATCCGGCACGACCGGCTGAACCACTTCCGAACTAAAACTCGAGCCGGGCTTGGGATCGAGTTGGCGTATTTCCTTGATCATGTCAGCCAGGTCTTCAGCATCGATGTCGCAAATGCGCATCAAGGCGTCCAGGTCGTGTTTGGCTAAAATATCCAGATTGTCGACCAAGCATTTCATGGCGGGATCAAGTCGATCTTTTTCGGCCAATTGCAGTGCCAAACATTCCGCCAAATTCCGACAAAAAATGCCGGCGGGCTCGAAAGCCTGTAGCTTTTGCAATGTGGCTGCAACCGCTTCAACGCTGGTTCCCAGACGATCCGAAATGACATTCAAATCTTCGCGAATGTACCCCGCCTCATCAATCGTATCGATTAGATGGAGCCCAATAGCACGCTCTGTCGTATCTCTGATGGTGATATTGAGCTGCTCTATCAGATGATCGCGCCGCGTCTTTTTATTGGACAGGGTGGCTTCAAAATTGGCGCCGTGAGAGTCAAAATTAATAGAGCCGCCTCGGAGATTGGACCAGTCGGCCATGCTTGTGTCTTGGCTTATGTTCTGTTCATTTTGTCTATCGGCCCGAGACTCATCAGTATAGAGATTGTCATAATCGGCATCGATTGCAGATTCCACCTCTTTTGACGTACTGTCCTGCGACATGGTTTGGTCCGTGTCGGTAAGATTCGAGGCTTCCGCATCTTGATTGTCATCGCCCGAAGCATCGTCGCCGACAGTTCGAGTGTCCTCTTTTGGCTGATCGCGGGCTTCGGATTCCGACCCGCTTGCCTCGTCAATTTCCAGCAGGGGATTTTTTTCGATTTGTTCTTCGACGTAAGATGATAGTTCGATATTGGATAATTGCAGCAATTTGATTGCTTGCTGCAATTGCGGCGTCATAACCAAAGACTGGCTTTGACGAAGTTCTAATCTCTGGGTTAACGCCATTACAACTCGATCCCGAACGCGACTCACGTATAACTAAAGCTTGAACCCTTCGCCCAAGTAAACGCGCTGCACGTCCTCATTTCCGACAATTTCGGAGGCAGTACCTTCCATAAGAACTTGGCCGTCATGCAGAATGTAGGCGCGGTCAACCAGATCCAATGTTTCGCGTACATTGTGGTCGGTGAGCAGGACCCCAACGCCACGATCCTTCAAATGCCTTACAAGGTCTCTAATTTCACCAACGGCGATCGGGTCGATTCCGGCAAGCGGTTCGTCGAGCAGCATGAAAACAGGTCGTGTGGCCAGCGCTCTGGCGATTTCCACACGTCGGCGTTCGCCACCAGAAAGTGCCAGCGCAGACGTGCGACGCAAATGCGTGATCGAAAATTCGGCCAAAAGATCATCGACCAATGCCTCGCGACGCTCGGCGACCGGCTCAGTCAGTTCAATAATAGCGCGAATGTTTTCCTCAACGGTCATGCCGCGAAATATGGACGCTTCCTGAGGGAGATAGCCCACGCCCATTCGTGCGCGCCGATACATAGGAAGGCGCGTTACATCATGGCCGTCGATTTCAATGGTGCCGCTATCCACTGGAACAAGCCCGGTTATCAAGTAGAAGCATGTCGTCTTGCCGGCACCGTTGGGGCCCAATAAGCCAACAACTTCCCCTCTGTTGACATGGAGATCGACACCCCGAACAACCGGCTTGTTCTTAAAGCTCTTGCTGATTTTTGACGCCCGTAAGCCTCTGTTTTGGGCAACAACATGCAGCCCCGTGCGCGACGGCTCATCGCTCTCGCGCTTGTCTTTTTTGGTTGGGTCGGTTTGGTTTGATTGTTTACTCATATCACTACTCATAAACACTGTGGGCCCTTAAAATTGTATGAATTGGCGGCAATTCTAGGGCATTTTCCGGGTCATTGGGTGGCGCCGTCAGTGGCGGTCGTCGCCGGAAAAAACACGCCTTGTACGCGCGTTGCGGTTTGCGCGCCCGAATTGCACCCCCCCGTCAATTCACTAATACCCGTATCCACGTTCATATTCAATTGCTGGCCGCAAATGACATTGTCTCCTTGGGTCAAAAGGACATTGTCATGGATGCTCAGTATACGCGAAATCACATTGTAGTCGGCCCAGTCTCCTTTAGCCGTTTCTCTAGGCGATGTTACAAAGACGTTGCCGATGGCCCGCATGCGACTAATTGCTTGTGTCGAGGCGCCATTGGACTCGCCATCGGCCTTCTCGGTCACGTAATAAACTTCCAGCTTGTCGGTTCTTAGTCGCATTTCCCCTTGTCTGGCGTCGACATTGCCGAGAAATATCGCCAACTCCTCTTGTTGTCTTACTTCAAGACTATCCGATGAAATCTCGACCGGTTGGTTGATGTCGTGGCCGCCGGGCGCGAAGACGCCGCCACTACTTTTCTGGACGGTTGGTGTGTTACCGACTTGCGCAAGGACTAAAGGTGCAAACCAGACGGCAAAGAGTAAAGCAAGCGGCAATACGAGGCGCCTTGACGATGCCACCGCAGAGAGCTGCGGATCCATATTCCACGCCGGCTTCTTAAGCATAGTGCGCATCCTTCATCCTTAACCTAGGCTTTCTGTTTGTAAATTCAATTTATGTTGTACCAATCTACGGATTAGGCTTCCGCTTCGGGGTCGTTACCCTCATGGTCGTCCTACTCTGGGGTTTTCTGATGGGTTTGACAATCGTCTCATTGGTCCATTGGGCGACTATGTCTCGAGCGGGTTCAGCAACGATCGGACCCGCCGGTTCCCGGCCCGTCTTCATAATGGGCTTCTTGATAGGCGGCACAATATCATAATCAGTGGGTTCAATGGTGCGCTCGCGAATTAGTTCAGCAATTATCTCATGACTTGGTACGGCAATTATCTTTTTTATGGGGACAATAACTTGGTTGGAACCGGATGTAGCGATCAATTTGTTATCTGGTTCGGTTTTATTTTCTTGCGCCTCTCTTTCTTCTTTGCCTTTGATGAATGTTTTAACGCTCCCTCGAAAAACGATGATTTGAGCGTTGTTGAATAATTCAAAACGATCGGCCGTGATTTTTGCTACCGCACCTTCCACGGAAACCGGCCTATCTCCGCTAATCACATCATTTTCGAAATCGAACACCGCCTCTTGAGTTCTCAAGAGATAATCTCCTTTCGAGGCTACCGTGACCGATCCAGTTAACGTCAACAATTGATCTTCAGAGTCGAGTAGGCCGCCAGTCGCCGATAGGGTGAGCCGCGGTTCGTCGAACGTAATATCGGAATCACCGTCAACTTTGGCTGACAATTCACCCGCGACCGTCTCCAAGTGAACGAGCGTGTCGTCCTCTTTGTCTTGCACGGCCGTTTCGGCGGTCAGTAAGTAGGGACGATTTTCCGAATCAAAGCCGGTAAATTTTGGTTTGATCATATGAAGCTCACCGGGCACACCGGTGGTTGATGTAAAAAATATGGATACATCGCCGGCATCTTGGCTGGTAACTGATGCGACGATGACGGCTAACAGAATCGCAAAAGCCGCTAGTGGTAAAGCGATTTTCATTATGTCCACGAAACGACTATATTGATTGGCACTGTCCAATTGTCGTTGCGTCACATCCACGCCATCGGCCGACCACTTTCGAAATCGCCCCGAAACGGGGCTCTTATCGGTCCATTTTGACGCGGCTTCTATTTGTGGCGGCTTTTTCACCTTAACGGTCCGGCGGCGTTTTTATTGCTTATACGATGCCCGCTCTAAGGCAATCATGCATGTGCAGGATGCCGACGGGATTGGTTTCTTTGGCATGATCGTCCAACACGAAGACACATAGGAATGGAGGTTTGCTGTTATTCATGAATGCGACGGCCTCTGCGGCAAAAGCATTAGCGCGAATGGTCTTGGGATTTTGTGTCATGACTTTTGCAGCGGATTGAGCAAGAAGGTCCGGTGCCATATGCCGCCGCAAGTCACCATCGGTAATAATGCCAATGAGACCTTTTTGCTTGTCAATGACGCCGGCACATCCAAAACCTTTGGCCGTCATTGTTATCAGTACTTCGCTCATGGCAGTTTCGGGCGATACCAGAGGTAATGCTTCCGCCCCATGCATGATATCTTTAACCCGAATAAGAGACTTGCCCAATTGTCCGCCCGGGTGAAGAACCCGGTAATCATAGATTGAAAAACCGCGCATTTGCATCAATGCGACCGCCAACGCATCGCCTAATGCCACCATCATGGTGGTGGATGTGGTTGGCGCCAGCCCCATAGGGCATGCTTCAGGCACCCCCGGCAACAATAGAGCGATGTCACTGGCGTCGACCAGCGTGCTGTCTGCTTGGCTCGATATGCTGATCAAGGGAATGGAAAAGCGGCGGGTATGAGCGATCAGGTCCTTTAATTCCTCGTTTTCGCCCGAGTTCGATAAAACCAATAAAGCATCTGCAGGTGTGATCATACCGAGGTCGCCGTGGCTGGCTTCGGCGGGATGAACAAAATGGGCCGGCGATCCGGTCGACGCCAAGGTCGCGGCGATCTTGTGGGCAATATGGCCGCTCTTGCCAATGCCGCTGACGCTAATGCGACCAATGATCGCAGCAAGGCAATCGACCGCTTCACCAAAGTTTTCGCCGAGCGTCTCGGACAGGGTCTCAAGTGCGGCAGATTCGATCTTTAGTACCCGCCGGGCGGCCGACAGGATATCACCTGTGCTACGCTTTGCGGCCGTTTGTTGGCCCTGCCGTGCCCGATGTTTCGGGCTCCGTGGCGATGTTTGAGGTTTTGCTGGGCTCATTTCTTTCGACCGCTCCGGCTAACGTCCCGCGCGGCGCCTCTGCTCGACAAGACAGTGGCGCTGCCCGCGTAGCCCCCTTGGCCATTGCGTTAACCATGTCGCGCGTTTTTATACTATTAGCCGCGCAGTATGAGGCCCAAGGAGGCTAAGGGTCAACCAGCGTGCGGAGGGCTCCTAGAGCACGTTGACAAAAGATGGAATCGCTAACGTGCTCTAAGTCTTTGTTTTGTCGCGCATTCGGACGGAAAACCGGGTCCCGTTCATCCCTTCAATCGATCCACCGGATCGATTGACCTTGGCAAGGACGGTCTTCACTCCTGAATGCGCTCTAGTCGCGCCTCTCTGTACGGGAAATATTATGATGGACGGAAGCTCAACACCTCTCGCGGTGCATTATTTGCCAATAGCCACAACGATCCTGTCGGCGATATTCGCGCCCATCCTGCTGCGACGCTATTTCAAAAAGACAACCAGCCTGCATCTCTTGTGGTGGGGTCTGGGCATTATCGCCTTCGGCATCGGCACCGCCATCGAAAGTTCCGTGACATTACTTGGCAATACGGTTTTTCAGACCAAGGCTTGGTATATTGCCGGCGCTCTTTTAGGTGGATACCCCCTGGCTCAGGGCACCGTTTACCTCCTGCTCAAGCGTTCGACGGCGAATCTTCTGACTTGGATCACCCTTCCCTTCATTGCAGTGGTTGCGCTGCTGGTCATTCTGTCGCCGGTTGTCCCAGGCGCTCTTGAGCCGTTTCGGCCCTCGGGTAGCATATTGAGTTGGTCTTGGGTCAGGCTGTTCACGCCCTTTATCAATATCTATGCTGTGATTTTCCTGGTCGGTGGCGCCATTTTGAGCGCCTATCGATTTGCCAAAATGAAGGACGTGGGTCACGGTCACCGCGCCATGGGAAATGTCTTGATTGCCATTGGCGGTATCTTGCCCGGTATCGGCGGCGCCATGGCCAAAGCGGACGTCGTGGAAGCTCTTTATATTGGAGAATTTATCGGTCTTTTATTCATCTGGTCCGGTTTCACCGTAGTAATGCGCGGCAGACGTCCAGCGGACTCTCACGCGGCAACAGCCACGACAAACGACGGGACGTTGCAAGAGACCACCTAAAATGACGCCGTCCAGCTAAAAGGCATGCCTGACAATCGACATGATCAATCGTCGCCATTTTCTGCAAACCGCCACCGCCATGGCGGCGCTGCCGGCCTTAAGCGGGTGCAGCGAGGGGGAAGACTTGCCCTTGCCGCCCGACGTTTACGTTGGCCCGTTCGGTGCCGATTCCACGGCGGAGGAAGTGACCGCGGGACTTGATCTGACCGGCAAGACGGCGCTCGTCACCGGCGCCACTTCGGGCCTCGGTTACGAAACCATGCGGGTCCTCGCCATGCGCGGCGCCCATGTCATCGGCTCCGGACGCACCATGGAAAAAGCGCAAACCGCTTGCGACAGCGTGCAAGGAAAGACCACGCCGGTGGTTTGCGAACTGACGGATTTTGAGTCCGTGGCGAGCTGCGTCACGCAGGTCCGGGCGTTGGATACGCCCATCGACATGCTGATCTGCAATGCCGGAATCATGGCGTTGCGTGAGCGCGAGCTGGTCTATGGCCTTGAGAAACATTTCGTGGTCAACCATCTGGGACATTTCATCCTGGTCAATGGACTGTTGGACCTGGTGACCAGCGCCCCGCAAGGCCGCGTGGTCGTGTTGTCCAGCGGGTCGGCCACGCGCAGCGCACCCAAGGAAGGCATTTTGTTCGACAATCTTTCCTTGGACGGAGTTTACGAACCCGAAATGGGCTATGGCCATTCCAAATTAGCCAATGTGTTGTTCTCTTTGGAATTGGCCCGGCGATTGGAAAAGACCAACGCCACATCGAATGCCCTACGGCCGGGCGTCATCATGACCAATCTGGGCCGCCACTTGCCCCAATGGCAGATCATCGTCTCGCGCCTGTTCGGATGGTTGTTCATGAAATCGCTGGCCCAGGGAACGGCAACCACCTGTTATGTGGCAACCTACCCGGCTTTGAATAAAACCAGCGGACACTTTTTTGAACACTGCAGTCCCCACCGCCCCGGCGGTCACACGGAAAACACCGACATGGCAAAAAGATTATGGGATGTCTCGGCAGAACTCACCGCGGATTATCTAAGTTAAAAACGCCTACGGCCGATCAATCGTCCTCCTGCGGGGGCAAGGCCGGGATCATGCGGCGCAACAGATTATCTTTGACATGGAATTGATGATAAAGCGCGGCAAGTGAATGAATGACCAGAAGGCCGATCATTATCCGCGAGCCCTGTTTGTGAATAAAACTCGGAAGTTCAAACCAGAACGTCGGCGCATGGGCCTCAGAGTTAAGATAAAACAGATTAAACGGTGCTATTTCGTATGGCGCTGAAAAAGTGGATAAGAATCCCAAGAGCGGCGTTAGGAACATCAAAACATAAAAGGCGCGATGGACCGAAATGGCCACTCGATACTGCCACAAGGGCGTATTCTCCACCATGGGCGCCGACCCCCGTCGCAAAAACCAAACGATACGCAACACAACAAGGGCGAGGATGATGAGCCCCATGCCGGTATGGAACGTGACCATAGGCGGGCGCTGGTCAAAAGGCATTCCCTCTATTTCCGGCGGGAAAAAAATCTGCCGAATGAGCAAAGCCCCAATGACCCAATGAAACAGGATGGAAAGGGGATCATAGACATAGGTCCGACCGCTCCACGTGGATCGCTTGTTATTGTTTTCTTGGCTTAACACGCGTCGCTCCTATGCCTTTTCTTTGGAACGGCAAAGACTAGAGCGCATTCACAAAAAGTGTACGCGGTTTTTGGGTTCGAATGCGCGACCAATAACAAAGACTAGAGCGCATTCAGGAAAAGCATGCCCCGGCGAAGGCCGGGGTGGACCCGGTTTTCCGTCCGAATGCGCTCTGACAATTTGAAAGTAATCACGATCTTTTCAGTGGAACCGCGCTTCCACAATAAACCCTTCAATCGTCTCTTCGCCCAGCGCCCTGCACGCTTCCAAGCGATGCAGGCCTTCGACCAAAATGAAATGGTCCTTATCCGGTCGCACCATGATCGGGGTTAGCTGTCCCTCTTCCAGCATGCTCTGGGCAATTTCATCCACGGTCTCCGGCTTGAGCGTTTTGCGCCGTTTGACCGGTACATAGATATCTTCAATTTTGAACGTCTGCTTCTGAAACATATCAACAGCTACCCACCCTGATTATGGCATCGGCAAGACGGAACATAAACCCTTCATCTCAAGGCGCTCAGTCCTTTCCGCCAATATTTCTGGGATTCACCGCCTCGACGCCACCTGTTTACAATCGACCAGCAGGCGGCATTTGTTCCGCATTTGTGACAAGACTATTGACTAATCACCGCTCTCGTCGCCTTTAATGTCGTTAACGAACCCCTGCTTTTCAGGAAAATCGCCGGGGGACAAAGGAGGACAAAAACGATGAGCGTTGCCCATAAATGGTTGGAACAAGATCCGTGGCCGACAAAGCAAATGTCACGAGAGATGTTGGAAAGTCGAATTGAGCGCGTGCTCACCTTAACCAATATCGGTTATCTGGGGACGGTGAGCAAAAGCGGATCAGCCATAGTCAGCCCCTTGGAAGTTTATGCCGAGGGTTTATCCGTATATTTCTTGCCCCAACCGGGCAGTCCCAAGCTCAAAGCCATGCAGCGGGATCCCCGTGTATCGCTTGCCATCGCCAATCCCATGGCCGGCTGGGCGTGCGTCATGGGCGCGCAATTTTTCGGGAACGCGACCTTGCTCGAGGTCGATACACCCGAATGGAAGCACGGCATGAAGGTTTTCAAATGGGTCGGATCGTCCTTTGAATTGGGGCGCGATTTGTCCGGACCGCCGAGAACGATGATTGCTCGATTGGACCCGGACCGCATCGTCTACACCGAGCATCTATTACGCAAGCAAGGTTACGCGCCCCGGCAGATTTGGCGAAAAGATTCTGACGACGTGCAGGTTGTACAAGGAACCGCCAAATTTAAACCGGTATAACCAGATGTTGGGCATCGTTGGGCCGGACGGAAAACCGGGCCCACCCCGGCTTTCGCCGGGGCATGCTTTTCCTGGAAACACTCTAAAGGCCGTCAGCTTACGGAATAGCCGCGGGCCTCGAGACAGGCGGTCATTGCGCGATTATAATCATCGCGCCCATAGGTGGCGGCGGCCTGAGCTTCCTGTTTGGATTTCTTACCCTTGCGGTTGCCGATAAAGCCACCGAGCGCACCGCCAGCCAGCGCCCCGAAGCCCGGCTTATCGCCAATCACTTCCCCGAGAATCGCACCGCCGGCGGCACCGCCCACAGCGCCAATGGCTGTATTCTTGACTACTTTGCCCTTGCCGGCATCCTGTTCGCCGGAAGCATAAAACGGATCATAGCCGGTTTGTTGCGACGCCCAGCTGCGGCATTCGCCCTCATCGATGGCCTGATGCTCTGGCGATTGACCCTCCGCCGGGTAAACGAAAATATCCTGCTGGGCCCAAGCGGCCGCGGTTAAGCTGACGCCGACAAAACCAGCCAGGATAAGGGAAACTTTCCGCATGTGACATCTCCTTTTACGTATGATTACAAAGAGTAAACGAAAAATGGTGCCAAAAAGTAAACGAGGCGATGATTAAAACTGCCCAGCGATCTAACACCAACGATTATGAACGACACATGAAGGGCCGACAAGAACCGACCTTGCCCCGGTATAATCGGCTCTTTTTCATTAAAATTTTAGTTTTCGATCATGGCGCGTGATATCGCATTCATACTTAACGTTTATCCAGTGCAGTAATCTCTTCCAAGCCCGCCGGATCCTGGTGGATAATGATTTCCGCGCGCGGAAACGTGTTCAAAAGTTGTTGTTCCACCTCATCGGCGATTTCATGGGCCCTGACCAGAGAGATGTCGGCATCGAGTTCAAGATGTAATTGGATGAAATCAAGTCGCCCGGCCGACCGCGTGCGTAAATCATGAACGTCCAACACATCCGGATGTTTCATGGCCATGTCGCGCACGCGCATTCTTTTGTCGTCGGGGAATTCCCTATCCATCAGTTGATCGTAAGACTGCCGAACAATCGTCCAGGCAGCCCATACGATATAAACGGCAACGCCCAGACCGATCGCCGGATCGATCAGCGGCAGACCGGCAATCCCGGATAACAGCAGGGCGGCGATCACCGCCACATTCATCAAGAGGTCACCTTTATAATGCAACTCATCGGCCGAGATGACGAGCGATCCCGATCGTTGGATCACCTTGCGTTGAAACCGCACCAACAAAAGTGTCAGGATGATCGAGATGACAATAACGACGACACCGATCAACCCGTTCTCGACGGATTTAGGTGTGCCGATCCGTTGCAAACATTCATACACAAGATAAAGCGCGGACAATGCGATGATCAATGCTTGTCCAAGGCCCGCCAATGCTTCTACTTTTCCATGTCCGAAGCGATGTTCTTCGTCACGCGGTAAGAGCGCCTTGCGCACCGCAATCATATTGACCAGCGAGACGGCCACATCAAGCATGCTGTCGAATAACGAGCCGAGCAAAGCCACCGATCCGGTGAACCACCAAGCTATCGCCTTAATGACAACTAATATTCCGGCGGTCGAGACGGCGGCATAGGTCGCCGACCGCATGAGACTTTCGGCCTCTCGGTCCACCCGTGATATTCCGTGACTATGGCTTGTTTGAGTCGCTTCAGTCATATACGTCGCCTAGAGTGTTTCCAGGAAAAGTGGACACCGGTTTTCCGTCCGGAAACACGATAAATCAATAACTTAGGGTCGGGTTTTGATTCCATCAAAACCGTAAAGACCCTAAGGGTACAAGCGCTCTGTTCGCCAATCTTTGTGTTCTAAACTATTGCGAATGAAAGTTCGACGATCATGCAATCGAAAGGGTCGATGGCGCCAGAATTCATAACTTAAGGGCATGATCCGATAGCCGGACCAAAATGACGGTCGCTCAGCCGCTTTGAACGCATATTTCGCGGCATATTTAGCGGCTGCCTTTTCCAAGGCAAATCGACTTTCCAATGGCCGCGATTGCTTCGACGCCCAAGCGCCGATCTGACTATCTTTGGATCGCGTTGCAAAATACGCATCGGCCTCTTCGTCGGTCACTTGCTCGGTCGGCCCTTGAATGCGCACCTGCCTGCGCAAACTCTTCCAATGAAAACACAAGGCGGCATTGGGAGTCATCCTCAGTTCGTGTCCCTTGTCGCTTTCTAGATTAGTGTAGAACACATAACCACGCTCGTCGAATGCCTTCAAAAGAACCATGCGGACATTAGGCACCCCATTATCCGTAACGGTTGCAAGCGCCATGGCGCCCGGGTCGTTGGGCTCACGTTCTTGCGCCGCCGCGTACCACTCGGCAAACAAGTGCAATGGATCGACAATCGAGAACAGCCGATCGTCATGTTGTTCGTCTTGTTCGGGTGATCCCGCATCAACCATAATTATTCATCCTTGGTTCAGGCCTGGATCTGAATAACCTATCGAAACTCCACATCTAGCCCACTGTCTTGCTATTGTATGATAACCTCAATTCATGGAAAACAGACTTTGGATTAAAGGGATCAGGAGACCATGACAACATCCAAAACAGCATTAGCCGCTGTGGTCGCGGCTTCACTAGGCCTCGCATCATGCGAAACCGGTCCGACCAACGAAGATATCGGCTTTCTGCTCGGTGCCGCGGCCGGCGGATTGATCGGCTCCCAGTTCGGCTCGGGCTCGGGCCAGTTGGCCTTTACCGCCTTAGGGGCGGTTTTAGGTGGCTTCGCGGGTCGGGCGGTGGCGCGCCGGCTTACCCGGCAAGATCATGCTTATATGAACGACGCGGCCTACCGGGCCGTTGATACGGGCCAGCCAACCAACTGGAGCAACACGGAAACCGGCCATTATGGCTCCGTCGCACCGAGCCAATCCTATGTGCAAGGGGGTCAGACCTGCCGCAACTTTAGCCAATCGGTGACCGTCGGCGATGACACCGGCAGCGGCACCGCAACGGCGTGTCAATTGCCCGATGGATCCTGGCAAATCAGACAAACCTAGAGCGCATTCAGGAAAAGTGGGGACCGGTTTTCCTGGAAACACTCTAGCGCCCGGGGATTGTCTTAACGCTTTGGTATCTTCGGCCCTCTAGCCTTATCAAAATCCCGCTACAAAGCGGAACCCACGCCCCCAGAACGTATCGATAAGGTTGGCGCGAAATGCTGCGTGACCCCTACCAAGTCTTAGGTGTTGCCAAAGATGCCGGCGACGCCGAGATAAAGGCGGCCTATCGGTCCCTGGCCAAGCGATATCACCCGGATATGTTTCCCGGGGATCAAGCCACGCTCGAAAAGTTTAGAGTCATTTCCGAGGCCTATGACGCCGTGCGCACCCTGTCGCACAAAGCACCGAGTCCTCAGAGATCAAAACGCCGCGCGCGCCGTGCGATGCCCCAAGCGGACCGGCAACAGCACAAAACCGCAGCCAAAGCAGCGGAAAAAAATGGTGCCTCCGAGCCTTCGAAGTCTGACGGAGAACCGGCCGCCGATTTCATAAGCGGCATCAAATCGGCCGGCAAGGGAACTTTCGAAAAACGCGACGGCGATATTCGTTATCAGCTCGACCTGTCATTCGAGGAAGCTTGTCTCGGCACGACGAAACGCATGAAATTACCCAACGGCAGGAAATTTGATGTCGGTATTCCCGGCGGCATTTGCCAAGATCAACAAATCCGTCTGCCCACTGACGGGGGTGACCTTGCCCACGACAATCAATCAAGCCATGTCATTGTCAGCATTAACATCAAACACCACCCGCATTTCCAACGCCATGGGACGAACGTCCATCTTGAATTGCCGGTCACCCTCGTGGAGGCTGTGGTCGGAGCAAAAATTCGGATTCCGACAATTGATGGATCGGTCATGTTGACCATTCCACCCGGCTCCAACGGAGATACGATTTTCCGTTTGTCGGGCAGAGGCGCCCTGGCGCAAGGTTTAACAGAATCCGGCGACCCGATCCACGGCGACCAATATGTCAG
>Ga0114950_10001305_pt1 | contig 18620 bp, 22 predicted proteins | sample N075metaG_FD_83503 | JGI IMG/M metagenome (GOLD analysis project Ga0114950, IMG submission 83503) | Deep subsurface microbial communities from Kermadec Trench to uncover new lineages of life (NeLLi) - N075 metaG | ecosystem: Environmental > Aquatic > Marine > Ocean trench > Sediment | place... | reverse complement strand
GGTGAAGGCGGCCAAGGTGACGCTCATCGGCTATGAGAAGGTCGGCGGCGGCCTGGTCACCGCGATCGTGCGCGGCGATGTCGCCGCCGTGAAGTCGGCCACCGACGCGGGCGCCGCGGCGGCGCGCCGTGTCGGCGAGCTCGTGTCAGTGCACGTCATCCCGCGTCCCCACGGCAGCCTCGAAGATACGCTTCCCATCGGTAAGAGCGAATAACCCCCTAGCAGACTGCTGACCTCATGTTTCTCGCCCGTGTTGCCGGCACCGTCGTCGCGACGCACAAGGACCCCAGGCTCAAAGGGTACAAGCTCCTGCTGGTCGTCCCGGTCGATCCCGACGGCAACGATGAGGGCGGCTACGTCGTCGCGGTTGACACCGTCAACGCGGGCTACAAGGAGACGGTGCTCGTTGTCCGGGGATCCTCGGCTCGAATGGCGGACGGCATGGACGAACGCCCTGTCGACGCCTCGATCGTCGGCATCGTCGATAGCGCCGACGTGGACGACTGATGGACCTGGCCCGCGTCATCGGCTGCGTTGTCTGCACCCAGAAGAACGAGGGGCTCGAGGGCCGCAAGCTCTTGCTTGTCCAGCCCATGACCGTGCAAGGCGACGATCGGGGCACGCCTCTCGTCGCCATCGACGCCGTCGGCGCCGGAGCGGGCGAACGGGTTATGTATGTCACCGGTCGCGAGGCGTCGTTCGCTTTCATCCCGGACCACGTCCCCACCGACGCCTCGATCGTCGGCATCGTCGACCGGGTCGATGTACTTGCGCAGGCCGTGGTGAACGTGTGATCGGCCGGGTTGCGACGGGATGTTGAAATGTTTCTAGGTCGGGTGATCGGCAACCTCGTCGCCACACAAAAGGATTCCTCGTACGTGGGCAAGGCGCTGCTCCTGGTGCAGCCGGTGTCGCCGCAAGGCGACGACGACGGCGACGCCATCGTCGCCGTCGACAGCGTCGGTGCGGGCGCTGGTGAGACCGTTCTCGTCGTCGTCGAAGGTCGCTCGACCAGCATCGCCATGGACCGAAAACTCGCACCGGCGAACGCGGCGATCATCGGCATCGTCGATGACATCGACTGGGAGAATTGACGATTACCGCCACCAAGTTGCTCGGCAAACCCGTTCAAGAGGCAATCCTCGAGGACGTCAAAGAAGGTCTCGCAGCGCTGGCCGCGGCCGGTCACCGGCCGCCGAAGCTCGCCGCCGTGCTGGTCGGGGAAGATCCCGCCTCGGCAATGTACGTGCGCACGAAGACGCGCACCTGCGCGGAGCTCGGCATCGACTCCGAGGCCATCGTGCTGCCCGACAGCACGCCGACCGCAGAGCTTCTCGCTCGCGTCGATGCGCTCAACGCCGACGACGGCGTCGACGGCATACTGGTACAGCTTCCCCTACCGGACAGCATCGACACCGCGGCGGTCCTCGACCGCATCGACCCAAGCAAGGATGTCGACGGCCTGCATGCCCAGAACGTCGGCATGCTGGTGCAAAAGAGACCGCGCTTCGTGCCCGCGACACCCGGCGGCATCATGCAGATGCTCGACCGAGCGGGAATCGAGATCGAGGGTGCTAACGCCGTCATCATCGGGCGGAGCGAGATCGTCGGCAAGCCGATGGCCTCGCTGTTGATGCACCGCAACGCCACGATCACGGTCTGTCACTCGCGCACCCGCGACCTGCCGGGCGTTTGCCGCGGCGCCGATATCCTGATCGTCGCCATCGGCCGCGACGCGATGGTCACCCAGGACTTCGTCAAACCCGGTGCGACGGTGATCGACGTCGGCATCAACCGGGTCGCCGAGCGCCAGCGTGTCGAAGAGATCTTCGGCGCGCGCGCCGACTGGGAGAAGTTCGACGAGCGCGGCTACATCGTCGTCGGTGACGTGCATCCGGAGGTCGCGGAGGTCGCCGGTGCGTTGACACCGGTTCCGGGCGGCGTCGGGCCCCTCACCATCGGCATGCTGATGGCCAACACGCTTGAAGCCGCCCGTCTGCGCGCCGCGCCGGCCGACTGACCCGGACGGCGTGAGCTCCTCCATCCTCCGCGTCGGTCTCACCGGCAACATCGCGGCCGGCAAATCGACCGTGGCCGGCTGGATGGTCGACTTCGGCTGCCACGTGCTGGACGCCGACGAGCTCGGCCACCAATGCCTGGAGCCCGGCGAGCCGACCTACGATCGAGTCGTCGAGACCTTCGGAGCGACCGTTTTGCGCGACGACGGAGCCGTCGACCGGCGCGCTCTCGGCGCCCGCGTGTTCGGCGACGAAGCCGCCCGAGCCCAGCTCGAGGAAATCCTCCATCCCGCCATCCGCACAAAGGAACAACACCACGTCGACCAGATCGAGCGGGCGTCTGCCCCGGCTGTGGTCGTCACCGAGGCGACGCTGCTGTACGAGACCGGCTCCGCGGGCCGCTACCAGCGCATGGTGGTGGTCACCGCGCCGGACGACGTTCGCCTCGACCGGCTCGAGGAGCGTGGCCTCAGCGCCGACGAAGCCCGCCAGCGTATGGCGTCACAAATGGAGCAAGCCGAGAAGTCGGCGCGCGCCGACTACGTCATCGACAACGGCGGCACGCTCGAAGCCGGGCGCGAAGCGACGCGTATCGTGTGCGAGCGGCTTCAGCTCGATCTGATGAGGTGGATGGCCGGGTCACCGCTCGGGCCGGCGCGATAGGAGCGATCGCCGGCCCCCCCACCGGCATCGTGGTCAGGCCGGCCGGTACTCGAAGCGCGTTCCCGGATCGGCCTCGACCTCGACGGCGGACAGCCGGAAAGTGTGGGTGCTGTCGGGCTCGGTGCCCTTTTCGCCGCCGGTAACGGTGTTCAGGCGCTCCTCGAGGCGCTCGAAGATCCACGCGGCCACCGCCGGGGCGGTGGGGCCGGCGGCGTCGAATCCATCGATGTCCTCGAGCACACGCTGATCGAGCGCCCCGATGACCTCGTCGACGGCACCCCTCAAAACGCGGAAATCGATCACCAGACCGATGTGGTCGAGATCGTCGGAGCAAGCACGGACGGCAACGCGCCAGGCGTGATGGTGAAGTGGCTGCGTCTCGCCATCGGGGCCACGGCTATGCCCCGCCTCGAATTCAGCTTCGACGCGAACTTCGTACATGGACGTTCTCAGGAGGCCGTTCCGCTTGCCGGCGCAGCCATACTCATCGCTCTGTTCCCATTTTTTGCTAGCTCTGCTCGTCGGCGACGGTGTTCCAGTCGTGGCAGTGTGGGCAGCGAGCGAACGGTTGGTTCGCCTTGAAGCGGCACTTCATACAAACGTAGGGATCGACGAGACGGGCCTCGTCGACCACGCTGGCGAACAAGTCTCCCACCACGTTGCCGGCGGCGCCCTGGGCGTCGAGCACCTGCAATAACTCTCGCTGCACGGTGATCGACCCCGGTTTCTCGGTCAGCGCCACGGTGAGTGCTTCTCGCGCCGCGTCGAGGTCACCGCGCTTCTGATGCAGGCGCGCCAGAACGAGCTGCACGCGCCACGAATGAGGCTGTCGATCGAGGACCTTGGCGCACGCCCCTTCGACCCGATCCCAGTCCGCGGACTCGATCGAAACGTCGGCAATGCGTTCGAGCGCCTGCATCGCCCAGGCAGCCCCGTCGCCGAGCGCCATGTCCCAGTGCTGCAAGGCGCGCGGCAGATCACCGCGGTCGGCGAGGCTGTCCCCGGCGCCCAGATGCGCCGGCGCGTAGCCCGGGTCGAGCCCCAGCGCGGTCTCATAGCAACGTGCCGCGGCCTTGGCATTGCCGTCGTTTTGTGCGGCGTTGCCACGCTCGGTCCACAACGAGGCGAGGAGCCGCTCGTCGGTCGATCCCGCCAGCTTGTCGATGCGCGCTTGGACCTCGCTTGCCTCCTCCCAGCGCCCCATTTCCTCGTAGACACGGCGCAGGCAGAGCCAACCACTGAGGTTGTCGGGATCGCGTTTGACGACATCCTGCAGCGTGCGTTCGGACCGATCGATGAGCCCGGCGCTCTTAAAATCGAGGGCCAGCGACAACAGTGCTTGGGTGCGGCCGAGGTCCGAAAGCCCAGGACGATGCAGCAGGCTCTTGTGAATGTCGATGGCGCGCTCGACCTGTCCTTTTTCGCGAAACAGGTTGCCGAGGGCCAGGTAAGCCTCGACCGCGTCGGTCTCCCCCCGCACCGCCTTGCTGAGCTCGGCCAGCGCCAGTTCGGGCTGATTCGAGATCAGGTAGTTGAGACCGAGAAGGTAGTGAGGGTGGTCACCGTATTGGGGGCCCGCCGCCCGGCGAGCCCGCGCCAGAGCCCAGGCCCGTCCCAGCAAGACCCCGAGCGCGACCAAGGCTGCGGCGGCCCCGAGCGTCAGGGACCAACCCTGCATCCCCCCTACTCCTCGGCCCGATCGGTGTCGTCGTCGGGCGAATCCGCGAGGCCGCTGCCGATCGGCAGGTTGCGAAGCTCACGAACCTCCGTTTCCAAGGCGTCGATGCGGCGCTGCGCGTCGCGCTCGCGCCTGCTGTGCTTGAAGTGCTCGAACACGGCGATGACCCCGGCGACCAGCACGCCGATGAACACCGAGCCGAGAATCACCAGAAAGACCGGCAGATCCTCCACCGTGCGGTTCGGGAAGTAGGTCACGTCGACCCGCTGGTCGGCGTTGGCGTAGGCAATGGCGACCAGGATGATGACCATCGCCAGATACAACAACACCTTGAAGATCGCGTTCATCCAACCTCACTCTCCACCCGTTTCATGGGCGGCTGTTGGCGCCGCCGATAATCGTCCAGCACCTCGTCCCAGAGACCCCGCGCGGTGACGATATCGTCGACAACTTCACGCACCGCGCCACGACCACCGGGCGTCGAGGTCACCCAATCGGCAATTTCGATGAGCTTGGCGTGGCCGTCGGGCACCGCGATACCGATGCCGGCATGCTCCAACATGGGCAAATCAATGAGATCGTCGCCGATGTAGGCAACCTCGTGATCCGCGATACCCTCCCGGCGTTGAATGTCGACACAGGCGCCGACTTTATTCTTTTCCCCTTGCCTCAGATAGTCGACCGGAAGCTCGGTGAAGCGGCGCTCGACCACCTTCGAGCTCCGCGCCGTGATGACGGCGATCTTGAGCCCGATCAGCCGCGCGATGAACATCGCCGAACCGTCGCGCACGCAGAACACCTTGGCCTCGCGATCCTCATCGATGAACACGATCTCGCCGCCGGTCAACACGCCATCGACGTCGAGAACCAGCAGACGCAGGTCGCGCAAACGCCCCTCGTAGTCGCCACGGTCCAGACTCGCCATCAGATCATCTCCGTACGCCAGAGGTCATGGAGATGGACGACACCCTCGGGGCGCCGTTCGGCATCGACCACCGCCAGCGAGGTGATGCGCTTCTCCTCCATCAACCGCAGGGCTTCGGTCGCCAGGGCGTCGGCGCGCACACACACCGGGTCGCGCGTCATCAGGTCTGCCGCCGTGCTGGTGGACGCCGAGTCACCCTTGAGCTCGAGGAGGCGTCGCAAGTCGCCGTCGGTGATCACGCCGACCATGCGCCCGTCGCCATCGACAACGGTCGTCATGCCGAGCTCCTTGTCGCTCATCTCCGCGAGGACATCGGCGAACCCGGTAGCAAGCACAACGGTAGGTATTTTCGCCGCCTTGTGCATGACGTGGTGGACCCGCAGCAGCCGGCGCCCGAGGTTGCCGCGCGGGTGGTGGGCAACGAGATCGTCGGCGCTCAAGCCGCGCTCCTCGAGCAGCGCCATAGCGAGGGCGTCGCCGACGGCGAGCGCCGCCGTCGTGCTCGCGGTGGGAATCATGCCGAGCGGGCAGGCCTCCTTCTCGACGCCGGCGTCGAGCACGACATCGGCCTCGCGCGCCATCGTCGATCGAGTCTCACCGACGATGACGATCAAGGGAATACCCAAGCGCTTGATCGCCGGCAACATGGCGACAACCTCCTGGGTGTCGCCGCTCTGGCTGATCGCCACCAGAACGTCGCCTTCGCACAGCACACCGAGGTCACCATGCCCCGCCTCGGCGGGATGTAAAAACAGAGCCGGGCTCCCCGTCGACGCGAGGGTTCCCGCCAACTTGCGCGCGATGATGCCCGACTTGCCCATTCCCGACACGACGATCCGTCCACCACAACCGAGCAGGACGTCGAGGGCCTGGTCGAACGAGGTCGGGTCAAAACGATCGGCCAGCCGGCTGAGGGCGTTCGCCTCGATGCGAAGAACCTCCTGCGCTAGATCGAGCGAACGGCGGCGCAACGACGACGCATCGGCGCCGGCCGACGGACTACTCATGACGCGGCTCCTTGACCCACAGCCCGCGTGGCGGCCGCCGCATGTACCCGCAGAGCTTCCTCGAGCAATGGATGTAATCGCTCGATCGGCAGCTGGGTCGAGCCGTCGCTCAGCGCGGCAGCCGGGTCATCGTGCACTTCGATGAACAAAACGTCGACGCCGATCGCGGCTGCGGCGCGGGCCAGTGGCTCGGCGAATCTCCGCTCGCCAGCGGTCTCCCCCTCGCCCGCCCCGGGAAGCTGGAGGCTATGGGTGACATCGAACACCACTGGATGGCCGAAGTCGGCCAGCCGGCACACTCCTTTGAAGTCGACCACCAGATTATTGTAGCCGAACGACGTGCCCCGCTCGGTGAGCATGATGCCGGTGGCTCCGGCGCCTTCGAGCTTGCCGATAACGTGCTTCATGTCGGCAGGGGCCAGGAACTGCCCCTTCTTCACGTTCACCGGCCGGCCGCTCTGCGCCGCCGCAACCAGTAGGTCCGTTTGCCGGCTCAGAAAAGCCGGAATCTGGATCAGGTCGACCGTTTCCGCGACCGCGGCGACCTGGTCAACCGCGTGAACGTCGGTGGCGACCGCAACCCCGATCGTGTCGCGCACCTCGGCGAGAATCTCGAGGCCGGCGTTGATACCGGGTCCACGGTAGGCGTCGATCGACGTGCGGTTGGCCTTGTCGAACGACGCTTTGAACACGAAGGGTACGCCGAGGTCGGCGGCGATCGCGGCGGCCTCGGTCGCGACGCGCAGGCAGTGGTCGCGGCTCTCGATGACGCACGGCCCGGCGATCAGACCCAGCGCGCCCGCACCGAATTCGACGGTGTCGCCAATTTTAACCGTTTTGGTCATGTGCTGTTCCGCCCGCGTCACACCGCGGCAACGTCTGTGGCCGCCCCCGCTTCGACCTCTTCCGCGACATCGTCGGCACGCGCCACCGCGCCGCCGGAACCGCCTTTGGCGTGCTCGTGCGCGGCGCGGACGAAGGCGGCGAACAGCGGGTGGGGCTCCTGCGGCCGCGACAAGAACTCGGGATGGAACTGGCAAGCTACAAACCACGGGTGACTCGGAAGCTCGAAAATCTCGACGAACTTCCCGTCCTCGGTCTTGCCGCTGAGCACGAGACCCGCGTCGACGAGCGCCGGCTCGAAGGCGCGATTGAATTCGTAACGGTGGCGGTGGCGCTCCGAGATCGTCTCCGCTCCGTACGCCTCGGCGGCGCGTGAGCCCGGCACCAGCTTGCACTCGTAGGCTCCGAGCCGCATGGTGCCACCGAGATCGTCGACGCCCAGCAAATCGCGCAACTTGTAGATGACTTTTTCGGCGTCCGGATCCTTGAAGTCGAACTCGCTGCTGTCCGCCGAATCTCCGAGCAACGCAACATTCTCCGCGAACTCGATCGCGGCGGCCTGGAAACCGAGGCAGATACCCAAGTACGGCACCTTGCGGTCGCGCGCGTAGCGAATCGCTTCCATCATACCGCGCACGCCGCGCTCGCCGAAGCCGCCCGGAACCAGGACGCCACCGACGTCCGCGAGGACGTCGGCCGGATCCTCGTCCTGCTCGAAGCGCTCGGCCTCGACCCAGTCGATATCGACCCCGAGGTCGTTCGCCAAGCCGCCGTGAACAAGCGCCTCGGCCAGGCTCTTGTACGATTCCTGGAACTCGACGTACTTGCCGACGACCGCGATACGGACGCGGCCGGCGGGCTCTTTGAAGGTTTTGACGACCTGCAACCAGTCGGCAAGGTCGGGAATGTCGCACTCCAACCCGAGCGTCTCGCAGATGATCGTGTCGAGGCCCTCCTCGTGGAACACCAGCGGTACGTCGTAGATGCAATCGACATCCTTCGCCGTGATCACCGCCTCCGGATCGACGTTGGTGAACAGCGAGATCTTCTCCTTGATCTCGGCCGGCAGGAAACGATCGGTGCGGCACAACAGGACGTCGGGCTGGATACCGATCGACCGTAGCTCCTTGACACTGCGCTGCGTCGGCTTGGTCTTGAGCTCCTTGGCCGCCGCGATGTACGGCACCAGCGTCAGGTGAATGAACATCGAGTTGCCACGCCCGACGTCGCGGGCGAGCTGCCGGATGGCCTCGAGGAACGGCAGGCTCTCGATGTCGCCGATCGTGCCGCCGATCTCGCTGATAATGATATCGGCGGTCGGCGCCAGCGCCGTGATGCAGTCCTTGATCTCGTTGGTGATGTGCGGGATCACCTGAACCGTGTTGCCGAGGTAGACTCCCTGGCGCTCCTTCTGGATGACCGACTCGTAGATCTGCCCCGTCGTGTAGTTGTTCGCCTTCGCCATTCGAACGCTGGTGAAGCGCTCGTAGTGCCCGAGGTCGAGATCGGTTTCGGCGCCGTCGTCGGTAACAAACACCTCGCCGTGCTGGAACGGACTCATCGTTCCGGGGTCGACATTGATATAGGGATCCAGTTTCAGCAGGTTGACGGTATGGCCGTGCGCCTCCATGAGGCGCCCGATCGCCGCCGAGGCCACCCCCTTCCCCAACGACGAAACGACTCCGCCGGTCACGAAGATGTACTTTGTCGTCATTCCTGTACTCAATCTCCCGTTTGTCAGCTGCGCTGCGCGTGCGCGTCGCGCTCCGCCAAGACGGCACGGGCGCGCTCGAGGTCATCGGGCGTGTTCACACCCGGAATCGCTTCTCTGATCAGGTACGTCTGCATCGTTTCCCCGGCTTCGAGTACCCGCAATTGCTCGAGCCCTTCGGCCTTCTCGAGCTTCGACGGGGGCAACGCGGCCCACCGCCGCAGGGCTTCGGCGCGATAGAAGTAGACACCCATGTGCAACCAAGCCCCGTGCGTGCCGCCGGCGCCGGAAACGCGTGGCAGCCACGCCTCGACAGGGGCGCCGTCGGGCACCTTGGCCACCGCCGCCCGCCACTCGGCGCGCGAAAAAGGCAACGCCGCGCGGCTGAAATACAACGCTCGCTCGTTGTCGTCGATCACGACCTTCACGACGTTGGGATCCCAGAGATCTCGACGCTCCCCGAGCGGTGCGCGGAGGGTCCCGAGCTCGGCTCCGGAGTCACGAAAACGGTCGAGCGCCGCGGCGACCGCGTCGACATCGAGCAGCAGCTCATCACCTTGCACGTTGACGATAATGTCGGCGGAGTAGCGGGACGCAGCGTCGGCGACCCGATCGGTCCCCGAGGTGAATTCACCACGGGAGAGTACCACGTCGGCTCCCGATTTCCGGGCCGCGTCACCGATGCGCTCATCGTCGGTTGCAACGATCGTGGCGTCGATTCCGCGCACCGCGACAACACGTTCCACGACCTGTCGGATGAGCGGCCGACCGGCCAAAGAGGCGAGAAGTTTTCCGGGGAATCTGACGGAAGCATACCGCGCTGGAATGATGGCGATGCAGTTCATGCGCCGACCCAGGATCAGGAATCACAGGAGGCGTCGACCAGAGCCTCTACTTTGCGCGCCAGGCCGATGACGGTGGCGTCCATGAGCTCGCCGGTATCGTCGTCGGGGATCTCGATCTCGAACTCGTCTTCGGCGGCAATCACGAGGTCGATGATCTCGACCGATGTGAGGCCGATCTCGCTCTGCAGACGGGCCTCGCCGCTGACCTTTTCGGCGGCCCCGGGCTTGAGCTCGACGATGAGGCGGCTGATGATCTCGATTGTCTCGCGTGAGCTCACGCCAACTTCCCTTCTTCGTAGAGATCTCGGCAACGACCCCGACACAGTTTGCCACTCGTGGTGCGCGGAATCCGCCCGCTTTCCAGCAAAATGACATCGAGCACCGGAAGGTTGAGCGTCTCGGAAACCGCGGCGCGGACGCGGGCGTCGATGCCTTCGGTGTTCTGTGGATTGCGTGGCGCGGCAACGACCACGACACCCTCATCGCGACCGTTGCTGGTGCCGAAGGCCACAACGCTTCCCGGCCGTACCACTTCGAGAGCGTCTACCGCCCGCTCGATGTCCTGTGGGTAGTAGTTACGCCCACCGAAGATAATGAGCTCTTTCTTGCGCCCGGTGACGAAGAGTTGCTCATCCTGCGTGTAGCCGAGGTCGCCGGTCATGAGCCAGCGGCCGCGCAGCGTCTCCGCGGTAGCTTCGGGATCGTTGAAGTACCCGCGCATGACCGAAGACCCGGCGATCGAAATCTCCCCGATGTGACCGTCGGCAACCGGCTCGCCGTGCTCGTCAACGATGCGGATCGACGTTTCGCGCACCGGGGCGCCACAACTGACGATGCGGACGCGGTTGGAACCGTCGCTTGCCGGGCGCGCGATGCCCTCGCCTTCGAGAGCCTCGCGATCGACATCGACGGTTTCATATTCTTCCTGTGCCCGAACTCCGGTGACCATCAAGCCGACCTCGGCGAGACCGTATGCCGGCATGAATCCGGACCTCGGGAACCCGGCCCGCCCAAAAGCTTCGGTGAATTGTGCGAGGAGCTCAGAATCTACCGGCTCGGCGCCGATGATCGCCACCCTCCACCTGCTCAGGTCGCGCCCGGGAATGTCCCCACGCTCCAGCAGGTGCCGATAGCTGACATTGGGACCCGCGGTGATCGAGACATTGTGCCGTTCCATCACGTCGAGCCACCGCCGCGGCCGGCGCAAAAAGTTGAACGGCGTCGTGAGCACCAGGTCGATCGACCGCGCCGCCGCGCCCAGAAGGTTGCCGATCAGACCCATGTCGTGGTACATCGGCAGCCATCCGCCGCCGACGTCGTCGGGTTCCACCTCGAGGCGCTCGACGATCGCTCGCACATTGGCGACGATGGCGCGGTGCGGCAACACGACGCCACGCGGCGAGCTCGTCGACCCCGACGTGAACTGGATAACTGCGATCTCATCAGCGTCGGCCTTGTACGGATCCAAGCGACCCGAGCCAGCGACCAACTCATCGTGGCGGACGACGCACGCCCTGCCCTCCAAACCGGCCTCTTTCATCAACGGCTCGCCGACCAGCTCGATCTCCTCATCGACGACCACGAATCTCGGCTCCGCGACCCGCACGATCGCGCCGATGTGCCCCAGGTAACCTTGCAGCCGGCGCCGGCTGATCGGCGTCGGCAGGATCGACGGGTGTAACCCCGCCAGGACCGCGCCGAAGAACGCCGTCACCAGCGGCCGGAGACCTTGGCAAACGATCGCCACTCGGTCGCCGGGCTTGCCGTCGCGGCTCTGGAATCCGGACGCCACCCGCTGCGCTTGGGCTTCGATCTCCGCCCAGGTGAAGCGCCGCTCGTCCTCGTCGACGAAGATCAGCCCGCGGTTGCCGCACGTCTCGGACGCACGGGCGAGCATATCAAGCAGCGTCTGGGGAAACTCGGGAGCGGAACTCAAGATGAACTCTCGGGGCGGTGAAGCCGCGGTTGCCAGCCTAGGAGCCCGCCGGCTCGAGCGCCGGGAGCTTGGCTTCGATTTGCGCCCAGCAGTCCTCGAGATCGGCGCCGGTAACGATGATCCCATGGTTGGCCAAGCCGAGGATCGTACGAAGTGGGTCGTCCGTTTTCTTGAGACCATCGAGCGTCGATTCACACAGTTCGATCGTGCCGCACGGATAGTGTTCGTCGGTGTACACGATGCCGTCCACGAACCAATGGATGTGGATCATCGCGCCGATCTCCGGAAACTCGCGGTAAATCGTAGCGTGGATGCTCGAGTCGATCGAGGCGCGCGAATCTTCGAATCCCGGCGGCACCGTGATATGGACCTCGCGGGCGTCCGGGTCGAACTTGGTGACCAGAAGGAGATCCTTGCCGATGACGTCGAGCTTCGCCTTGTCGACGCCGCGGCCGGTCATCCAGAAGACGTCCCCTTCGTGCCGCGCGCTCATGTTGCCGTAGCTGACTTGCTTCTGGCCCAGCACCTTGAAGAAGCGCCGTCGGGCGCGCTCCGATAGGCCATCGAGGGCAACCGCCGAAGGCACCAGATTGAGATCGTCGAGGCGGCGCGCCATTTCCTGCATCTTGCGGGTCACGACGGTGCCTCCGCGCAACTCCTCGGGCAGATCCGGATGGACGATGTTCTCGTCGATATAGGTGACGTCGGAGCGCTGCTCCAGGAGGTCGAATAGCCACCCGGCGGCATCGTCTGAGCCCGTGAGAACCTCATGGCCACGCTCCGGCGTGATCAGCGTCATGCTGTAGTCTTGCGGGCCGTCGCCGGTGACCTCCGTGTAACCGGCAAGGTTTGCCATACAACGCAGGCCGATCTCGTACGAACGCACGACCCTCTGGGCGTCATTCTCCGCGGCATCGGCAATAAAAAAAATGCCGACAAAATCCTGATAGGTACGACGCTCGATGCCGAGCTCGTCAATGTCGCCGCCGTCGGGCATGAATGCCAGAATGACGTCGGCGGGTTCTATGCTGTCGTCGGCGAGGAGCTGATACTTTGTCGACTCGGCGAAACGTTGACGGATAGGCTCGAACAACCCGTCCAATACCGGGTGGGACCCCGTGCGCAGCATCCGCACAGTCTTCATGAACGTCCTCCGCAAACTCGGCAGCGGCCGGCCGTATCGGTATGAGGGGCGGCCTCTCTGCCCTGCTGGGGTCCCGATGTGTGTATGAGAAGGTCGGGAGCGCCCGATCGAGCTCGGGGGTAGGAATCGACGATCTCCCCGACACTCGCGTAGGCGACAAGGGTACACCCCGGATCGAGCGGATGCATGCGGGACAAGCGCTCCGGTTACGCCGGCATCCGGACGAGCAAGCCGCCGGGGCGCACCCACAGCCTGGCCGGTAATCCGCCGACGATCTCACCATCGGTCTCGACATCGAGGTCGGGACCCTCGAGGTCGATCGAGCGGCATACGAAGCTGTGAATGTCCGGGTGATTGAAGGGACGTCGGCTCTCGAGCCGGAAGAACTGATGCAGCGCCGTCGTCAGGCCGAGAGCCCCGACCATGACGATGTGCAACTCGCCGTTGCTGAACGAAGCATTCGGGCTTGGCCGCATGCCGCCGGCAACAGAAGGGCCATTGCTGATAAACAGTTGGAGCATCAGCGTATGATCGCCGGAGCCGTCGTCGGTGCGCCACGAAACCTGGTACGGGCGGGCGTTGAGAACCTCCTTGAGCGCAGCGAGCGAGTAGGCGCGCTTGCCGAAGCCCCGCAGCCGCTTGCTGCGCTTGAGCCGGCGCACCACCGCCGGCCCCAAACCAACCGTCGCGGCGTTCAGAAAGTAGCGGCGCACTGTATCAGCCCCGGCGGCCATGTCAGCGACGCCGACATCGATGTACATATCGCGGCCCTGCCGCAAACCGCGGAGGATCCCGGTCGGATTCAGCGGCAAATTCAATCCGCGCGCCAGGTCGCAGCCGGTACCCAACGGGATGTGCGCGAAGGCGGTGCCGGAGGTGCTCGCTTCGACCTCCATGAGTCCTTGGACGACCTCGTGGGCCGTGCCGTCGCCGCCGGCGGCGATCACCAGGCTCGATCCGGCGGCGGCCGCGGCTCGGGCGATCTCGGTAGCGTGCCCCGGGTGCTCGGTCCTGACGACCGTCGGCATCGTACGCCAATACCGCAACTCGTCACGAATCCGTCGCCATACGCGTCCCGCCTTGCCACCGGCGGCGGTCGGATTCAGCACCACAACGGGAGGCGCCTGGACCCCCTTTGCCCGATCGGAGATCCCGCGCCCCGCGCCCTCGCTGCGGGGCGATCTCCTCCTCGCCTTCCTGCTCTCGGCAACCAGTCCCATCACACGTTCACCACGGCCTGCTAGGCACCCTTTTACCGTGACCGACTTGCAGTCGCTACCGTCGCACGCAAAACTCCGAGACTCATGGAGGCTCGGGCATGATCAGCGAGATCATCACGCGCGGCGTACTCAACTTGAAGGCAGCCGTCACCAAGGTCGTGGTGATGCTGCATATTTCCCCGAACCTGCTCACGGTCACCTCGCTGATCCCGACCGCGTTGGCGACCTACAGCTTGGCGCAAGGCCGGCTGACGACCGCCGCCCTGTGGATCATAGCCGCCGGGTTCTTCGACGTCATGGACGGCGCCGTAGCCCGCGCCCTGGGCAAGAACTCGCCGTTTGGAGCGGTGCTCGACTCGGTGACCGACCGTGCCGCAGACGCCTTCATCTACATCGGCGCCGTACTCTACTTCTACCGCCTCGAGCAGCCACTGTACGTCTTTGTGACGATGGTCGCCCTGGCCGGTGCGCTGATGGTTTCGTACACGCGGGCGCGTGCCGAAAACACGGTGATCGACTGCAAGGTCGGATTTGCAGAGCGCGGCGAGCGCATCGTCCTTCTGCTCCTCGCCCTGTTCTTCAACAAGCTCGGCGCCGGCATGTGGATGCTCGCCGGGCTCGCCTGGATGACCACGGTGCAGCGTCTCATCCATACCCACCGGGCGCTGGCCGCCGGCCAGAATCGGGCGCCCGCCGAACCGGCCTAGCAGGCAAACCGTGGTTCGCGCGCCGCGCGCCCTTGCCGTCGTCGTGGGTGCCGCCACCGTGCTCACCGTTTCGTCGATGTCGGGTGAGGCTGCCCCTGCTCCGGGCCGAGCCCTGGTCGCGGCGACGCCGCCGCAGGAACCGACGACGCCCACGATCCGCCTCACCTTGATTGGCCGTTCATCCAATCGATCGGCGTACGGCGCGCAAGTACGGGTGTTTTCGGGCGGCATCGAGCAGCTCACCGAGTTGCGCGGCAGCGACGGCTATATCGGCAGCAACGATCCCCGCCTGTTGATTCACCTGCCGTCGGGCATCGCCGACAGGATCGAGATCGACTGGCCGAGCGGTGCGCGCACCACGCTCGAGCGGGAGCCGGCCGGGCAGATCGTGGTCGACGAGCGCAGGGGCGTTATTGCGCGCCGCTAACGCCGCAGCTCGTCGGCGCGCTGGCGCATGATAGCGCCCTGGGTCGTGTCGCCGGTGCCTTCGTACGCGGCTGCCAGCAGATCGTAGAGATCGGCGTCATCGTTACGAATCTCAATCGCCGACTCCAGCACCGCGATGGCTTCTGCGAACCGTCGTTCGGCGTTGTAGACGGCCGCCCTGGTGCGTAGCTGTTCGACACGATAGGCCTCCGGGTCACCGGCGGCCTGCTGGGTGGCGGCCCGCTGGTCGGCGCGCGATTCGAACTCGGCGAGGGCGTCGGTAGCCGCCTGCTCCTGCCCGGTGGCGCGATACGCGCGGGCAAGCAGGTAGGGTGCTTCGGTCAGCCCCCTATCAAGATCGAGGGCCCGGCGCAGTGGAGTAATCGCGTCCGCGAAGCGCAGGGTTTGAACGTACGCGTTGCCGAGGAGCGCCAGCCCCTCCGCATCGTTGTCAATGCTGTCGCCGGCTCCCTCCATGAGCACGACGGCACGCTCTGGTTGGGCCATGAGCAGCGCGACGCGCGCAGCCTCGACGCGCGCAACGGTCAGGGTCGAATCGATTGCCAGGGCGCGATCGAAGACCTCGAGCGCTTCATCGAAGCGCTGCACCTCGACCAGCGCGAGGCCGTAGTGATGAACGACAAACGCTTCATCGGGGGCGGCGGCAACGGCGAGCTCGAGCGCCTTCAGCGCCTCTTGCGGGCGCCGCGTGCGCAGCAGGATGTTGCCCGCCATCAACATCGCTTCGGGGTTGCCAGGCGCCCGATCGATGAGCTGCGTCGCGGCCTCTCCGGCGTCTTCGTCGAGATCGAGCTCGACGTACAACGTGGCGAGCTCGGCAAGCATGGTGCTATCGGCCGGGAACGCGACGAGGCCGTAGCGATAGGCGGCGGCGGCGGCGATTTGTTCCGCGCGGGTGCCGGCGGCCCGCAGGACCCGGCCGAACTCGATGATCGCCGCCGGGAACGGCGGCTCGGCCAGAGCCGCGGTCCTGAGAGCTTCGCCTGCCTCGGCGTCGCGGCCGGCAGCCGCCATCGCCAATGCCATCTCGAAGCGCACGGGCTGATACTCGGGATCGATCTCCAGGTAGGCACCGGCCGCGTTGATGGCCTCGGTCATCTCGCCGAGTGTCCGCAGGGCTTCGACGCGGAATCGGATAACCTCTCCGTAGTCGGAGGCACCGGGCTCGGCCATATCGAAGGCTCGGAGTGCACCACCCGGATCGCCGTCGCGTAAGCGGGCAATTCCGAGATATAGGGCCACCTCGGGGCGACCCGGAACCATCTCGACAAAGTGTTCGAAGCTCAGTACCGACTCCGTGTAGTTGCCGAGAGAAAGGAGCGCGATGCCGCGGGCGAACCAGGGCGAGGCGATTTCGGGATTGAGACCGATGGAACTGTCATAAGCCTGTAGTGCACGCGCCGGCTGGCCCATGCCCGTTACGATCTGGCCGAGCAAGAACCACAAGTCGCTGCGCTCCGGCTCGGCCTCGAGGGCAGGTCGGAGCGCGGCATAGGCGTCCTGGAAACGGCCTTCCTCAAGGGCGGCGCGCGCCTGCGCCTCGGATTGGCTCGGGTCCTGGCTCGCGTGCGCCACGGGCGCGATCATGCTCACCGCGACGAGCAGGACCACTACCCGGACCGCTGCCCCGCCTGGATAGGACCTGTTGCTCATAGGAACGATGCCTCCTCCCTCAGTGCCGCCGCGGCTTGGCGACGGCCTCTTCGCCCGCCTGGGAGGCGTGCCCGCCGATGGCGATCGGCTTGCCCTCGAGGTACCTGCCGGCCACCGCGTTCCAGGTCGGGACCACGACCGTCACGTTGCCGATCGCCTGCGCTTTGCAGGCCAGGCGGATCAGCGGCCGAGACTCGTCGGTGTCGATATACCCGAAGCGGGCGAGGCGCCGGCGTTCGAGCGGATTGACTGCCGAGAGCCGGTCGTTGCCGCCGAGCACGCCGACCCAGCAGGTTCCGCAGGCCGCCGAGCGGCACTCGGTCGGTAGAGGCCCGTCGCCGGGCACACAGCGGCTGTCGGCGTACGGGTGATCAGCCTGGTCGCTCATCGACGCCTGGGTGAGCTGGACACCATGGATGAGCTTGAAGGTAGCGTTCTTGAAGCCCTCGTTGAAGCGGATCGTGTACTCACGCTTGAGGCCCTTGAAATAGCCGACGATGCCGCCGCCATCGTTCCGGGCGCGATCGGCAATGATCTTCTGGGGCGAGCGGCGGCGGGCCCAACCGCTGATATGGAGCTTGCCTTCCGCGGCATCGAACGCCTCGGAGCCCACTTGGCGCAACGTCATCAAGCCGATTGCGGTGATACCGACCACCAGGGACACATCAACCTTTGCGGCGCCGGCAACCTCGGTCGCGATGGTGCGAATCTGGTCGGCGAGATCAAGGCTCTCCGGAGCGGTCTGCGACGCAGCGTGCTCGTGGACCGCGGCTTTGACCTGCGGCCAGTAGCGATGGCCGTAGACGAATGCGTGCGAGCTGCCGATGTGCTCCTCGAGTCGGGCGCTGCCCTTGAACTGGAGCTTGTCGAGCAGCGCCGGGTCGGCTTCGGCATCGTCAACCATCTGCCGGAGCCACAGGGGCCAGAAGTAGAACCAGATCTTGACGGCGTCGCGGTCGACCTCGTGGATCGACGGGGCCAGATTTTGGACGGTTGACCACCAGGCGTCTTGGTCGTGGCGACTCAGGAAGCCCATGAACGGCGTGCTGTTTTCACTGCTCATTGATGTCTGCTCGGTGTGCTCGGAGTTGTCGGTAGGTAGGAGTCATTGAACGACGAAACGAACACCGGCCGGTCCAGGCTCGCGGCGAGCCGCGAATCGCGCCGCCAATTGGATCCGGAAACGCGCCCATGACGATCTCTGAAACGGACGGGACGGGAAACATCTATTTTTGCACACCCGCCGGGTGTTGAAAATCCGCCCAAACCGTGTAATTTCCCTTTATCATCCTGCTAGTTGCGGCTCCCAACTTCATTTTGGCCGCGAAACCCTATCTTCACAGTGGGACTCACCTCATGTTGACGTTCTTGATGGCCTTTGTGGCGGTGATCTTCGTCCTCGTCGCGTCCGGCTACCTGTACCTGCAATCCATGAAGAAGAAGATCGCCAAGGCGAAAGTAGAAGACCAGAAGAGGCGCCAAGAGCGCCTCGACAACTTGCCGACGATTCCCCTGTCCGAGCGCGACGGCACCGCCATCTATCAATGGAGCTTCCACCACGGAGACCAGCTCGTGGCGCGCGCCGTGAAACCGGAGATCGACGAGGAAGCGAAGCTCGTGAAGTTCATGGAGATCACCCACAGCGACATGCTCCTGCTGCCGGACGAGTGTCACTTCCAGAAGTACAAGCTCGAGATCGACACGGTCGGAGACGCGGCCAAGGTCGACAACGCCGAGCCGGAAAAAGGCCGCATCTTGCGTCAGGTCACGGCGCAAATCGTCGGCTACGTCGAGCAGTAAGAACCCCTTCTTCTGATTTCCCG
>Ga0114950_10001303_pt1 | contig 18628 bp, 19 predicted proteins | sample N075metaG_FD_83503 | JGI IMG/M metagenome (GOLD analysis project Ga0114950, IMG submission 83503) | Deep subsurface microbial communities from Kermadec Trench to uncover new lineages of life (NeLLi) - N075 metaG | ecosystem: Environmental > Aquatic > Marine > Ocean trench > Sediment | place... | reverse complement strand
GTCCCGGCCACTTCCGCGGCCAAACTGGTTGCCAACGACGGCGCCAATAATGCCACCCACAATCGTGGGGGTATAGGAGTATGCAGGCGGCTGGTACCTTGTCACCGGCTCTTCCCAGCACTCTTCGCGAGCAGCGGGCACATTGACGATGCGGGTTAGCGTTTTAACGTGATCGACGACTGCATAATCGACATTCGTTTGGCTCGACCCTAAGGCGTGGTTTGCCAATACCGGGTTCGAAAGCACGATTGCGCCGATCGACAATAGAACCTTAGCCGTAACTTTCTGCAACATATCGATAGTCCCTCTATAGGTGTTAACCATTACCACTGCGCGAATCCTACGACTGTTGAGCTGAATCGAAGCTGAATTGTCGGCCCGACCGGGAAAAGCGAGACTAGCACCGCGTCACAGAGATTTTTTATGAGTTCAAGGCGCTGAGAACCGGTTAGCTGCAAGACGCGCGAGCGATGGACATCGCTAACGGCGTCCCGCCGTTAGCGATACTCGCACATCCATGTGCGTCGTGGCCGTAGCCAATTCGACCATGCACCACGCGACGCCGCACATAGCCATTTATTGGCCCGTCCGCAGAGCTGTACACGTCAAAATCTCTGTGACGGGTTACTAGCAGTGCGCAACAGAAATTGGGCGGTCGTGGTTAAGCGCCGGGATCATCCGACGCACATCCCCTACTTTGGCGGGATCGATTTCGGCGATGGCAATACCCCGCTCCGCGCCGGCATCGGCGAGCACCTCGCCCCAGGGATCAACAATCAACGAATGTCCGTAAGTTCGCCGTCCCCACGGACGCGTGCCGAATTGGGCGGGGGCGAAAACATAACAACCGGATTCGATCGCGCGGGCACGCACGAGAACGTGCCAATGCGCCGCTCCCGTGGTGGCCGTGAAGGCCGCAGGTATGGAGATAAAATCGACGCCGGAGTGGGCCAAATTTCGATACAATTGCGGAAACCTGACGTCGTAGCAAATGCTAAAGCCGAGTCGACCCCAAGGTAGCTCCGCCACGCATGCATGGTCCCCGGCGGCCACCGTATTCGATTCTCTGTAGGTCTCTCCACGCTTTAACGAAACATCGAACAGATGCATCTTGTTGTAGGTCTGCACGACCGCGCCGCTCGCATCCAGCAGATAACTTCGGTTGTGGACCTTCTCGCCGCTCACCTTCACGGCGATCGAACCCAGTAGCAACCAGGTCTTCAATTCGACCGCGAGTTCACTGAAATGGGGCAGTGCCGGATGCTCATCCTCGGAATAGCCACGTTCAATATACAGCATGTCGGTCCGTTCGAGACACGTAAAATACTCGGGCAAACAGACAAAATCGGCGCCTTCGCCAACGGCCTGACGGACCAATTCCGATGCATCCCGAATGTTTTGGGCGACATCATCGATCGCGCAATTCTGCACACATGCGACGGTAAATTTCTTACCCATAGGTCAATTTATTCCGTTGTATCCATCCTTAGATGTCAATGTTGATCGAGCAAGGAAACCATTGCCACCTGATTTTAACCACCATCACCTAAGGAACCGCTGATACTTCGCGGGTGTAGCGAGCGTTATTATTTCCACGTCGATATACATTACAAACGTCGCTCCGATACCACGATCCCATCTCTGTCCGCATAAATATAATCACCAGGAGATATCGTCACTTGTGCGAACTGTACTGGGATGTCGCGCTCACCCGCGCCTTTGTTGATGCTCTTACGCGGGTTCGTCGCTAGCGCTTTAACACCGATGTCAATTTTACCGATTGGATCGGCGTCGCGAATACACCCGTATACGACGATCCCCGCCCAGCCGTTGTCGGCGCCCAATGCCGCAAGATTGTCTCCGACCAAAGCGCAACGCAGCGAACCGCCACCATCCACCACCAATACCCTTGCGTTGCCCGGTTCTTCCAACGCGGTCCGTACCAGAGAATTGTCTTCGTGCACCTTAAGCGTAGCTACCAGGCCATGAAATGCTGTTATACCGCCGAAATCGGCAAAGATGGGCGCGGCCACGTGCAATGCATCACCATACTCGTCACACAGATCCGCCGTGGGCTTAGTCATAGTGCACCGCTAGGTCTTTATAATGCAGTCGTTTCTAGCGCTTAGTTGGAAGGTTTGCGCGGCCGTTTCCAACCGGTTATCGCTTTTTGCTTGACTCGGCTGAGCGCGAGCTCATCGGCCCCAACGTCTTCGGTCACTGTTGTTCCGGCCCCGACGGTCGCGCCCCGACCCACCGTCACGGGGGCCACCAATTGCGTGTCGGAACCAATGAAGACGTCGTCCTCGATAACGGTTTTATGCTTGAAGGCGCCGTCGTAGTTGCAGGTAATCGTGCCCGCACCAACATTAACATTGCGACCAATCTCACTATCCCCAATATAGCTCAGGTGATTGACCTTACTACGATCACCAATTTGCGACTTTTTAACCTCGACGTAATTACCAATACGAACGCCGTTGCCCAGCACGGTCTCGGGTCGGATGCGCGCAAATGGTCCGATACGCACAGCCTCACCGATCCGCGCAGATTCGATCACGCAATTGGGCAAAATCTGCGTCTCGTCGCCGATTATAGTGTCCTCGATCACACAGTTAGCACCCACCGAAACACGGTCACCAAGTTCAACCTTACCGATAAAGACCGCGTTAATATCGATCTCGACATCACGCCCGCAGGTCAATTCACCACGCACATCAATTCTCGCCGGGTCGCGCAACGTCACCCCGCCAGCCATTAAACGCTCGGCGACATCATGTTGGTATTGACGCTCAAGTTGAGCTAGTTGGATCCGAGTATTAACACCCATAACCTCTGATGCAGTTGCGGCCGCGACGCCGACGACATCAATTCCCTCGGCAACGGCAACGGCGACACAATCCGTCAGATAGTACTCGCCTTGAGTGTTCTTATTTTGCAACGCCGGGATCCAGCGATGCAAGTAATCGCTGTGCAGTGCCATAATGCCGGTATTGATTTCGGCGAATTCGAGTTCGGCCGGCGTGGCATCTTTGTGCTCGACGATGCGATTGATCTTGCCATCGGGGTCGCGAACGATTCTCCCATAGCCAGCGGGATCATCCAACGTCGCCGTCAATAAACCGAAGCCGGTACGCTCAGCAACACCGACCAGCTGTTGCAAGGTAGCGGCGCGCAGCAGCGGCACATCGCCATAGAGAATCAGTGTCATGTAACCTGTGGGTATGGAGGGCAATGCCTGACCGATCGCATGCCCGGTTCCCAGCTGTTCGCGCTGTTCGACCCAAACCAGTGACTCGCCGGTGAATGCCGCGCGTAAGCTTGCGCCGCCATGCCCGTAAACAATGATCGGACTTTGCCCGGAAATCTCTCGTGCGGTGTCGATCACGTGACCCACCAAGGGCTTGCCGGCGAGGTGGTGCAGCACCTTTGGGCGATCAGAGTACATGCGTTTGCCCTGACCGGCGGCCAGGATGCACACGATTAGCTTCATCAATCGATATCCGATTGTTTGTGGCCGAGTAATTTGGGAACAGTCTACTTAATTCGTAAATCGGGGACAGTTTATTTAGTTACCATGGCTCAGACTTATGCGGTCCGGGGAGGCAATTAACTAAACTGCCCAATATTGCGACGAGAAACGGCGACGAGCCGTGGTGAATAGGTCTGGCTAGCCCCGCCCGCCCGCAGCCCGACGGCGCAGCCGTTGGATAGTTTGTAACTGGGCCACGGTTTCGGCAAGTTCGGAACGCGCAAGCGCATAATCGATCGATCCTTCGCGATCGTGCAAGGCGGACTCGGCCGCTTCCTTGGCCTTGATCACCGCGGCCTCATCGAGGTCCTCAGCCCGCTCAGCGGTATCGGACAGGATCGTTACCACCTTCGGCTGTACTTCGAGCATACCACCGGAAACGTAGAATGCCTGCTCGGTGCCATCTTCAAATTTTAGGCGAACCTCGCCTGGTCCGAGTTGGGTCAATAAAGGCGTATGGCCAGGCGCAATTCCAACTTCGCCGAGAATAGCGGGCGCAAACACCATTTCCGCTTTACCCGAAAATATTTCGTTTTCGGCGCTGACGATATCGACATGGATTGGCATTAAAGTTTCTTCGCCTGTTCAACCGCTTCGTCGATGGTGCCGACCATGTAGAAGGCTTGCTCCGGCAAATGGTCGTACTCTCCTGCGATAATGGCCTGAAAGCCCGCGATCGTATCCTTCAACGACACATACTTGCCCGGGCTACCGGTAAAGACCTCGGCGACGAAGAACGGCTGCGATAAAAAGCGCTGGATCTTACGTGCGCGGGTGACGACCTGCTTGTCCTCTTCAGACAATTCATCCATGCCGAGGATCGCGATGATATCGCGTAGCTCCTTGTAACGCTGGAGCGTATTCTGGACCGCCCGGGCTGTATCGTAGTGCTCCTGACCGACCACCAGCGGATCAAGCTGGCGGCTGGTGGAATCGAGCGGATCGACTGCCGGATAAATGCCGAGTTCGGCGATCTGCCGCGACAAAACGACGGTCGCGTCCAAATGGGCAAACGTCGTCGCCGGCGATGGATCGGTCAAATCGTCCGCCGGGACATACACCGCCTGGATCGAGGTAATCGATCCAGTCTTCGTCGACGTAATCCGCTCTTGGAGGCGTCCCATTTCCTCCGCCAGGGTCGGCTGGTAGCCCACCGCCGACGGCATCCGGCCAAGTAGCGCGGACACTTCGACACCGGCGAGGGTGAAACGATAGATGTTGTCGATGAACAGCAACACATCGCGTCCTTCGTCGCGAAACTTCTCCGCAATCGTCAAGCCGGTCAAGCCCACCCGCAAGCGGTTCCCCGGTGGTTCGTTCATTTGCCCGTAGACCAGTGACACCTTGTTGAGGACGTTCGAGTCCTTCATCTCGTGGTAGAAGTCGTTACCCTCACGGGTACGTTCCCCAACGCCGGCGAACACTGAAAAACCGCTGTGTTCGATCGCGATGTTACGGATCAGCTCCATCATGTTAACGGTCTTGCCAACACCGGCCCCGCCGAATAGTCCTACCTTACCGCCTTTGGCAAAGGGGCAGATCAGATCGATAACTTTGATCCCGGTTTCAAGCAGTTCCTGGCCCGGCGCCAACTCGACGAATTTTGGTGCATCACGGTGGATGACCATGCGTTCCTTCTCGCCGATCGGTCCTTTGTCGTCGATCGGCTCACCCAGAACGTTCATAATGCGACCGAGGGTTTCCTGTCCAACCGGCACCTTGATGGCTTCGCCGGTGTTTTTGACCGACATTCCGCGGCGCAATCCGTCGGTCGTGCCGAGCGCGATGGTCCGTACGATGCCGTCACCGATCTGTTGTTGCACCTCAAGGACGATCTTGGTGTCGTCAATATTTAAGGCGTCATAGATCTTGGGCACTTCGTCGGTCGGAAATTTGACGTCCACGACGGCGCCGATGACTTGTACCACGTCCCCTGAACTCATCATTCAGATCCTCAAGCTAATCAAACAAATTCTGGTTTAAAATATTCTAAACAGCGGCAGCGCCGCCAACGATCTCGGACAGCTCTTGGGTGATTGCCGCCTGACGGGCCTTGTTATAAACAAGTTGCAGTTCGTCAATCAGTTTACCCGCATTGTCCGATGCAGATTTCATTGCAACCATTCGTGCCGCTTGCTCGCAGGCGATGTTTTCCACCACCCCCTGATACACGAGAGACTCAATGTACCGAGTCAATAGTTGTTCCATAATATCTTCAGCGCCGGACTCATAAATATAGTCCCAATGATGACTCAGATCGTCACTGTCCGCCGGCACCAGCGGGATTAGCTGCTCGATTTTCGAGGTCTGGGTCATCGAATTGATAAACTCGTTAAAGATCAAATACACGCGATCAACGCGCGCCTCGTCGTAAGCGTCGAGCATGATTCGTACCGTGCCAATCAAAGTATCGAGGCTCGGCGCATCGCCGAGGTGATCCGTGGAGCCAACGATATTGCCGCCGATGCGATTGAAAAACGCGAATCCCTTGCTGCCAATGATGCAGAGATCAAGTTCCTTTCCCTCATCCTCCCAGATCTTAAACTGGCGCAGCGCGTTACGAAAAAGATTGCCGTTCAGCCCGCCACACAGACCGCGGTCGGTCGTCACCAGAATGACCCCAATCCGCTTGACCTCACGGTCGGTCAGGTAGGGATGCCTGGATTCGGTGCTGGCGTGCGCCACGTGGGCGACGACGTTGCGCATCTTGTCAGCATAGGGGCGCGCCGCGCGCATGCGCGCCTGCGCCTTGCGCATCTTGCTCCCGGCGACCATCTCCATGGCCTTGGTGATTTTCTGCGTGTTCTTGATGCTGCCAATTTTGGTGCGTATTTCTTTAGCCGCAGACATCTCGGTTATCCTTCACTTATGATCGTTACCAGGTATGATTCGTTTTGAAATCTTCGACGGCCGCTTTCAGACCAGCCTCAATTTCATCGTCGTAATCACCGGACTCATCGATTTTATCCATCAGCGCCTTATGCGAGCTGCCCATGTAACTATGCAGCGTGTCTTCGAAGTCTCCGATCTTTTCGAGTTCGACGTCGTCCATCGCGCCAATATCGACGGCGTATAGGCTGACCGCCATTTGCGCCACCGACAGCGGCGCGTATTGCTTTTGCTTCATGAGTTCCATCACACGCTGCCCGCGCTCGAGTTGCTTACGCGTCGTCGCGTCGAGATCGGAGGCAAACTGTGCGAATGCCGCCAACTCCCGATATTGAGCAAGCGCGAGCCGAATACCGCCACCAAGCTTTTTGACGATCTTCGTCTGCGCCGCGCCGCCTACACGCGAGACCGATAAGCCGGCGTTGATCGCCGGCCGAAACCCGGCATTGAATAGATCCGACTCGAGGTAGATTTGGCCGTCGGTAATCGAGATCACATTGGTCGGTATGAACGCCGACACGTCGCCCGCCTGAGTTTCGACGATGGGTAGCGCCGTCAAAGATCCCGTTTTGCCCTTGATTTTCCCGTTGGTGATTTTCTCGATGTACGCAGCATTGACGCGTGCGGCACGTTCGAGCAGGCGGGAATGCAAGTAGAAGACGTCGCCCGGATACGCCTCACGTCCCGGCGGGCGACGTAGCAATAGCGAGACCTGGCGATAGGCCCAAGCCTGCTTGGTCAAATCGTCATAGACGATGAGCGCGTCTTCCCCACGATCGCGAAAAAATTCGCCCATCGCACAACCCGCGTAGGGGGCAATATATTGCAATGCCGCGGATTCAGACGCATTTGCGGCGACGATAATCGTGTGCGCCATCGCACCGTGTTCTTCGAGCTTGGCAACGACGGTGGCGATCGATGACGCCTTCTGCCCAATCGCGACGTAGATGCATTTAATACCGGTGCCCTTTTGGTTGATGATCGCGTCGATCGCGACCGCCGTTTTGCCGGTCTGACGATCGCCAATAATCAATTCACGCTGACCGCGGCCGATCGGTACCATCGCGTCGATCGATTTGAGACCGGTCTGAACCGGCTGACTTACTGATTGACGTTCGATAACACCGGGCGCAATTTTTTCGATCGGCTCGAACCGGTTTGAATCGATTTCGCCCTTGCCGTCAATCGGTGCACCCAGGGAATCAACGACCCGCCCGAGCAGCGCTTCACCGACCGGGACTTCGAGGATTCGTCCTGTGCAGCGGCAAGTATCACCTTCGGAGATGTGCTCGTATTTGCCCATGACCACCGCGCCAACGGAGTCCTGCTCAAGGTTGAGCGCGAGACCAAATACGCCGCCTGGAAATTCGATCATCTCGCCTTGCATGACGTCGCTCAATCCGTGGATCCGGGCGATTCCGTCCATCAGACTAACGACCGTACCTTCGGTACGCGCCTCGGTTTGCAAATCGAGGCCTTCGATTTTCTTCTTGATCAGTTCGCTGATTTCGCTTGCGCTGATGCTCATGGCTGTCCTCTACGACAATTTTTCAAATAAATTTTAAGCGGGTATTTAACGCATCTATATGAGTCGTTGCTCGAGCGCCCGCAGTCGACCGCGCAACGATATGTCGATGACCGAGTCACCGACCGTGATGACGGCACCGCCGATCAAATCAGAATTAACCGCCGTACTCACTTCGCATTCTTTACCAACCATTGCGCTAACCGCCACCGCAATCCTCTGTTGCTCGTCACTACTGATTGCGTACGCCGATTCAACGCGAACATCGACCACACCGGCGGCAGCGGCTTTGTGGCGTTCGAACAGTTCCGCAATTTCGGGCGCGAGGTCTAGTCGATCGGCGTCGAGCAACACGCGGATAAAGTTTGTGCGCTTTTCGTTTAGGTGCTGCGTGAGGATAGCGGTGATCAATTCGCAAAGCTGGGCGCTGGAAACCCTTGGATGGCCGATCAAAGGCTGCAAATCAGAACGCGATACCACCTCCGCAAGCATTTCTAACATCGCCGACCATGCCGGCACAGCGGCTGTGTCCTCGGCGTAATTGAACGCGGCGAGGGCGTAGGGGCGGGCGATGGTCAATTTTTCCTGCACGTTGGATCTCGCTAGATTTCCGCTGTCAGTTTGGCGAGCACGTCGGCATGGGTTTGCGCATCGATCTCGCGCATCAACACCTGTTCGGCGCCGGCCAGCGCCAGGACCGCAACTTCGTGGCGCAAAGACTCACGTGCCTCATTGCGTTCGGTGTCTATCTGGCCGCGCGCGGCAACCAATAAACGCTCGCCCTCCCCAAGCGCCGCCTCCTTCGCCTGATCGATTATTTCATCGGCGCGCCGCTGCGATTGCACGACGAACTCCTGGGCCTTGCCCCGTCCGTCGGCCAAGATCTCGTCGACTCTTTGCTTTGCGTTTTCGAGGTCGTGCTGGCCTTTTTCGGCCGCGGCCAAGCCATCTGCTATCTGCGTCTCGCGATCTTCCAACGCCTTCGTCACTGGCGGCCAAACGTATTTCATGCAGAACCACACAAATACCGCGAATGATATCGCCTGGCCCAATAATGTCAGATTAATATTCATGGCGAGTGGCCTGTGACTGCGGCGCTGTTATCCAATCTGTGTGAGGAACGGGTTGGCAAACATCAGCAGAGCCGCAAAGGCAATCGCGATGATCGGCACCGCGTCGGTTAACCCCAGCATGAGGAACATCCGCACCTGCAACATCGGCACGAGTTCGGGCTGGCGCGCCGCGCCTTCGAGGAACTTGCTGCCCAGAATTCCGATACCGACGCCTGCGCCCAACGCGCCAAGTCCGACCATAATGCCCGCGGCAAGGGCTGAAAAGGCTACTACAGACTCCATAACTTCTCTCCTATAGTTTAGTTCGTCAATGCGAGTCGTGGATTTCGTGCGACTGACTGAGATACACAATCGTCAGCATCATAAAAATGTACGCTTGCAGGGTAATGACAAGGATATGGAATATCGCCCACGGTACTGCCAACATCCATTGCAAGTAGAACGGTATCAGCGCCGCGATCAATACAAACACGAGCTCGCCGGCGAACATATTGCCGAACAGCCGCAGCGAGAGCGACAGTGGCTTGGCAATCATGGAAACCGTCTCCAATGCGAGGTTAATCGGGAATAGGGCTTTGCCGAAGGGATGGGTCGCGAACTCGCCGAAAAAACCGAGCGGACCTTTGACTTTAATACCGTAATAAATCATCAGTGCAAAAATGGACAGCGACATGCCGAAGGTAGCATTGACGTCCGTCGTCGAAACCATCTTCATGTATTCGATGCCCATTAAATGGGCGAGCTGTGGGACCACATCGACCGGCACCAAATCCATGAGATTCATCAGGAACACCCATACGAAGATCGTCAGTGCGAGCGGTGCGATGAGCGGATTGTTGCCGCTAAACGCATCTTTGACGCTGGTATTGACCATCTCAACCAGCATCTCAACAACCGATTGCAGTCGGCTCGGATGGTGCACCGAGGCCCGGACCGCGGCGATGCGAAAGAGCCAGCAGAATGCCACCCCAGTGGCAATAGACCAGAACATGGTATCGAGATTAATCGCGAAGAACCCCATTTCAGTGGCCTCTTTCGCGGAGTGGGCGATGCCCCAACTACCATCGGCATGCTGCCCGAACGTCAGGTTCTGAATATGATGGGCAATATACTCGGCCGGTGTTCCTGCAGACATGGTTGCTATTTTTCTAAACGAAACGAGTCAGTACTTAACATTTTATTAAATCCGCTTACGCGCCCTTACGCGGAGATTCTCCCAAATCCGCCCACAACACGGCCACCCAGGTCGCCGCCACCGTGAGCAAATAGGCCAATACAACGACCCATACTTCAACGTCCAACACCCGCATCGCCAAGACAAACAGGGCGACGGTAAACACGACCTTGATACCCTCCCCAAGGTAGATACCGCGCAGCGCGGTTGCCGGCGACATCGACCAAGACCGCTTGAACAGCCGTACGGCAAAATAGTAATTCGGCAATATCCCGATGCCACCCCCGACCAGCGCCGAGTACCCACCACGTGCACTGACAACCAACGCCATTACCAGCGCCGCGACCAAGGTGACGCCGATCTGGCCCGCAATAACGTTTAGCACAACTCGCCGAGAATATTTGCTTAGCGCCCCAGCGGCCGCTTGCCCCGCCGACTTATCAATATTCACGCTGACAGTTGGAAGCGTAAAACGCGGGGATTGTATCTGGTATTGCGGCAGTGCGGCAAGTCGTAAATTTCGGCTCCGTCCTACTTTATGTGCTCGATGATCCCGTCCAATTCGTCCAACGAATTGTAATTTATCGACAATGAGCCCTTGCCACTGGCGCTACAGCGAATCGTCACTTTGGCCCCGAGACGCTCGGCAAGAGATTCTTCAAGTCGTCGCACATCAGGGTCTAGCGCTTTTTCCGGGCGAGTAGCCGATTTCTTCGGCGCCCGCAGATCCTTGACCAATTTTTCCGCCTGACGCACGGACATCCCCGCGGCGACGATTTTACCCGCAGCCAGCGGCTGCATGGCGACCGGCAGACCGGCGAGTGCCCGTGCGTGACCCATTTCGAGATCCCCGACTTCGAGCATGCCCTTCACCTCACCCGCCAATTCCAGCAGGCGCAACAAATTGGAAACACTCGCGCGCGAACGTCCTATCGCTTCGGCCACGTCTTGATGTGTCATCCCAAATTCGTGGATGAGACGGTGCAGGCCCTGGGCCTCTTCCAGCGGATTGAGTTGTTCGCGCTGGATATTTTCGATCAGCGCGATGCTCGCCGCCGCCTGATCCGAAACATCACGCACAATTGCCGGAATTTCGTGCAGCCCCACAATCTGCGCAGCACGCCACCGACGTTCGCCGGCAACGATTTCAAAACGGTTGGGATCTTCGATCGGCCGCACAACTATCGGCTGTACGATGCCCTGGGACTTAATCGAATTGGCCAGTTCACGCAGCGTCTCCGCCTTAATATCAATGCGCGGCTGATAGCGACCGCGCCGGATTAAGTCGATCGAGATTGATTTTAGCTGATCGCCGTTGCGAACCTCCGGCACCGGTTGCGCCGCGCCCATACCGAGCAACGCGTCGAGTCCTCTACCCAGTGCCCTTTTCTTTACGGCCATACATTATTACTCCGACACGTCATCCTGGCGCCGGTTTGGAAACGAAAAATCCAGTGCGATTGTCGCCCGCTAGTTTCGTCACAGCACATTAGCGTGCCGTCAGCGCCACTTCGTCACGTCGCAACATTTCACCGGCAAGCGCCAGGTAGGCGAGCGCGCCGCTCGATGCTTTGTCATAAAACAAGGCCGGAAGCCCATGGCTAGGAGCCTCCGCCAACCTGACGTTGCGCGGAATGATGGTCTGATAGACCTTGTCGCCAAAGTGCTTCAGCAATTGCTGAGAAACCTGGTTGGCAAGATTATTGCGAGGATCGTACATGGTGCGCAAGAAGCCCTCGATGTGTAGCGCCGGGTTCAGGATCTTTCTGATCTTTTCGATCGTTTGCAGCAACGCCGACAACCCCTCGAGCGCATAATATTCGCATTGGGTGGGGATAATCACAGAGCCCGCAGCAACCAAGGCATTGACCGTCAACATGTTAAGCGCCGGTGGGCAATCGATGATGATATAAGCATAATCGTCGCGCACCGGCTCGACCGCGTGGCGCAACTTCAGTTCGCGTCCAAGTTCGTCGAGTAGCCCAACTTCCGCAGCCGTCAGGTCCGAGTTTGCGGGCAGTAGGGTATAACCCAATGCCGGTAACGTTAGGGTGGCGTCCGAGATCGCAAATTCGTCCATTAAAACATCGTAGCTGGACTTGTCGAGGTCCCGTTTGTCGACACCGCTGCCCATTGTGGCATTGCCCTGAGGATCCAAATCAACCAACAATACGCTACGCTTGGTCGCCGCCAGCGACGCCGCGAGATTGACGCTCGTCGTGGTTTTGCCAACCCCACCCTTCTGATTTGCAACTGCAATTATTCTCGCCATTACGCCCACATTATGACATAACCCGAAGGTCAGCCGTCAGGCTCTAATGGTGACCTTCACCGGCGGCCCGCCCGGCCCTATAGCGAACCGAACGACAATCACGGCGCTTGTGCGTTGGACAATTTTCCACTATCAATCGTCACGAGATGACGCTGCCGCCAACCAGGAACGGTTAGCACCCGGACCGATATGGTGTGCACATCTACCCTTAAGGCAGCAATTTCCGCCGCTGGCGAGGCCCCTTTCATCGCCACAAGCTGACAACCGACATGGTGCAATGCGCGGGTATCGTCGATAAACTTGCCGAGCGCGCCATAACCACGGCACACGACGAAATCGACCGCGTCGTCAGGCTGCCAGGTTTCGATCCGCTGCGCTACAATCGAAATATTGTGTAACCCGAGTTCGATCGCGACGTGACGAAGAAACCGCGCCTTGCGTTGGCGACTCTCGACCAGGAAAACCTCACTTTGGGGGCGTAATATCGCGATAACGATCCCTGGCAAACCGGCGCCGGCGCCAACATCAACAATGCGGGAACCGTCGATAAAGGGCACCGCCGCGAGACAGTCGACGATGTGGTCGCGGACTAAGTTGCATGCCGAAGCGGTCGCCACCAGATTGATGGTGCGATTCCATTTCACGATCAATTCGGCATATTTGACGAGTGTGCCAATTTCCGCCTCGCCTAGGTCGATCCCCAACGCGGCGCTTTTTTGTCGTAGTAGCTCGTCGATCATCTGTGCTCATCAAGATAGCGGCAATACTTCGACCTCAAGTTCCCATCGACGGACAGGATTAACCACGGACGACCCCATGGATGGGGTCGTCCGTGGTTATATATTTTTGTCCAGATCGCACCCGCATTTCGGCACAAATGCCCGATCCAAACGGATGAACTTCTACGCCGATTGCGCAAACAGTAATTCCCGCTTCTTCAGACAGACCAGTAGCAGCGATATCGCCGCCGGCGTGACCCCGGCAATGCGCGAGGCCTGACCGATGGTCCGGGGACGGTACGCGGCCAGTTTTTGCTGAATTTCGTTCGACAATCCGCGCACTTGGGCGTAATCGATCGACAGTGGAATCGACGTATTTTCGTTACGCCGGTGCCGGTCAATTTCGTCGCGCTGCCGGTCGAGGTAACCACTGTAACAGGCATTGATTTCCAACTGCTCGATCACCTCGGGCGCAGTGATCCCTGGGCCCGCCCCTGGCAACGTCATTATCGCGGCGTAATCGACGTCCGGGCGGCGTAGTAGATCGGCGAGACTTTGCTCCTTGCGTAAGGGCTGACCCAGTGCGGCGCGTGCGGCATCTTCACCGACGCCAGAGGGCGTTACCCAAGTCGACGCCAGGCGCGTTTGTTCAGCTTGGAAAAGCTCACGTTTAGCGACGAAAGACCGCCAACGCTTATCCCCCACGAGGCCCAATTCGCGACCTTTCGCCGTCAGGCGAAAATCGGCATTGTCTTCGCGCAACAACAGTCGATATTCGGCACGGCTGGTAAACATTCGGTACGGTTCGGTGGTACCGCGGGTGACCAAATCGTCCACCAGCACGCCGATATAGGCCTCATCGCGCCGTGGATACCAGGGGTCGGCGTCGCGCACCCGTAATGCGGCGTTGAGGCCCGCGAGTAGACCCTGGGCGGCAGCCTCCTCGTACCCGGTAGTGCCATTGATCTGGCCAGCGAAATAAAGTCCTGAGACTTCTTTGGTCTCCAACCAGGGATTGAGCTCGCGCGGGTCAAAGTAGTCGTATTCGATGGCATATCCGGGCCGCGTGATGTGCGCCTTTTCGAATCCGCGAATGCTACGCACGAGCGCATATTGAACGTCGAACGGCAGGCTGGTTGAGATCCCATTGGGATAGATTTCGCGGGTATTAAGACCTTCCGGCTCGACGAAGATCTGGTGCGAGCTGCGATCGGCGAACCGCATCACCTTGTCTTCTATCGACGGGCAGTAGCGCGGCCCCACCGAGTCGATACTACCGTTAAAGATCGGTGACCGGTCGATGGCGCGCGTGATGATGTCATGCGTTCGCTGATTGGTATGGGTGATGTGGCAATCAACCTGGGTCGGATGATCGTCTGCGCTACCCATTAGCGAAAAGACCGGCACCGGATCATCGCCTGGTTGTCGTCCCATGACGGCGAAATTGACCGTTCCGCCGTCGATTCGAGGCGGCGTCCCCGTCTTCAGCCGGCCAACGCGAAACGGCCGTTCCCGCAGGCGAGTCGCCAGCCGGTTAGCCGGCGGATCACCGGCGCGCCCGGCTTCGGCGGTCTTATCACCGACGTGAATTAGGCCACCAAGGAAGGTGCCCACCGTTAACACCACCGTCGGCGCGCAAAAAGTAAGACCGATGTGCGTAACCACACCGGTGACCGCATCGCGTTCGATTATCAGGTCATCGACTGCCTGCTGAAAGAGACTCAAATGCGGCTGCCGTTCGAGCGTTAGCTTCGCAAAATTTCGATACAGCGCGCGATCGATTTGCGCCCGAGTGGCCCTCACCGCAGGTCCTTTACTGGCGTTCAAGCGGCGAAACTGGATCCCGCAATGATCCGCTGCACGGGCCATAAAGCCTCCCAGAGCGTCGATCTCGCGCACCAGATGCCCCTTGCCAATGCCGCCAATGGCAGGATTGCACGACATCTGGCCCAGCGCGTCGATGCTCTGCGTCAACAACAGCGTCTCGGCGCCCATACGCGCGCTCGCCAGCGCCGCCTCGGTACCGGCGTGGCCACCGCCAACGACGATGACGTCAAACTGATTCGGGTGCTGGATCATGTGACGGAGATCATCCTAGAAATTGCGATGGGTCGCGGGAAAGATGTGCCGGATATTAATTTACATGGGGAAATATGGCCAACTCTAAGGCCACCTTCGCTCCGGGCTGAGCGGCTTTTCGACATCTCCAAATGCATTAAGAGTGGGGGCATAGTTTTGTGATTTCGACCGTGGATCTTAGAATTATAGCTGCGATCCGCGGTGCAACTCCTTGAGTTCGAGATAATGCCGGTAGCTGTATTCGATATACCCGGCCTCCTCATCGGTCAATTGACGCACCTTTCGTGCCGGTGCACCCGTATACAGATATCCTGAGGCTAAGTGTTTGCCCGACGTGACCAAGCTACCAGCCCCCACGATCACGTCATTTTCTATGACGACGTTGTCCATTACGGTAGACCCCATCCCGATCAAACAGTGATCCCCGATCCGGCAGCCGTGCAATAACACCTTATGCCCGATCGTCACCTGCGCACCAATGTGTAGCGGCGCACCACCGGGCGCGATAACGCTATCGCTGTTGACGTGCAGGATAGAACCATCCTGGATATTGGTATGGGGACCGATTTTGATCGTGTTCACGTCGCCGCGTATGACGACATAGGGCAGCACGAAAACCTCCTCACCGATCTCAACGTGACCGATCACAACCGCCGTGGGATCGATCAGCGCGCTTTGATGGATGCGGGGCTCGGTGTCGCCGAACTTCCGAATAGCCATGGATTTTCGTCCACAATTCTACGCGCGCATGGTACTCGATTGGCAGCGACACCGCCCCATCGGCGCCGCTGGTCACACGGCGGCGCGTGCCCCGGACGCGATCGTCATAACGGTGCGAAACTAAACACTCAGGACATTGTCAAGCACACAAGTTGACGAATTGCCGAGGGTGTGGAACATTAGTGCGCCGCCGAAACGGGTGAATATCCGCGCCGCGGGCTATTAACCACTCGATTTCCCAATTAATGGTCTTAAAAACATGCGCCAAGCGCTGGCTGCGCTGCGTGCGGGAGCGGATATTGGAAACCACAAAAACAGCGCATCTTGCGCATCGACAAGCGCCGGCTCGAATTGAGGACTCGGCGTTGAGGCCGTATATATGGAAAACCTTATAGAGGTTAAGGGCTTACACAAGCATTTCGGCAAACTGGTGGCGGTCGACGGCATCGACCTCACGGTTCGGCGTGGCGAAGTTCTGGGTTTTCTCGGTCCCAACGGCGCCGGCAAATCCACCACAATGAAAATGATCACCGGCTTTCTGGCACCAACGGCGGGTTCGATAAATGTATGCGGACACGACGTATTGTCCGATCCTATCGCTGCCAAGTCGTGTATCGGCTACCTGCCGGAGGGCGCGCCCGCCTATGGCGAGATGACGCCGAAAACATTTCTCGATTTTGTCGCCGACATTCGCGGCCTGACCGGGCAAGAAAAAGCCACCGCGATCGGCCAGGCGGTCGAACGGATCAACCTACAAGGCGTCATGCGCCAACCGATCGAAACGCTGTCCAAGGGCTTCAAGCGGCGCGTCGGGCTGGCGCAAGCCATCCTCCATGACCCCGAGGTCCTCATCCTGGACGAGCCGACCGACGGCCTCGACCCCAATCAGAAACATGAAGTCCGGTCCTTGATCAAGAACATGGCCACGCATAAGGCGATCGTTATCTCGACCCACATTCTCGAAGAGGTAAACGCGGTGTGCAGCTCCGCGATTATTATCGCCGAAGGCCGGATATTGTTTTCCGGCACACCAACGGACCTCGCCGCTCATTCTCGTTATCACAATGCGGTTACGTTGAGCATCGACTCGGGGATCAGTGCAAAGGTCGAAAAAACCCTTGCCGCGCTCCAGGGGGTCGCGAGCATTGAAACCACCCAATCAAATTCGTCGTTGATCCAGATCACGGTTATCCCCGCGGACAAAGGATCCATCGTTGGCATGATCCATCAATGCATGCGCGATAATGATTGGCAGATTGAAGAGTTGTTTGTCGAACCGGGACGGCTCGACGAGGTCTTTCGGACCATTACGGGCGGGGCCCAGCCCGCCGGCAAGGAGACACGAACATGAGCCGCACAATGATCATTTTTAAGCGCGAACTGGGCGCCTACTTCGCGACCCCGGTCGCTTTCGTGTTCATCGTGATATTTCTGCTACTCACCGGCGTATTCACGTTTTACGTCGGCGGACTCTACGAGCGTAATCAGGCGGATCTGGAGCCGTTTTTCCGCTTCCATCCGTGGCTGTATATGCTTTTGATCCCGGCGATATCCATGCGTTTGTGGTCAGAGGAACGCAAGGCCGGCACCTTAGAGCTTTTGATGACTCTACCGATTACCCTGGTCGAGGCGGTTATTGGCAAGTACCTCGCCGCATGGTGCTTCACCGCCATTGCTCTAGCGCTGACATTCCCGGTGTGGTTGACCGTTAATTATCTCGGCGACCCCGATAACACCGTCATTGCCGCAGGTTATCTCGGCAGCCTACTGCTCGCAGGGGCTTGTATGGCGATCGGATCGTGTATGTCCGCCCTGACCAAGAACCAGGTAGTCGCGTTTGTCATCAGCTTCGTCATTTGTTTCGCGTTCAATCTGAGCGGTTTTCCGATCGTCCTGGATCTGTTCAGCGCGTGGGCGCCCCAGGCCATCGTGGACGTTATCAGCTCATTCAGTTTTATTACGCATTTCGATTCAATCTTGAAGGGTGTTGTCGATATACGCGATATCATTTTTTTCGGTTCTCTGATCGCCTTCTGGTTGTATGCCACCATCCTGGCAATCGAAGCAAAGAAAAGTAGTTGACCTCACGTCAGGACAAATTAATAACATGAACACCAAACTCCTCACTGGCTCCGGCCTGGTCGTTGCCATCGCCTTGTTTCTGGGCGTCAATATAATTGCCAATCAAACCTTGACCAACCTGCGGCTCGACGTCACCGAAGGCCGTTTGCACACGCTCTCGCAGGGTACGCAAAACATCCTCGCGGAAATCGACGAGCCAATTACCATCCGCTTTTATTTTTCCGCGAAACGATTTACCGGCATACCAGAATTCGCGACCTATGGCAAAAGAGTACGCGACCTATTGGAAGAATACGCCGCCGTCAGTAACGGCAAGATCAGGCTACTAGTCATCGATCCCGAGCCGTTCTCCGAAGCCGAGGACCAGGCGGTCGGATTCGGCGTCGACCCGATACCGATGAGCGCCACCGGGGAACGGGGCTTTCTGGGGCTCGTCGGCACCAATTCAACCGACGACGAGATACCCATTCCAGTGCTGAGCCCGGAGCGTGAAGGCGCTCTGGAATACGACCTCACCAAAATGATCTATAACCTGTCGCATCCGACGAAAAGAGTCATCGGAT
>Ga0114950_10001301_pt1 | contig 18632 bp, 12 predicted proteins | sample N075metaG_FD_83503 | JGI IMG/M metagenome (GOLD analysis project Ga0114950, IMG submission 83503) | Deep subsurface microbial communities from Kermadec Trench to uncover new lineages of life (NeLLi) - N075 metaG | ecosystem: Environmental > Aquatic > Marine > Ocean trench > Sediment | place... | reverse complement strand
GCAACTGGTTCCTCTGCACGTTTATAGGGCTGCCAGGCTCGGCTCCGGTCAGGCTAGAGGAATTCGCGTGGTGCCATCCCCAAGGGCTCCGGCGCATCAAAATATGAGTCAGACCGTGAGCGCATCCGACGGCGAGCAAATGTCAGCGAAAGGGCGGAATCTGGTCTTCCGGGTTTCCGCGAGTGTGACTTCGGTCGCTGTGTGGCTCTTCGCTTATCGCGGGCTGCTCGATTACAACCCACTCGCACGGTCGAAGATTCGACTGGACGGCGTGGAAGGCGCGTTCTTTTCGCCCGCGGATTCCGATCCGACGATGATCTTCATCCTGATGGGTTTTCTGCTCATCCGGCGCCGCAATTCCATGCTCCGAGCCTTCCGAAGTCACTCGCCACTCGCTGGGGCCATTGCGCTCCTGGCTGGATCGTCTGGATTGCACTTTTGGGCAATGTACGTTGATGTTCCTGAACTTCTGATTCCCTCTCTAAGTCTGATGCTGCTGGGCAGCGGTGTTTTGTTCTGTGGTGCACATGGAGGGCGGATCCTGCTGCTTCCCGCTGTATTTCTCATGCTCGCATACCGCCCGCCGGGGCTCTGGATCAACGGGATCATCCACCCCCTTCAACGCTTGGTGGTGTACGCATCGGGAAAGATTCTCGACTTCGTTGGCATCGCGTCACTATCTAGCGGGGATATGATCTCGGCCTTGGGACGGCTCTTTCAGGTAATCGAGTCGTGCGCTGGACTGCGTTCGATCGAAACCTTGCTGATGGCATCCATCATCTACGGTGAGATCATGGGATGCCCGCGTCGGATTCGGTTTTTGCTGATCGCTGCGAGCCCGCTCGTTGCGTTGGCGATCAACGAGCTACGAGTGCTCACGATGATCTTCAATCCGCACTCCGCATTCGCAACCGTTCACACGCTACAGGGGATCGCGATGATCGTCGTTGGCGTCCTGATCATCAGCGGACTCGATCGAATCTTCGAACGGTGGATTCCGGCGGATGCCAAGGGGCTCGGCCATCCGCCGATCTCTGAGAGACATGAGCCGATCCCGTTTGCACTCGCGCTCCCGCGAATCGCCGCGTTGGGAGGCCTGCTGCTCGCTCTTGGGGTCGCGAGCTGGGCCACGGGGACATGGACGCCGGAGCGTTCGACACTGCCAGCGCTCTCGACATTCCCGGCGTCCTACGCGGGCTGGAAGGTCGCCGGCCGTGGGCTTGATAAAGAATTCCTCGGGAGTGTTGGGTACTCGCAGTGGATCAAACGAGCCTACACCCGCCAAGGTCGCGAAGTGACTCTCTTTATCGCATCGAACGATCGTTTGAATCCGAGGTCGAGCCTCTTGTCGCGGAAGAACGCCTTTCTCGGTAGAGGTTGGCAGAAGGTCGAGACTGCGGGAATCGACCTCTTGCGGGAGCCGACTGATGCGAATCAGCGGGCAGAGATTTCGATCCAGTCGATGCCATTTTCCGGCTCGAATGCCCCGGCGATGCTGGTCTATTCCTGGTACGAAGGGATCGACAGCCTTCCGTATGAGTTGATTCGCTCGGCCCTGGTGCTGGACCGCGGACCGCCGCGACGGCCTGGGCGAGCGATCGTTGTTCGAGTGAGTACCCCGATTCCTGCGGACGGCGTTCACGCCGCCGAAGAAACACTGCATGAATTTCTCACTCTCATTAGCGCCGACCTGGCGAAGATCATTGTGCCCGATGCGAAGGGGGAGCCGATTGGAGTGCGGTTTTCAGAACGAATGCCGAATTCTTTGCAGGTGCGTCGATTCGACCTTGTCGAGAGGAGTCAAATGGAGAACGCGACTGGCAGAGAGAGTTCCTGGATCTCGTGCCGGACCTTGCCGGGTTCCCGTCCGTCGCGAAGACACGAGGCCAGCTTCTCGCTCAGCCCGAGCCGCTTGTCGACTCCCTTCAGCAACTGTCCACCGCCATCGGCGCTGCTGTGGGCTTGATCGAAGGCCGCCACGATCGGCTTCGAAATCAGGGCGGGAATAAGAACAGTCTGTGTTGTAGTATCCGACATGCAGAAGGCCTCTTGAAGTGGCGGAAATTGGCTCTAACAACCTATTTCTAGCACTTCGGTGGCCTTCTTTTGTTAGGCCTCTTGAATTATTCGGGTTAAGGGGCCGTCAATTCTAGTGGCCTGTCTGGTGGCTGGGATTATTGCCTGTTCCGAAGAAGTGCGTTCTTGGCAGCCGGCTGAGTTTTCGGAGAACTACGAAGGAATTCTGTACGACTACCGCGAAGTCGTGCGTAACAACCTGGAGAGCGGTGACCTCGGCCATGAGGGCCTCACGCATCGAACCGTCATGACAGCCTGGGACAACACCGCACGTCGGGGCCCCAAGGCTGACATCGCCCACGGCACCACCCCCGAGCTCTGCGGCGAATGGCTGGAGGGAATCCTGGAGCAGGAGATGGAGGACAGCCCCTCGTCCGAGTCTCTGATCTTCATCAACGCCTGGAACGAGGGGGCCGAAGGAGCGGTGCTGGAGCCGGATCAACACTTCGGGAGGGGCTTTCTCAAGGCCACGCGCGACGCCATCGCCAAGACCCAGCATCGATACGATTCCGAGGACGAGGAGTAGGAGCTCAGCCCAAGACTCCCCGCCGAGGAGCTGGCGTCTCGGGGCTCGGCCCCCCTTCACCTTTCGGCCAACCTGTGGGGAATGTATGTTCGCCCCGGTGCACTCGCTCGCCCTTCGATTCCTCGTCCTCGCCATCGCGATGATGCTCTGTCTCCTGGCAGGCGAAGTGGCGATTCGCACTTTGGATGGCTACTCGCTGGCGCGCTTCGAGCTCCTCCGCACGGCCCCCCCGCGAAGTCCGGCTCTGCAATCCGCTCGTGTGCGCCGCCACATGGAAGAGATTCCGCTAGCCGAGGGCGTGGACCCCGAGTGGTTCTCTCTGGATCCCCCGCCCCTCGAGAACCGGGGGCCGACACCTCCCGAGCTTCGGCAACTGTCGGATGAAATCGAAAGCTGGAGGGTCAAGCGGGAATTCCTACAGGTCTTCAACTCGAAGTTCGCGGAGAGCGTCTTCTGTGGTTGGTATCGCGAGATCGCTTTTCAATTCCCAGGTTTCGCCTTCGTCTACGATCCCCCGGATGGCTCGCCTTTTCCCCGCTTCCGTCACTATCCCAGCGTGACCACGCCCTTGGGCCTCGTGACCAATCGCTGGGGGTGGCGGGGCCCCGACATCGAGGTCCAAAAGCCCGACGACGTGATTCGGATCGCATTCATCGGGGCCTCCACGACGGTCAACAGTCACAGTGCCCCCTTTTCCTATCCTGAGTTCGTCGGCCACTGGCTCAACCGCTGGGCCGCGGCGGCTGGGTACGAGGTGCGCTTCGAAGCACTCAACCTGGGCCGTGCGGGGATCGACTCGCGCAGTATCGCGGCGGTGGTGCACCAGGAACTCTTGCCGGTAGAGCCCGATCTAGTGGTCTACTACGAGGGCTCGAATGACTTCAGGAGTGTAAGGAAGCTCGTCGAATCGAAAGCGTCGATGGACTCGCCGCAAGCCCCGAACACGCACCTGGAATCCACCGAAGAAGCCAAGCATTCAGCCCTTCTGCTCCGCTTGCACTACAGCCTTGGAGGCAGGACATCGAATCGGGCCGGGGAGCCGCCGAGGCCGAGTTACCGTCTGAAGTGGCCCCAGGACCTCGACGAGATGAGGCCCGACCTGGCCCGCAGAGATTTGCCCCTGACTCTCTCGACCCAGATAAGGGACTTCGACTCGATTCGCGCGGAGCTCGACGCCATTGGCGCGGACCTGGTCATGTCCTCCTTTTTCTGGTTGGTCTCGGATGGACTGGTGCTCGACCGCAAGCGCCACCGGCGCATCTACGATCAGCTCAACGGTCCCTACTGGCCCCTGAGCTACCGCGATCTTCGGCGCTTCATCGACTTCCAGAATCGGGTCTACCGGCGCTATGCGGAGACCCGAGGTCTTGGCTTCATCGACTTCGCGGCCTCTTACCCGCAAGACCCAGAGATCTCCAACGACGCCGTACACAAGACGCCTGAGGGAGTGCGCCTGCACGCCTGGATTGCCCTTCAAGCGCTGGTTCCGCTGGTCCGCGACCGTCTCGAGGCAGGATCGCTCCCCAGGCCCGATCGCGACGCACTCGGCCAGCACCCCGCCTTCCCCATGGAAATCCGGCGAATGCCCATCACCTGCGAAGAGAATGCCTCGTAGCTCCGGTCGCAGAATCCGATGTAGACGCGGGGGGGCAGAGCAATCGCCTGCCTTGCTAGTCTCTGCTCCATTCTCATGAATTTCCTGGAGCTCTCCGTGCCGGCCAAGCGAATCACCTCAGCCACCGAGGCGCCCACCGCTTTGATGCGCCCGCTTCGGGATGAAATAGGGTGATGGCGCAGACGCAACGGGCCTTTCGGCCGCGAGGGCTGCTCCTCTGGACCTGCCGCATCTGCCTGGCCGGGTGCGGGCCCGAAGAGCCCCCTGGCGACCGCCCGACATCCTCCTGATCGGCGTTGACACCCTGGGCGCCGACCACCTGCCGACTTACGGCTATTCGCGCCCGACGGCGCCCCGCATTGACGAGTTCGCGCGCGAGTCCGCCGTTTTCGAGCAGGCCTACACCGAGGCCCCCTTAAAACGTTGACCGAGAACTCGAAGCGCTCGGATATCTCTACGAAGATCAGGAATGACTTCGAAATGAGGGGGCGGAACTGTTCAGCAGATTCAGTTACGCCGTGCGGCGGACTCCTGCTCGAGGAGTGCTTCAATGGCTGGACGCAGAGTCCGTTTCACAGCGTCATGTTGTGAACGCGAAGCAAGATTGGTCCATTCGTAGGGATCGTTCGAATGATCGTAAAGTTCCTCTTCGCCGTCGCTGTATAGCGTGTAACGCCAACGAGCGGATCGAATCGAATGATTGCCCGCCCCCCAGGTCGCGAGCGGGAGAGGATGGTCTTCGGCGGGCAGCCCCGCCACGCTGCGAGCTAATGATCGGCCCTCTAGGCCATCGGGAACATCAACGCCACAGAGTTCGACAATGCTGGGGAAGAGATCGAGAAGACTGACGGGGTGTTCCGTACGATGGCCGACTGCGCCATCCGGAGCCCGAATCACAAGCGGAACTCGCGTCGCCTCTTCCCAGAGCGTGAACTTTCGCCAGTGAAGTTTCTCCCCAAGGTGAAAGCCGTTGTCACTCCATAAAACGACGAGCGTATCGTCGGCGTGTCCTGATGACTGCAACGCCGATAGCAGCCGTCCGACCATTTCATCACAAAAACTCACGGATGCGAGGTAGGCTTGAACGGCGTGACGCCATTGACCGTGTTGAAGGATGCGCTCGTGGTCCGGAATCTGATCGACCCACCGTTTAGGAATCGGTGGCACGTTCGAAAGGCAGTCGGATTGGACCGCCGGGAGCGTCACACTGTCGAGTGGGTAGAGATCGAAATAGTGCTGCGGCACATACCACGGGAGATGCGGTCTATATAGCCCTACCGCGCAGAAAAACGGAGCCTTGTGAGATCGATGTAGGTATTCCTTTGCTCGTTCACAGACTTCTTCGTCTGGAAGCCGTGCATCGGGTGCGAATTGCATCGGGCCCCAGTCGAAATGGCTGAACCACTGAAGTTCCTGGCCGCCTGCCAGAGGATCACTCAGTCGATTCAGTGGACGTCCAACCGGGATCGGTTCGTCCGGACACTCTACGAACTCGTCCCATAGGTCGAGGTCATTGTGGGTGTCGCTCCACTGTGCGCGAGGGCTAAAGGCCATCTTCGCGCGGGCGTAGTCGTAGCTTCCATGAAGAACCTTCCCCGTCCCGAAGGTGGAATAACCTGTCGAGCGAAGGACTTCGGGAAGTGTCCAGGGTCGCGTATCGCGCGAGCCAAGTTCCTCACCATGGTAAATCCCGGTCGTCGACGGCCGCAGCCCCGTAAACACACTGGCGCGCGACGGATTGCAATGAGGCGCAGTGCAGTATGTATGAGTAAAGAGCACGCCTTCCGCGGCGAGTGCGTCGATATTTGGCGTGCGGACGTCAGGATGGCGATCCAATGCTCCGATCCAGCCGTTCAGATCATCGACTACGATAAAGAGGACATTGGGGCGGAAAGTCACGATTCATCGCCTCCACCCGCTCTCGCGACGTGGTTCCAGTGTTTCAGATTTAAGTCCAGATAGGTCGCGAGATCGTTGATCGATTTGGCGTAGATCTCGAGCAGCGCCTGTTGAAGGGACGATCGCACCGGAATGCCAGAGCCCACGAATACGCGACGCTCGATCGATTCGACGGTTTGCATTCGATAGAAGGCATCGTCCACTCCTAGGTCAGATGCAAGCCGAATGAGAACACTGCGGGGATCTCGCTTGATCTCGTCAAACCACAATAGATGGACAGCCTTTTCACCGAACACCCGCCGCCATCGGCGAATCGTTCCAAGGTAGTCTCCTCGCGCTCGGGACTCGGCGGATTCGAAATGTTCGAGGTACCAGTCGTCCCCGACCTCGAGAGGATTTTGCCCGGACTCCGAGAGATCCATCAGGGCAGCTGACCAGGCCCGTTCTATGGGATTCCGGATACTGTAAAATATTCGCAGTTGGGGAGCAGCGCGAGCAATCTCTCGGATCACCGACTCGTCGAGCGGACCATATGCCGGCGTGATCTCTCCTCGAATCACGCCGCTCGGTGCAGACGCGAACATGTCTAGCCATTCAGATACATCTCGATCATCGCGTCGGTCCCAGAAATGCGTTTCCTTCACGGCCGGGAACCAAATCTGCGGATGACCGGCGAGCTGTACATGGAGCCAGGATGTCGCGGCCTTTTGTGCCCCGATTCCAAGAAAGTCGACGTTAGTAGGTTCTCCATCGGGATACATCGGATTCAAGGTCTGTCTTCCGCCGGTTGGCGGCTATAAATGCTGGCCTCGCAAGCGAAATCCACGATTCCGAAGACGGGTGATCGTGAGACCGGTAAAACACGGAACATGAGCGCATCGAGGATTCTATGCAGTTGCTTCCCACCGTTTCCTGTAACGCCACAGTTGATGAAATACACGCCCGCGAGTGTGATATTAGGAATCAAGTCGGACGTTAATCTCTAGGATAGCTTCTCCCGTAGCGCTTCGTAGGGCGTTTTTCCGCTATGCGCTCCATGTGGTCGGTCGAAGTTGTAGAAGCGCTCCCGGACCGCCAGCTTCTCCTCGAGATCGATATCGTCTTTGTAGGTGAGGACCCAGTGCTCGATCGGCCCGAGCCCGGTCAGGAGGCGGGCGTAGGCTGGCGCGGTGATTGGCGGGTCGGTAGCCAGTGAAGTCGAGGCGGTGCGTATCGGAGAGCGGGATCACGAGATTCGGCGGCCGATCCGGCGCGTCGCCACAGGAGGCGAGCACCAACAGTGCAGCGTTGGCAGCTCTGACGGCCGTCAAGCAGTCACGGGGCACGGAGGCTCCTCCGGCTTCGGTCGGCCGCATGCTATCGCCGCGGGGCAACCCACGCAGGCGTGCACTACACTGGCCCCCCCGATGCATCGCGCCCCGTCGCGACTCCGACAAAGGTCGTCCTTGGCTCCGATCGATCGCCCACCGCCGCTGTTTCCGCTCCTGCTCGCCGCCGTGCTCGCGGCCTGCACCGCCGAAGAGCCCGCCTGGCAGCCGCCCGACGTGGTGCTGATCAGCATCGACACCCTGCGTGCGGACCACCTGCCAACCTACGGCCACGAGCGCGACACGGCGCCGCGCATCGCTGCGCTGGCGCGCCAGGCGGTCGTCTTCGATCGGGCCTACGCCCACGCCCCCCACACCCTGCCGTCCCACGCGTCACTGCTGACGGGTACCTACCCCGGTCGCCACGGCGTGCTCCATCGGGGCGATTCGCTGGCGGACGGCGGCGTAACCTGGGCGGAGCTGATGGCGGCACAGGGCTACGCCACCGGCGCCGTCGTGAATACCTACTTCCTGGCTCCCGAGTTCCGGCTCGATCGCGGCTTCGCCCACTACGACTATGCCCACAATCTGGAGGTCAATCGCGACGCCGAGAGCGCAAACCGCGACATCGCCCCTTGGCTCGACGACCTGGCCGCCGCAGTGCCGGAAGAACGTCGACCCTTCTTCCTGTTCGCCCACTACTTCGACGCCCACTCCGACTGGGGCGGTCTGCCGTACGAGTCACCCGATGCCTGGCGGGAGAGGTTCGCGGGCGAGGCACCGGAGGGTTTTCGCAGCGGCAACGGCAGGCTCTTCGGGTCGCGCTACATGGCCTGGCTGAACCAGCACGGATCCGACTACAGCCCGGAAGATCTCGCCTACATCCGTCGGCTCTACGACGCTGGCATCGGGTACACGGACGCCCAGGTCGGCGCGCTGCTCGACGCCCTGGAGGCGCGCGGACTGCTGGAGAGCGCGATCGTGATCCTGACATCCGACCACGGCGAGGAGTTCCAGGATCACGGCAAGCTGCTCCACACGCAGCTCTACGACGAGCTCGTTCGGGTGCCGCTGATCATCTCCCTGCCCGAGATGCGCGGCGACGCTCCGCCGGCTTGCCGCGCCCTCGACGACCCGCGCGCGACTGCCAGAAGAGTGGACGTCCTCGTGCAGCACGTGGACCTGATGCCGACCGTGGCCGAGTGTCTCGGGCTCGATCCGCCGGCCGGCGTCCAGGGGGAGAGCATCCTGGCGACGCTGAACGGCGGCGAGAGCAGACGCGACACCGCCTGGTTCGAGACGCCGAAGGGCAACCTGCGCGGCGTGTTGCGAGAAGGCTGGAAGCTAATCGAGTGGCCGAAGCTCGGCGTTCGGCGCCTCTACGATCTGTCGAGCGACCCCGGCGAGACTCGCGACCTAGCGCCCGCGTACCCCGAGCGCGTCGCCGAGCTCTTGGAGGCCCTCGATCTCCACGACGCCGAGAATCATGCGGGCCGCGTCGCGGGGGCCGCGGCCGAGGTGTCCGACGAGGTGCACCGCAAGCTAGAGGCACTGGGATATGTGCAAGAGGAAGAGCCCGCGCCTTGAGCCCTCTGATCGTCGACCCGCTCGGCTAGGCGTAGAGGTCGCGCCAGCCCGGTCCGTAGCGTCGGCGCGCGTACAAGCGATATGCCGGGTTGTTCTTCGGCGCGAGAATCAGGCGATATGCGCGGCTCGCGTGGATGCGGGCCAGCCGCTCGCGGGCGTCGGTACTGGTCGCTTCGGTGCTGTACATGGAGCCAGGATGTCGCGGCCTTCTGTGCCCCGATTCCAAGAAAGTCGACCTCGGCACGTTATCGAACGGGACGCATCGGGTTCAAGATCTGTCTTCTACCGGCTGACGGCTATAAATGTCGGCCTCGCAAGCGAAGTCCACGATTCCGAAGACGGCTGATCGCGCGACCGGTAAGACGCGGAACATGAGCGCATCGACGATCCGATGTAGCTGCTTGCCGCCGTTCCCCGTAACACCGCAGTTGATGAAATACACGCCGGAGAGGAGAGGGCAGTCGAATTCGAAGCGTACCGTTTGCGTTTTTCCGGAGCCAAAGTCAACGCCCGCATCCGAAATTGGTGGAGTGACTCCGCCTCCTAGCTCGAGCCCGGAGATTCCCTTTACCAGCATGTGGACCCGGACGTCGAAGCACGTTTGTTCAAAGTCCAGGTCGTATTCGAATATGTAACGCTGGCCGCCGCGCAGGCAGTTGATCGGTCGACCATCCAGGCAGAGAAGTTTCGGTCGTGTGATCTCGGCGCCACAAACATCGTATACGACGGTGCTTTTTGGGACTAGCAGAGGATCGAAGAGATCATCATTTTGGATTTGAGTTGGCGGGGCCTTCGGTGTACCGACCTCTGGGACTCGATTCAAATCAGGAGTGATCGGCTCGATCGCTGTGCGCAACTCATCGCGAAGTTCGTGCGCTCGATTCGGTGGGGCGTAGAGAATCCGGTGGTAATGGGTCACAGCGGCCTTCGCGGATCCGTCGAAGAGAATTTCACCTTCGTGCATGTAGAACGCGCGATCACAGAGTTCGACGACGGAATTCGCGGCGTGGCTCACAAACAGAATCGCGGCCCCTTTGGCTCGAATTTCCTCGATCCGCGCAAAGCATTTTCGTTGGAATGCTTCGTCTCCCACAGAGAGGATTTCGTCGACGATGAGAAGATCTGGATCGACGTGAATGGCGACGGAGAAGGCAAGACGTGCGAACATTCCGCTCGAATAGGAGCGAACCGCACGGTCGATGAAACTGCCGATTTCGGCGAAGTCGATTACAGCATCGATCCGCGACTCGATTTCACGCTGTGAAAGGCCGAGGATCGAAGAATTGAGCCGGATATTCTCTCGGCCGGTGAATTCGCGATTGAATCCGGCGCCCAATTCGAGAAGAGCCGCGATCCGACCTCGAACATCGATGGTTCCCTCGGTGGCGGGCAGTGTCCCACAAATCATCTGAAGCAGCGTCGACTTACCGCAGCCGTTTCGACCGATCAGCCCCACAGCCTCGCCATCGGCGATGTCGAAGCTGACGTTTCGAACCGCCCAGACGCCTTCCGTTTGTGCGCGACTCGTACGTAGCAATGCCCTCAAGAGCATCTGGTTTGGGCGATCATGCGCCGGATAACACTTGGAAAGCCCGCGAACGCGGACGATCGGATCAGATGACACCTGCGAATCCCCATCGCACCCGCTCGAACCAGGCGCGACCCAACCAAGCGATGGCCCATGACGTCAGAAAGGCCCCAAGTAATACCTGCCAGTCAGGAATCACGCCAGTGAGAACGACCGCGCGTGTTCGCTCAATTGCTCCCGCCAGAGGATTCAGCATCAGCACAGAGCGAATTGCATCTGGAAGTGCGCTGCTGGGATAGAAGATCGGCGTGAGGAACATCAACGCCGTCAAGAAGATTGGCATCATCTGTTGTATGTCTCGAATGTAGACGCCAAGTGCGGCGAAGAACCAGAGAGCGCCGAGCCCAAAGATTGCGACTGGAGCTAAGACGAACGGGAGCATCACGATCGAAAAAGGAAGGGAGCCCTGTACGAACCACGTCGCGCAGAGCAACACGATGGTACTGACAGTCGTGTGGAATACAGCCGTCAAGACCACTACCCAGGGAAGGATCTCGACGGGAAATACAACTCTTTTTACGAAGGAGGGATTTTCCAGCAGCAAACGTGGCGCACGCGTAAGACATTCGCTGATCAGCCAGAATACGACTAGACCAGCGAAGAGAGTCAACCCGAAGGCGGGTGTGTCGATTACGTCCAGACCCGAGCGAGTAGGCAATACGCGGCCGAATACGAAAGTGAACACGGCCAGCATCAGCAATGGATGAAATAATGACCACAATAGCCCGAAGACCGAGCCGCGATAGCGTTGAACGATCTCACGCCATGCGAGCTGCAAGATCAATTCTCGATGGATCCAGAACGTAGAGAAGACCGCCAATGGGTTGTACGCGGACGTTACAAATCCATTCGAGGTTTTGTGATTCATTTGGCTATCCTTCTCTAGAATTTGCCCGACGAGGTCATCTCATCTCGGGTGTCTGTAGATGAACTGATCCAACGAGAACCCATCGAGTTCCTCTGCCGATGCGTACCCGCGTCGAACGACCACAAAACCGTTACATACGTGCAGCGACTCAACGAGATCGACTCGACTCGATCCCGACGCCTCGACGAGCAGGGTAATCAGGTCGGTCGTCGGTTTTTCGCCTTGCCAATCGTCTTCGATTCCCTTCCAATGGAACCATGCCCAATCCTCGATGATATAAAGACCGCGAGGCCTTAGCAGCGGAAAAAGGATCTCGAAACTCGTGCGAGTTGCAGCATACCGGTGTGAAGCGTCGTCGATCACGATGTCGATTGGACTCGCACCGAAGTGATCGCGAAGTCCTTGAATTACGGCGGCTCGGTCGGTGGTATCGGTCTGCCAACGGATGTCGACCCGGTCCTCAAGGCCGTGATCAATTAGATATTTACGAAAATAGGAAAGATTTGGTTCGGGTTTCAGTTCGATGGCGAGGTGTCTCTTTGGTTGTAATAGTTCGAGCCAGAAGGGTACGCTGCCGCCATCGTAGACTCCGAGCTCAACTAGATTGGCAAAGCTTGGACGGGGCGAGAGTTCGTTGAAATACTTCAGATATTGTTCGATCAACGCCCGTGTCTTCAGAATACGGAAGCAGTTTTCGCCTACCGCCCAGTCGTCTGAGCTTCCATCCCAGTGCGCGCTTACGAAGTCAAGCCCCGATAAACGGAAGCTTTGGTTTTCCGATTGCCAGTCGATATTCTCTCTTCTGATCATTCGTCATCTCCGGATCGGTACTGCTTCGCGATGTCATCCATTGCATCGCGTGTCGCCTCGAGAAAGCCTCGACGGAAATGTTCGTCTGGCTCGAGAACCGCCCCCTCGCCCCATTCGTTCCATGCATTGATGAATACGAGAGACTCTGGATTGAGATTCGACTCCATCTCTTGCTCCACCACACCGCGCAGCCAGTCTCCGTACAACTGGGGAGACGCACCGTGGGCGATGTGTGCCATTTTTCCTCTGCGGGGGGTGTTGTCCCAGGCGGTCATCACTGTGCGATGACACAGATCGGAAGATTCGAAGCCTTTGGATTCGAGATTTGAACGCACAACCTCAGCATAATCGTACAAGATTCCTTCGAATTCCGGATCGAGGTTCGTAACCTGATCTCGTGCATCTTTTACCGCGATGTGGTGTGGAGGGAAATCGACCGCTGCATCGAATCCTAGACTCGTGACATCACAGGTGTCCCATGATCGAGCGGCACAGAGATGGATCGGTCCAACGCCGGAATTTTCGCATTCCAATCGCCACATCGCGACTGTCTCCTCGATATCCGGAATCGCACTTGCTCGATAGATGAGCAGGACCGGCTTGCCCTGATAACGGATGTATCGATGATCTTGAAGGATCGGGATGACCTCGCGAATGAAGCGCCGATTGGACTCGAGCGAGTATTGTTGCTCGATCAGGATTTCTTGCTCGAGGCCATCCCAACGGCGAGTCCAATTCTCGTTGGCCCAGCAGATGCAGAAAGGAAAGCTCGGCCTGCCGCTCTCCAACACTTCTCGCAGCGGGCGATCCAGGAGTTTCTTCCCGTTGAACCAGTAGTAGTAATAACAGAAGCCTTGAATTCCGTACTCCTTGGCCATCGCTGCCTGGGCAGCGCGCGTCTCTGGGAGGCGTAAATCCGTGTATCCGAGATCGCTTGGTCGGCGCGGTTGTAAATGTCCCTTGTAGAGAGCTCTAGCTCGCGGAACGTTGGTCCACTCGGTGAAGCCACGTCCCCACCATTCATCGTTCTCGGGAATAGGATGGAATTGCGGGAGATAAAAGGCGATCAGCTTGATTCGTCGGTGCCCGATCGGTCGGCCGTGCAAGGCTGCGAGGGCCGCACTCTCGAAGGCGTGCTTTCGATACCCCGCCGCTTTGACGGAGACGGAGAAGAGGCGTTCGAGCGAGTGATGAAGATGGCCGTCGAGCTCTCCTCGCTCGGGTTCGAAATCTTCAAGTCGAAGTTCGAGTTGGCGTATCGGTTCGAGCGCTGCCGGTCGAAACCAGAACATCGATCCAGCAAAAAAGGACAGGTGCAGATCGTCGGCCGGAACACCCATTCGTTTCGCAAGAGACACCATTCGATCCTTGTTTGAGCCCCACGATTCCTTTGACTTGTCAAGGCTACTGATTGGCCCGAGAAGGCCTAGATGTGGATCGTTTTCGAAGCTCTCGATGATCTCGGAAACGGTATCGCTGCTTCCTAATAGACGATGGAGGAGATCACCTCGCCAACGACCACCGTCAAGTCGGTGGGGGCTCTTCTTTGAGTGGATCTTGCACACCAGCTCATAGTCCTGCAGGCCAGCATCGCGCAAAAACTCGAGAAATGGGCCGATATCGCGTCCGCGATTATCGAAGACCCTGACGATGGCATCGGGGTGAACTATTCGTATCCGTTGCTCGATCTGATGCTGCGTTTCTTGGCAGACGGAGACGAAGAGATCGAATGGCTCTGTGATATTCGTGAGATAACCCGATATTTCCTCCCAAAGGTCGGTATAGAAGAGGTGAATGACAACCGCGATTCTTGGAGCGGGAGTCGTCGCATCCGAAGCAGCGGATTCGTTGTCGCTTGCGTTCAGAGTAAATCGCTCTCGGAGTGCGTGTCCAAGCGAGTCGACCCCATTCGGTGCGAGTTCGGGATGGGCGCGCGCGTGTGCGACGGGATCGAAGTCGGGATGCGGAAGACGGCCAGTGCGGGCTCCGGCGTGGCGATAGTGAGCGAGCGGATTCAGTCCCATCGAAACGACGCTCGAGTTCTCGCGTACGTAGTAGCCTGTATCGAAAAGTGCGTTGGGCCAGCGTAATTCTTGCGCACCGAATATAATAAAGTGATAGAGCGGGTTGATCCCGGATTCAGCTACGTCGGGATACGTAGAGAGGTAGAACTCGGCATCAAAAACTGGCGAAGGCCAGCGTCCCTCCTGCGCTCCAGCTCGAACGTAGTGCAGAACGGGGTCGAATCCGAGTCGCGAGAGTTCGGGACAGCCGACGCGATAAAACTCTTCGTCGAAGAGATCACTTTCCCGAAGTGTGGTCACGACTCTGGCTTCGTGAAAACGCCTGCCCGCTTGAAACGTGATAATCCAGTACGCTGCTCTCAATATGCGTCGAAAACGGCTTTTCATTGGAATCGTCCGCATCGGAGTTCGCGTAACCGAGCACAACGCCAAGAAAGTTGAAGGATCTGGGTCGATCGCATGGTGCTAGAACTGTCCGCGGGAGATCTCTCCATTTCGTCAGTTCCCAGGCCTCGAACCCGAATCCCCGCGCACTTCGAGTTCCTGCAGTTTTTCATAAAGCCGGAGATCGAGGTCATTCAATTCTCTAAGACGTCGATGATTCTTCGGAGAGAGTTCGTTTGTCGCGGTGAGGTTGATCGATCGATTATCGACAGGAAGCGGAGGGCATGTTCCGCGACAATGAAGCAAACGCTCGAAAACGCGCTGCTGGAATATATCGAGCGAACTGTCCAGTCCAATCCAGGATTCTTCGCAGTTCCGCAGGGCCCGGTCCAACGAGAGATCAGTCTCTGCTACCGGGTCATTAGGGGATCCTTCATACGAGAGATATTTTACACTTAGATCCCGAAGCGATGCGAGGAAGAAGCGATTGACCGGAAGCTCGATAAAGGCGTTCACTTCGGTGACGCCGCATCCGACTCCTGATTGCTCTTCTTGGCGAATCTGGTGTTTGATGTGAGAGAGGCAGCGCTCAATTGGATTCCGAATGAGCGAGATGATTGGAGAACCGGCTGGCAGAAGCGTTCGCACATGAAAAGGATAGTGGCCGCTAATCAGATCGAATTTCTCACCGAGTCGACCAGCAGTGGCCAGAAAATTTGCGTAGGATGGATACGTGCCAGAGAATGGCGCAGGATTGCCGCCATTTTCCCGAATCGAGCGTTCCAAGAATCCGCGAAACGTTGTGCCGGCAGTTTTTGGAATATGCATGAAGAAGATACTCACAAAGACCTCGACTGGTCAGCGATGATCGTTGCCTGCGTGAGAGCAGAATCGAGAAATCGCACCGATGCGGATATTGCCCGCTGGGACCGCTATGAGTAGCTTTAGGGTACGCGATGGAATCGAGCCGCCGCCGACCACAGCCAAACGTGGGCGGTTCTGAGAGGGCCTATCAATAATGCTACCGCACTCTCTAATGAAATCGAGCGATACTGATCCGGAACGCCCACGAGATGACGCGCCGTCCGAGCATCGGCACCGGCGTGCCGTGCTCGTTGCGGGAGTTCATCGCAGTGGGACTTCGGCCGCGACCCGTCTACTGAATCTCGCCGGTCTCGACCTTCCTCGGACGATGATGCCCGCCAACGATGCGAACGTACGAGGGTATTTCGAATCCAGGCCGATCTACGAGGCGCATGAGGCGCTTTTTCGAGAAGCTGGAACGACATGGGATGACCTATCACCGTTCCCACCAAGCGATTGGCGCTCGCAACCATGGGCGGAGGAGTGGATCGACCGTCTCGCGGCACTGGTCGATTCCGAATTCGAGGACAGTCCATTCTTCGTTCTGAAGGACCCTCGAATTTGTCGATTGCTGCCGATCTGGTCCGTAGTGTTAGAACGACTCGGGATCGAGGTCGTGTATCTGCTGACTGTGAGGAATCCCCTGGAGGTCGCGAGTTCTCTTAAACGTCAATACGGGATACGTCACCACCGAGCACTTCTGCTTTGGCTCGATCACCTGATTTCGGCCGAACGAGCGAGTCGCGGTCGGCGACGATACTTCCTTGGGTATGACGAGTTGTTAAGAGACTGGAAATCCGCTCTTGAAAACATGAATCGTGATCTCGATCTAGAGTTGCCACCCCGTACTGCTGACGTCGACGCTGAGATCGAAGCGTTCCTGGATGGCCGCCTGCGGCATCACGAATTCGATCTCGCCGAGTTTGAAGAAGAGGGGCCCATTGCAGATTGGGTACGAACTGCCTATCTGTGGGCAAGGAAAGCCTCGGAGGGAACGGAGCCATCCACCAAGCCACTGGATGCGATCGCAACGGCCCTTGCCTCGTCGTCGTCGGTTTTCGGCCCACTGCTTGCCGCCGAAGCGGCGGACTACTCAGAGCGAAGTGATGCGACTTCGAAGGAGCTCTTCTCTCAAGTCGCCGCGCGAGAGAAGCTAAGCAATCAATTGATCAGAGTTCAGGAAGCGAGGGAACAGCTGGTCGCTCGGCTCAACGAGCGTGAGCGCGAGCTTTCCAGAAGCACATTGTGGATTCGAAATCTTTTTAGCTACGCGGTCAAGACGCGATGGGGAGAGCCTCCCCCCGGGGATCTAATGCGGCAGCTTCTCGGGATTCTGCAAGCGGCCAAACCGGGCGAAGTGCCTGAGCTGGCTTCGGCCGGGCTTCGCTGGGTTGACGGAGAACGGGAAGTTTCAGAATTGCGAACTGAGCTGGAAGAACTTCAAACGCGCGGCGTGAGAGAAGCCAGTGGTCAGGACGAGACGATACAGGCGCTCCAGAGCGAGTGTAGACGGTTGGGCGCGGAACTCGATTCCAGCGTTCGCGAAGGCAAGGCCTACGCCACCCACCTGAACGACGTCGGAACTCGTTTGGCTCTGGCTGAGGCCGAAATTTCTGGGCGCGAGGCGAGAGCGGCAGAGATGGACACTGAGATCGCCTGCCAGAGGGTACAGATTGCGGACCGCGAGTACGCGATAGACAAGCTCGAGAAGCGCCTCGCTCGTATTGAGTCCTCGCGCTTCTGGCGGTGGTCGTCGCCCGTACGGGCGGTTGGCCGCGGCCTACGCGCACTGCTCGATCGCTGATCGTGCCCGGAGACGAGCCCGGACTGTCCACCCGAATACCGTCAGAATCGTACGACCGGTCGGGCCGAATACAGAAAGAGCCCGGTGGCCTCGCTAGAGCAACACCGGGCTCTTCTCGATTATTCAACGGCGATCGTCACCCTACAGCTAGTCGACGACCTTGTAATTCGCGTTTGAATTCACAAAGTTCCCCGTCGTTGCGATCAATCCGTCAAGAAGGATGAGGCGCGTTGCGCCTGGCGCTTGACCGGCAATGTCCACCTTTGAATCGCCGTCGAAATCTCCGAGAACGCTGGGAACGAAATTCCCCGTGTCGATAAAGCCGGAGCTGCTGAGCGCAAGAGCTCCCCCCGACACCATCAGATCGATCCGTGTCGAGTTCGGCGAAGTCGCATTCACGAGGAATACGTCTTCAGCTCCGTTGTTGTCCGAGTCTCCGACGAGCAACGGGACGAGCGTTCCGCCACCGTTCGGTCGAAATAGAGTGCTCAGGAACGTTGCCCCGTCGAGTGCCTGCAGTTTTACAGTAGTGATACTGTCGAGAACGAGATCGGCCTTACCGTCGCCATTCAGGTCGCCAATCGCCGCGATGGTGAATCCACCCGACGAAACGACGTTCTTCGTCGGCTCAGCCAGTCCGTCCGCCAGGTCGATGCGGAAAAAGTTGCCGTCATTGCTCGCGAAGAAGAGGTCTTCGTCGCCGTCTCCGTCCGCATCGCCCTTACCCACATAGTCGAAGAGTCCGTCGGCTGTTTGAATGAAGATTGTGCCTCCAACATTCAAGCCAACTACGATCTCGACCTTGGCGAACGCCTGTGCCGGTGTTCCATCTACACCGAGGAAGACGAGATCTTGCAGTCCATCTCCGTCGACATCGGCGGTTCCAACCAGATCCCAGGATCCCCCGCCGCGTGAGGAAAATGATTGACTGGCTACGGCGGTGCCGGTTGCGTTGAGGATCTGGACGCGGACAAAGTTTGCTGCGATGCCGCTCACTCCTTGCGAGACCAATCCAGCCGAGCCGAACTGTCCACAAGACTTCAGCCCCCAGGCTCCGCCGCCTGTTGAGAAAAACCCAGCGCTACCCGATGTCGCGCCAGCAACGATAATCGTCGTTTTGTCAAAATCGGCCTGCGAGGTCGTCGGAACGCCGCCAAAGGCGAGGTCCCTCGTTTGGTCCTCGTTGAAATCACATGCGAGCAGAGCGGGTCCCCCGCCGGGTCCGGCGACGGCTGGCATCGCCCACACGAACGCGAACGCGAGCACGGCGCAGATGAAGT
>Ga0114950_10001300_pt1 | contig 18633 bp, 21 predicted proteins | sample N075metaG_FD_83503 | JGI IMG/M metagenome (GOLD analysis project Ga0114950, IMG submission 83503) | Deep subsurface microbial communities from Kermadec Trench to uncover new lineages of life (NeLLi) - N075 metaG | ecosystem: Environmental > Aquatic > Marine > Ocean trench > Sediment | place... | reverse complement strand
CGTCGGGATCTGCGGCCACGCACCGCTCCAAAACACGACGAAAGCTGGGGTCGATCGGCTGCTCGATCTCATCGAAATCGGGAGTGGCCCCCGTCGCAATGCGGGCGGCAACCGTTATGACGGTTGCCTTCTTGAACGGCGGCCGCCCGCCCAGCATGAAGTGGCCGCACAGGCCGAGTGAGTAGATATCGGCCCGCCCGTCGACGTTCCCCTCTCCCGTCGCCTGTTCGGGCGCCATGTACATCAGGCTACCCAACACCGTGCCCGGTAGAGTCTCGCTCTCCCCTTCGGCCATTTTTGCGATGCCGAAGTCGGTAACCAGGGATCGGCCGGTACCGCTTTCGAGCAGAATGTTGTCCGGTTTGATATCGCGGTGCACGATACCGCGAGCGTGGGCGTATCCCAACGCCCATGCTACCTCACGGATTATGCGTCGCGTCTGTGGCTCCGTTAACGGCCCGTCACGCTCGACCCTCGCCCGAACGCTCTCCCCGTCGACGAAGGCCATCTCGTACCACACGAGGCCTTCGCCTTCACCGACGTCATAGATAGGGACGATGTTGGGATGGCTGAGCCCGCCGGCCAACTGGGCCTCTCGCGTGAACCGCTCGCGAAGATCGTCGCGGTACGACAACTCCGGCGGGAGGACCTTGATGGCCGCGTTGCGCTGCAGCCGCGTGTCCACGGCCCGGAATACCACTCCCATCCCGCCGCGGCCGATTTCCGGTCCGAGCTCATACTGATCGCCCAGCGCCCGGGCAAGCCTGTCTCGGATTTCGTTGGACATGTTGCAAGAATGGACAGGAGTTGTCGCCTTGGCAACTCCCCCTTCGTACTGCCTACCGTCTTATCGCCCTACCGCCTTTCCGTCCTTCCGTCCTTCCATCATTCCGTCTTTCCGTCATAAGAGGGACAGAAACACCAACCTCGACTGCAGATCCTCCATCTTGAGGTTCTTGAGAGCCGGATCGATGGACTCGAGGATTGCCGGCAGGCCCTTACCGCTGATCATCGATGGTCTGGGAGGCGGTACATCAACGAGCCGCTCGTCGACTGCAACCCTTGTGAACTGCGCCGTGATTCGATTCAAGAACTCCGCGTGGTTTTGTTTGGCCACCGGCTTCAAGTCGGTACCCAATCCAGAGTAGTCGACTTTTCCGGTCCGTGCCCTCAATCTCCGAACCTTCGATTGAACGATGAAGTACAGGTCCAAGAACCACGGGTCGATTTCACCGCTGAAGCCGTCTACGCGGGCCGTGGCATCATCATTTGGATCTGTCGTGATGATGTCACCGACACTGGACCGGCCTTTCAGTTTCGGCGACGAGCTGTGGTCGAGCTGCGGTTTGGGACGTTCGATGGCAATCTTAGGGTTCGCCTTGGGTCGTGATGAGACGATGATGAGACGCGCGTCGTACGCCGCGGAGAAAGTGCTGTCCGATCGCAGTTGTACGGCGAACCCGTCTGGATTGAACGCAAAGGAGGTCATGTGGTCGGTGGGTGGGATGGCGGATAACATGGAGCCATTGATGATGCGGACCTTGGCGCCGCCCTTCATGAGCGCTCCGCCGGTGCGCTTCAGGGCGTCGAGGTCGGTATCGGCAAACCAGATCTCCGGCGCGGGAAAATTGGCCCGCATCCGGGCCTCCGCCGCTGTAAACCCGAAGGAGCCGGCGATCAAGGAGACGTCGATTTCCCCGTGGGGTGGATTGGACAACAGCAGGTACGGTGCCGGCATGTTGGAAAATATCGACAAGAGGCGGGAGATGAAAGTCGGTGGAGAGAAGAGGCAGGCGCAGAACAGTCCTTGCCCCGTCCCACTTACCCACTTAACATCTGCGCATGCGACAGCGATTTGGGCTGGGATATGATGCCCATACCTTCGGGGCAGACCGACCGCTGAAGCTCGGCGGCGTGGAAATCGAGCATGACACCGGTCTCACCGGCCATTCAGACGGCGATGCGGTTGCGCACGCGTTGATCGACGCCCTATTGGGTGCGGCAGCGATGGGAGACATCGGGCGACTGTTTCCCGATACGGACGCCAAGTGGAAGAACGCGGACTCGATGTTGATGCTGGCGGAGGTGAGGCGACGCCTAGCAGCTGCAAGCTATTACGTTTTCAACGTCGATATCACGGTCGTGACGGAAAGACCGCGTATCGCACCGCACATTGCTGCCATTCGCGAGCGTCTGGCAAACGTGCTGGGCGTTGCGCAAGACGCGGTGTCGGTCAAGGCCAAGACCAACGAAAAGATGGATGCGGTGGGGAGCGGCAAGGGACTGGTGGTGTACGCCATAGCATCACTCGGGGGTGCCTGAGCTGATTGAATACATCATCGACGCTCTGCTCGGGCTGCCGCCCACGGCCGTTTACACGATCATCGGCGTCCTGGCGGCTGTGGAGAATGTGTTTCCCCCGGTGCCGGCCGACACCGCCGTCGCTATTGGAGCGTTCCTGTCAGCCGGCGGCAGCATTTCCGCGCAGGCCGTTTTTGCCGTTACCTGGAGCGCCAACGTCGTGGGCGCGATCATGGTCTACGCCGCCGGACGAACGATCGGACGGCCATTCTTCAAGGGACGGCTGGGCCGGCGCCTCCTCAACCCGGGTGCCATGGTTCGGTTGGAACTGTTATACCGGAAGTACGGGACCTGGGGGATCTTCGTGAGCCGGTTTATTCCTGGACTCCGGGCCGTCGTTCCACCGTTTGCGGGCGTCGCAAATCTCGGTACGCTGCGAGTCGTGCTCCCGTTGGTAGTGGCTTCTGGTTTGTGGTATGGAGCGCTGACGTTTGTGGCGGCGACGGCTGTGCGCGAGATCGACGAGATCATAGAGTTCGCTCGGCGTCTCAGCTTGGCCGGCGTCGTGAGTGCAGGGGCTTTGGTCGCAGTGGTGGTGTTCGCATGGCAGCGCCGGCGGCGCAGAAGGTCAGCAGAAGATGGTGAACAAGCCAGATACTAAGATCTCGCATGCGTTCTGGCTCGAGGGATTTCAGGATTATCTCAGTCTCGAGATCGGCAACAGCGAAAACACGGTTTCGAATTACTCGCGCGACATCGGTCGATTTACCGAGTTTGCCGTTTCCAAACACGTCGACACTCCGCAGGAAATAACGGCACAGCTGCTGCGCGAGTTCATTTATGAACTGAAGGATTTGGGCCTGGCCCCCGCCAGTATCCGACGCCAAATATCGGCGGTGCGGACGTACTACCGTTATCTGGTGGGAGAGGGGTATGCGTCTGTCGATCCGAGCGCACAACTGGAGTTCCCAAAGGGATGGCGAACGCTCCCTGACGTGCTGACCGTGAATGAGATCGAGCAATTGATAGCGGCACATCACCCGGGCAACACGCTTGGATGGCGTGATCGGGCGTTTCTCGAAGTGGCATATGCCACAGGAGCACGGGTGTCCGAGTTGATCGGGTTAGGACTGACAGATGTATTGCTCGAGGACGGGTTGGTGCGTGTAATCGGCAAGGGCAACAAGCAACGGCTCGTTCCGTTGGGCCGTAGAGCCATCGCAGCGGCCGCCCTGTACATCAACGAGAAGCGCCCGGTATTGGACCGCGGAAAGAGTGCCGGCCGGTTCGTTCTCAACGCTCGCGGCACACCGCTGACGCGAGGAGGCGCATGGCGGATTGTGAAACAGTGTGCGCTAAGGGCGGGGATCTCCAAGACCGTTACGCCCCACACGTTGCGTCACAGTTTCGCAACGCATCTGCTTGAAGGGGGCGCCGACCTACGCGCCGTCCAGGAGATGCTGGGGCACGCGGACCTCTACACTACACAGATCTATACCCATGTCGACCGCGAGTTCCTTCGCTCGGCGCACAAGGCGTTTCATCCGAGAGCCTGACGGGCTCTCCCTATTCAAACCTCCTCAGCTCCGGCCCCTTTGCGGCAACCACGGCGTATTCGAATCCGTTCATCCATGCTCCGGGATTCAAGTACCAGCGATTGTGCGCCACCGCCTCGAGGCTTGCACTGTGTGTGTGTCCCAGCACGACGAGGTCGAGATCGGCGCGTCGCTCCAGCAGCTTTCGCGCAGACCGCGCTTGTGCTTCAGCGGCTTTGTTCGTTCCCCCCGCGTTGTCCTTGCGCCGGCTCAGTAGGCCAGACGACTTGCGGACCAGCCAGAATCCGACGTCCGGGTGTAGTGCTCTGAAGACCGCTGCGGTTAGAGGATGGCCGATGACGCGGTGTACCGCCCTGCTGAGAAACTCGGGTTCGATGTCGCCGTCTCCATGGCCCACCAGCGCCCGCCATCCGGCAAGGTCGAGCTCGACAGTCCGCCGATGGTAATCCGCGCCCATCTGCTCCCTCCAGAAGCGGCCTCCCCAGCGATCGTGGTTGCCTCCCGTAACGGTCAGCCGGACCCCTTGGCGGACGACTTCCCACAGGCTCGCGAGAACCGGAAAAACGCCTCTGGGAATCACGGATCGGTACTCAAACCAGAATTCAAAGAGGTCTCCGTTGAGTACCAAGTGCCGGCCCAGCTTCGGGACCTCGACGAGAAAACGTTGGAAGGCCACGGAAACGGAATCGCCTGTACGGGAGCTGATATGGGCGTCGGAAACGATGATGGCTGTATGCAGCGGCATTAACAGGAGTATACGGACCTACCGAGAAAGGGCGCAACCTCCTGTCACAATTGACTTTTGGACGGCCACAGCCGTATTTTCTCCCCTGTTATGGCCGTCTATATGTGGCGTCCTCGTGTGCACATGACGGTCACGATGCCACATCCACATCCACCCGAATGGAAGCCTTGAGAATGGGGATGGGTGGAGCGTGAAGGGCCTCACCTGTGTTGAGTTGCGGGTTCGGTATGCAGAGACGGATCAGATGGGGATTGCACATCACGCCAATTACCTCATTTGGTGCGAGCTGGCTCGAACGCGCTATATGGAGGAGCGCGGAGTTGAATATCGTGACCTCGAGGCCCAAGGACTGCGGTTCCCCGTGGTCGAAGCTCATGTTCGCTACCGTCTCCCCGCCCGGTACGACGAGCTGCTACGAGTGCGATGTTGGGTGCGTGACGTGGCCAGTAGGCGGGTCGAGTTCGGCCATGCGATCGAACGTCAAGAAGACGGTGAGCTTCTGGCAACGGCGCGCACTTCCCTGATTGCTGTAGATTCCAACCATGCCATCACGACGATCCCCGAGAAAGTGCGGAAGCTCTTGGCGCCCATACCGGATCCGATTCGTCTTTAGTGTGATGCTCGTGTCCTGCGTCGCGCCGCCGCTCCTCGCGCAGGACGAAGCAGTTGTTGAAGCGTTGGCAGGGATTCTAGCGGCGTATGACACCCGACGCTTCACGGGTTTCTTGTTTCGGGCCGCAGCCCGCCATCCCGATCCGATTGTACGTAGCCACGCAGCCTTGGCCATGGGGCGGATCGGAAACCCCGCCGCAGTACGGATATTACTCAGACTGATGTCCGACCCCGATTCCACCGTGCAACGCGATGCGGTCTTTGCCGTAGGGCAACTGGCGTCGGCGGCCGCGCTGGAGCGGCTGCGGGAGATGGTGTTGAACACGGCCACCGAGGAGCAGGGTGCCGTAAAGGCGGAAGCGGCGGCCGCAGTGGCCAAAATCGGCGGACCGGGAGCGGCTGGCATCTTGGCCGAACTGCTGAGCCGGTGGGTGGGCATCGCCTCTACGCAGAATGTCCCACGTGTGGTCCAACGTGCGTTGTTGGAGGCATGGCGGCTGGATCGCCTTGCTCCTGTGGCGGTGATTACGCAGTTTGCCGAAGCCGCCAACAGCGAAACACGGTGGCGGGCCGTGTATTCCTTGAGTCGCTTGAATTCACCAGCGGCGTCCATCGCCCTGCTGCGAGCCACGGAGGATGCCGAGCCACTGGCAAGGGCCTTTGGCGTGAGTGCTCTCACGGCAGACTATGCCGACACAGCCGGACTCGACCGCCGGGGTCTCGCTATTCGAGTGCGTGGTGTCCTCAACGATCAAGACCCCTATGTGCGAATCCAGGCGCTGAGAGCCTTGGGCACGTTCGGCACCTCAGATCACGTGTCGGTTACGGCAGACCGGGCAGCCGATAGCGACGGTAATGTCCGGGTTCAAGCGTTAGCCTCCCTGGGACTGATGGCGGGACCCGAGGCGGCCGCCGCGATCTCGAAGTGGCTCGATGGGGGAGTCTTCGCGACGCGACGGCAGGCCCTGTTGAGCATGGCGCAGGTCGCCGGAGCCGCCTCGCTGCCCCACATACGTACGTGGATGGTCCGACCTGGCTGGGCCGACCGGGCGACAGCCGCGACCGCCTTGGAGCGGATCCCCTTCGGAGTTGCCTGGCCACATCTCACTCGGTTGCTCTTGGATTCCGACGAGCGAGTTGTGGCAGCTGCCCTCTCGAGTGCGCTGGCGACGGATCACCCACCAACGGATTCGCTCGCCCGAGCCTATGCTCTTCATCTGGATCCCGTTATCCGAAGGATTGCCGTGCGCCGTATGGGCACGGACCTGGACACGGCGGACGCCCAATTGTTGGCCGATGCATACGAGGTGAGTTTGAAAGACCGCACCTCCCACGTGCAGGTCGAGCTAGTAGCGGCCTTGGGAGGAATCGCAGAACAGAGCCGGGTCGCGGCGGTCCTGGTGGAGCACCGGTTCTTGGATCGGTTTCCGACGGCTGACGATTATCTGGTGCGGCGGAAGGCTGAGCTGGAGTTCCCTGCCGCGGCAGACCGGTGGGGGCCGGCTCACCCCATCGCCACCGGTAGGGGCATTGAGGATTATCGCGACCTGGCCCGGGAGCTGGTTCTGCCCGCAGCGAGAGGGGAATACCACACAGAGCTGATTGTGGAGACCGATCGAGGAAACCTCACGCTGGAGTTGTTTGCCGCGGAGGCGCCGTTTACGGTCCAAGCATTTTTGCGCCTGGTAGATCGCCGATATTTTGACGGTCTCACCTGGTATCGTGTGGTGCCAGGGACCTTGATCGAGGCGGGTGATCCAAGAGGAGACGGCCGCGGGCGGGAGATTCCGTCGGTGCGCGATGAGATGAGCCCGCGCTCGTTCGATCGGGGAGCGGTGGGGCTCGTACTGGAAGGCGAGGACACCGGCGACGGGCGGTTTTTCATCACTCTCAGCCCCCAACCCGGTCTCGAAGGCACCCATACGGCGTTTGGGCGCGTAACGTCGGGCCTTGATGTCTTGGAACGCATGAGCCTCGGGGACCGTATCCGAAGGGTGCGGCGGCAGTGACCATCAGGGGCACAAAATTTTGCGGGACGTTCTTAAGACGTTATCTTTCAAGAGGTTATATTTGTGCAACCGGCCTGTGGCTGGTGGTGGGATGTACTCCGAGGCTGGGGTCGATAGCCCCCCACGGCTACGTGCCAGCCGACCGGATGGTGGTGCAGGGTTGGATCGGGGGGATGACCCCGTCGCGACCCCGCCAGTACGAGATCCGGCCCTGGCGCTTCCGGAACGAGGCTGGGTCGGCGGCCGGTCGCGCCGTGATTCGCATCGTGCCGCCAGACTCGATGCGGTTCGATTACAGGGGGCCGTTTGGGAAGTCAGGAAACGTGGCGCTGGTGGGCGATTCCGCCCTATGGATGACGTCAGACGATCTTCAGGGTCTGGTGACATATGCGCCGCTATTTTGGACGGCTCTGGGGATCCCACTCGCCCCTCCGGACACGGTTGCCCTGTTCAGCTTGGTGGGCGACGGGTTCCGCGCGTGGCGATATATTCTGGCCCAGGACACGTTGGACTTTGTGTTGCAGGGATCGCCGGCGAAACGGCTACTGGGGGAGATCCGTCGGCAAGGTCAGGTGTTGGCGCAGGCAAGGGTGGAATTGGATACACTCACGGGGTTGGCTCTAGAGGCGAGGATTGATTTCTACGACGTTTCACGGTTTGAGTTCACCGTTCAATCGGTTGATACGCTTGTCTCCTTTGACGAGACGATTTGGCGCCTGCAATAGTGCGATCGTCGTCGCAGTCGCCTTGGTATTGTCGCAGGCGGCTTGTTTGTACGGCTTCGCTGGGGGGGGATTGCCGCCCCACATCCGCACCGTGGCGATCCTGCCGTTCGACAACCAGACGGGCGAGGTGGCTTTGACCCAAGAGGTGGCTGACGCGGTACGGCAAGCAATGGAGAGCCGGTTGGGCCTCAGCGTGGCAGCGGAGGATCGAGCCGACGCCGTGGTCCGAGGCACGATATCCCGATATCAGGCTGACCAGCCGCTGTCGTTCCGGCAGGGACAAGGTGGTAACGTTTCGGTAACACGCCGATTGGTTACCATATCGCTTTCGATCGAGATCTACGATCAAATAGAGGACCGTGTGCTCTGGCAGCGTGGGGGGCTGCGGGTGGAGGGTGAGTACGAACCACCGGGCGAGGATGAGAAAAAGGGGCGTGAATTGGCACTTGAGACGCTGGTAGCCGACCTTGTTGATGGAGCCCAATCTCAATGGTGAGGCTCCGTTGCTGGCTTGATGATGAGCGCGGTGCCACCCGCACAGGATGTCTCTTTCTAGTATTGGTTGTAGTGGCAGTGGTCTATTTCGGCCTTCCAATCGGTGGCATGTATATTCGCTACTACCGCATGGAAAACGAAATGAGAACCCAAGCTCGATTCGCGCCGAGCATCGATGACGGTACCATTCGACGGCGGTTGCTTCAAACCGTTGATGACCTTGGCCTTCCACTGGGGGCGGGTAGTCGACTCAGAATCCTTCGGACCAGGCGGCCGCGGCAGATCGTAATCAGCATCAGCTGGGAAGAGACTATCATCCTTCCGTTCTACACTCGGGTACAAAGATTCGCTCCAGAAGTTCGCGAGCGAATGTAATTCGGATGAAACCGAGATGGGTGTTGCTGCCTGCGGCGCTGCTAGTGCTGCTGGGAGTGGAGCCGCTGTGGGCTCTCGCAGCTTCCACCGGCGATCCGAAAGTCGCGCGCTTCCTCTTCATACTCGCGATCATGTTGTTGGCCGGGAAGCTTTCAGGCGAGATGTTCGAGCGCCTGGGGCAACCAGCAGTGGTTGGGGAATTGATCGCAGGTGTGATTCTGGGCGCGAGCATGCTGGGTATCATCCCCGTTGCGCCGGACGATTCGCTGACGGAAATCATCAAGCTCTTCGCCGAGATAGGAGTCTTGATCCTCCTGTTTGAGATTGGCCTGGAAACGGATCTCAAACAGATGTTTCGAGTCGGTCGTGGGGCGAGCAGTGTTGCGCTGGTAGGCGTTACGCTTCCGTTTGCCCTGGGAGCCTTGTTCTGGCTCTCGCCGTTCGTCCCCCCCGAAATGAATGTCGCATCGCGCTTCACCACCGCCATCTACATCGGCGCCACCCTCACCGCCACGTCAGTAGGCATCACGGCCCGTGTGCTCACCGACCTACGGGTCATGTCCTCGTTGGAAGCGAAGCTAATCATCGGTGCAGCGGTGATCGACGATGTCATCGGCTTGGTGCTGCTCGGTATCGTCGCGACCTTGGCGACGGGTGCCGCCGTCTCGATGTTGGATGTCGGCTGGGCGTTCCTGCTTTCCGTAGGGTTTCTGGTCGTCGCCATCGCCGTGGGGTTCGCCGCGGCGCCTCGACTGTTCGGGTTGATCGACCGGATGCGAGTACGAGGTGTCTTGCTCGTGGCAGCGTTTGCGTTCGCACTGCTGATTGCTGCATTCGCAGATCTAGTTGGCTCGGCGATGATCATCGGCGCGTTCGCGGGAGGCATCATTCTCTCACGCACCAACCAGTTCGACACGATCGAGTCGCAGATCAAGCCGGTGGCCGACGTGTTCACTCCTATCTTCTTCTTGAGCATAGGAGCGCAGTTCGACGTCGGGCTCTTGAATCCGTTCAATCCCGATAATTATCAGGTGCTTGCGATAGGCGGCGCGCTGTTCGTGATTGCCGTGGTGGGCAAGCTGGCCGCCGGGTGGGCCGTACCGTGGCGGAAATACAACCGTCCGGCGGTGGGCATTGGGATGATACCCCGGGGAGAAGTGGGGCTCATCTTTGCCAATATCGGATTGACCGCCGGTGTGCTGACGGAAGATCTGTTCGGGGCGATTATCCTGATGGTGATCGGGACGACGCTCTTGGCCCCGCCGCTGCTGAAGTGGAGCTTCAACCGGTGGAAAGCGGCAGATCCACCCTAGCGCTGCGGTATTCTGGTATTTGGGGAAGCAGTGTGCCAACGTCAATCATCAACGTGGAGGCCGGCGTTTGTGAAGAGAGCAGAAGGCCGTGCTAACGACGAGCTTCGCGCCGTCACCTTGGAACGGGGGACGAACCCTTACGCCGAGGGTTCTTGCCTGGTCCGAATGGGTGGAACGCTCGTGGTCTGTACCGCGAGCGTTGAAGACCGGCCTCCACCTTGGCGCAGAGGCTCAGGTCTGGGATGGGTGACCGCCGAGTACGCCATGTTGCCGCGAGCTACGACCGAGCGGACCAGGCGCGAACGAAACGGGCCTGGCGGGCGCACGTCGGAGATCCAGCGGCTCATCGGGCGCAGCCTTCGTGCCGCCCTGAACACGTTCGCCTTCGGCGAGCGCACGGTGCGCATCGACTGTGACGTGTTGCAGGCCGACGGCGGGACGCGGACTGCCGCGATTACCGGAGGCGCCGTGGCGCTTGCCGACGCCTGCAAGTGGATGGAGCGGGAGTTCGATGTACCCAATCCCTTCGGCCGTCTCGTGGCTGCGGTGTCAGTGGGCGTCGTTGAAGGAGAGCCGGTGCTCGATCTCTGTTATGCGGAAGACAAGGCGGCAGACGTCGACGCGAACATCGTGATGGTAGAGCCGGACCGTTTTGTGGAAGTGCAGAGCACCGGTGAGAACGACACGTTCGACCGTCGTGTGCTCGACCACCTGCTGGATCTTGCCACCGGAGGCATTGCCACCTTGTTCGCCGAGCAGCGGAAAGTACTGGGTTGATCCTACCCAAGTTGTTGATCGCCACGCGCAATCCGGGAAAGCGGCGTGAGATTCTGCAATTCCTGGCGGAGCTGTCGTTGGAAATAGTGTTTCCGGATGATGTTGGGATATACGAATCGCCCCAAGAGCTGAAGCTGGAGATCGGAAGCACCTTCGAGGGCAACGCGCTCGAGAAAGCGGAGTTTTTTCAAAAGCGGTCGAGACTGCCCACCGTAGCCGAAGATTCCGGAATCGAGGTGCTGTCTCTCGGTGGGGCTCCAGGGGTTCGCTCGCGCCGCTTCGCCATAGTGCCGCCCGGTCAAGACGAGGCCGAAGCCAACAACCGAGAACTGCTACGCCGCCTTGCCGGAGCGCCGCCGGACCGGCGCGGAGCCCGATATCGTTCGGTTGCCGTGTTCATCAAGAAACTAGGCGCATTGCCACAGGTCTTCGAGGGAAGCTGCCAGGGCAGAATCACTACCGAGCCCCAAGGCACGGGAGGCTTCGGGTACGATCCGCTGTTCCATTCCCACGATCTCAAAAAAACTTTCGGCGCGGCGACTCTGGAAGAGAAGAACGCCGTCAGCCACCGCGGGAAGGCGTTTTGTGCGTTGGCGAAGTGGCTGGCGGAGAACCCGCTGTAATGGGTTTGGGGTATTAGGTTATCTACCAACCCTTGCCCACAAGGTTTGCCAGATGCGCCTACAGTCCTCTTTCACAGTGTTGGTGGCGGCCCTCGCGGTGGCTTGCGGTGACTCCATGGACGATTCAGCCGACCGCTCGAATCAATACGCCACGTTTCGCTTGACTGCTGATCTCGGCTCCCTAACGGAGCCCGAGCGTCAGATGATCCCGCTCCTGATAGAGGCCGCCGAGGCCATGGACGAGATCTTTTGGCAGCAGGCTTGGGGTGATCCCGATTCGCTGCTGGAGAGCATCGACGATCCGGCGCTGCGGAAGCTCGTTGAGATCAATTACGGACCGTGGGATCGGCTCAACGGCAACGTCCCCCTCTTGCCCGGCGTAGGTGAGAAACCCCTCGGCGCCGGATTCTATCCCGCCGATGCAACCAGGGAGGAGATGGAAGAAGCGTTCGAGACGGCCTCCGACGCGGATGCGCTGCGGAGTTTGTACACGATCGTCGGACGGAACGAGGTGGGGTTCGTTCCGATTCCGTACCACGAAGCCTTCGCCGAGCCCACGCAACGAGCGGCCTCCAAGCTGCGTGAAGCGGCCGTGCTGGCGGAAGATCCGGGCCTGCGGAAATACCTAGAACTACGCGCCGAGGCGCTGCTAACCGACGACTATCGGGAGAGCGACTTGGCGTGGATGGACATGAAGACCAACACCATCGAAGTGGTGATCGGTCCAATCGAGACGTACGAAGACCTCCTGCTCGGTGCCAAGGCGGCGCACGAAGCGTATGTACTGATCAAAGACAAGGCGTGGAGCCGGAGACTCTCCCGCTACGCCGCGTTGCTCCCGGGTCTTCAAAGGGAGCTACCGGTGCCGGACGCCTATAAGCAGGAGGTGCCGGGCACCGACGCGGAGTTGAACGCGTACGACGCCATCTATTACGCTGGTGAAGCGAACGCCGGATCCAAGACTATTGCCATCAATCTCCCCAATGACGAAACGGTCCAGTTGGAGAAAGGTACGCGGCGTCTGCAGTTGAAGAACACCATGCGGGCCAAGTTCGACAGCATCCTCGTCCCCATCGCCGGCATGCTGATAGCGGAGGATCAGCGGCAGCACGTCACATTCGACGCCTTCTTCGGCAACACGATGTTCCACGAGGTGGCGCACGGCCTGGGTATCAAGAACACCATCACGGGGCAGGGAACTGTCCGCGAAGCGTTGCGCGAGCATGCCTCCGCCATGGAGGAGGGCAAGGCCGACGTTCTCGGCCTCTACATGGTCAGTCGGCTGTTCGAGGAAGGTGAGATTGCCGAGGGCGACATCCGCGACAACTACGTCACCTTCATCGCCAGCATCTTCCGTTCGGTGAGGTTCGGCAGCACGAGCGCCCACGGCCGGGCCAATATGGTGCGATTCAACTTCTTCCAGCGGAACGGCGCGTTTAGCCGCGACGCAGCGACCGGCACATACCGAGTGGATTTCGACCGCATGGCGATCGCGATGACCGACCTGTCGAAGTTGATTCTCACGTTGCAGGGAGACGGAGACTACGAGGGTGCCGGCCAACTTCTTACCGACCAGGGTGTGATCTTCGAGGAACTCGAGGGTGACCTGGACCGGCTTACCGAAGCCGGGATTGCGGTGGACATCGTGTTCGAGCAGGGAATGGCAGTGTTGCAGTAGGACGGAAGGGCGGAAGGACGGAAAGACGGAAGGGCGTCCGGCCTGTCACCAGTTGCGATTTGCAGGACCCTGGGCATGCTGCGTGGGTGCCTACTGTGATCTACCGCACAAATAAAACTCACCTAGGCAAAGCAAAAGGCCGAGACTATGTCTCGGCCTCTCTGTGAGCAGCGGGCGCAGGGTCAAACCGGGGTTCGGTTCGAATAGGGTGAACTTTAAGTGTGCCTCGGCTCCGCTCGCGGCGGCTGCTCACTCCATGTAATAAGCAAATCGTGTGCCAGGTAGTCGGTGCTCTAGGTCACAATCGGGAGTGGGGAGTAGGGAGTGGGGAGTAGTCGGGTTTGTCATTGACGCTCGCTTGGCGATCGGCCCCTTGTCGTTAGGCCAGAGATAGAATGACATGATTCTTTATATATCGATTGGATTGGGTCTGTTGCTCTCATGGTGTATCATCATCATCGCACCTGGCTTCAAGACTGCGTACGATGACCGCGACTTGCCCGAGGACAAGAAACGCGGCGTATCCATTTTTCCGGGCATACCGTTCATGCCAATCCTCGTTGGCATAGTCGCCTACTTTTCAAATAGGTACTTGTCTACGTGGATAGCCATTGGGATTCTTGCCCTAAATGCGGCATTTGCCGCGTGGGCACTTGTATACGGGGTCTACTGGTTGATAAAGTGGAGAAAATCGCCCAACCAATCGCTGCAGCGACCCTAGCGGGCGCCGCTGAGCTCAACGTTAGACGCCACACCATGGGTGTCGGGGATTGGCACTTGCCGGTGAACGGGCCCGCTGGGCGCAATATCATCCGGGCTGATAGGCCTCTCAAGCAGCCTCAAGCGATGCTACCAGCAGGCTGATGAGGCGACTATGTTGGAAGTCGTCTTGGGCGGTGGCGAGCTTCGAGAGAGCAGGGGGTAGTGCGATGAGAAAACGCGTTAATTGCACACTTAATTGCACACGCCCCGTTTTTGCGCAGTTGCAGAGTGGTGCTAAGTTGTTGTAGTAGCCACACAACGGGGCGTGGCGCAGCTCGGTAGCGCGCCTGCTTTGGGAGCAGGAGGTCCCCGGTTCAAATCCGGGCGCCCCGACTGAGGATAAGAAGAAACCCCGCAACACGTTATGTGTAGGCGGGGTTTTTGCTTCGGGGAGCGATGCGGACACATTTGCGGACACATTGCTGATCTCCTATTTGACTTTCCGCAGCCTCTTCGTGCTGTCGCGTTCTTCCCGCCACAGGGCCAAGCGAAGCGTCCACCGTTCTTGGAAGTCGTCCAAGCCGCGGAGGAGGTTATCGCGAAGCTTCATCCACTCATCAACTTCACTGATGTCAACTCGACCGCGTAGCGGTGCCACCTTTCTTACCAAGAATTTCATGCGCCAGTGATACCGCATGAGGTCCCGAGACAGGTCTTCGGGAAGTGTTTGAGCGATCAGCGGAAATAGCGTGTCGAACGTCTGGCTGGAGAATCCCACGATATCAACAACAAGCGGGCTTCCGGAGACACTATTAAACGCCACGGCGGACAACTCTTCCCAGAGTGCCGTCGCAAGGGCCTTTGCCGTTTTCGCATCTCGCCACCTGTGCCACGCTCCTTGAAGTAGCAACGCGACAACTGCTCCAACAAAGCCAGTGGCTATCTGTTCTAGTTCCATGACCACATCAGCCTGGCCGCCGTTGGCGCAGTTCTGTCGGCTCGTTGACAACCCGGTACATCGTCTCGGTGTCGGCCTGCTGGTACGCCGTCTTGAGCGACGTGAGATCACTCCAGCCGCCTGCCATCGCGACGTCGACGTCGGGGAGGCCCTTGCGTGACGTTGCCCATTTCCTTCTGTACGCATGCCACAAAGAGCCGTCGAGCTTTGGTAGTCTGGCCATTGCTTCGGCCCGTTCGAGCCAGCCGGACACCAGATCTTTTGAGACGGGACGTCGCGGGTTGCGGGGACTCGGGAAGAGGTAGGCGGTGCCGACGCCGGGGCGTTCGGAGTTGATGCGGTTCAGTGCCGCACGGACAGATGCGTTGATCGGCACCAGCCATTCTCTACATTCCTTGTCCGTGTCGGCTGGCCAGCGGATGGCACCTTGGGGGCCTTCATTCAGGCGGAGATCGGAGAAGCGCAGTTGGATCACGGCGCTGATGCGTCGGCCGGTGCCGTTGACGATGTCGAGGAGTTCGCTCAGGTATGATCGGGTAGTCATGCGCTGACCAGGGCGGCGCACGTCCATCATGACGTCGTCGGAGACGGCGCGCGTCGCCTCGTACCGATCGTCTGTGGCCACGGGGCGCTTGGGGTTCCGCTCACGGGCGATCGGGAATCCGTGCATAGGGTTGCTGTCGAGCAGTGGTCGCCCGTTCACACGCCACTTCCGCGCCCACAGCATGACAGACCTTAGCCATTCCTGATCGCGTCCCACGGTGCGCGGTCCAACCTTTTTCTGGCGCTTGCCGGTGGGGACGGCGTGTCCGCGTGCGTCGATCGTGCCGGTGGCACGTGCCTTGGCGAACCCCTGCCAGTCCTCGAGGGTGAGGGACGACAGGTCGCGCTCTGGCCCAAGGACGCGCGTCCACATCTCTGAACATCGGGCGTCGTGGTGTTGCACGCCGGTGGTGTGGTCGGGGCTTTGATGTTTGAGGTAGAGCGAGAACACGTAGTCCGTCCGCGGGACGGTGTCGCGGGACACGTCCACGCCGAGCGCCAGTTTCGCCGCCGTCTCTTTGGCCCAACGGACGGCGCGCTCGCGGCTTCGGTGGCCGAGCGATTGTTTTCTGCCGTTGACCCGAGCATGGATGATGGAGCCGCGTCCGCGGGACTCGAACACCCAGACTGTCGTTCCGTAGTCTCCGTAGGACTTCGACCAGTGTTGCTTCCGCTTTTTGCCCATCGTCATACCTCCGGAATGGACCGCTCGAGGCGGTCGGCGAAACTGGAGGTGCGCGGGGACACCTCATCGATCATGCTGGTGGCGGATGGCCTACCGCCCGACACGTTGCTCTTTCCCGCCGAGCTGTTTCCCCGCACCTCCGGGAACGACCTCATCGCCCGGCTAACCTACGAGCGGTTCGGTGGTTTTCCGTTCGAGCAGCTGGGCCCCCCACCCTTCTATCTCGTGACGATCTCTTTGCAGGTGCAATTGCGCTGGACTGTCCGAATCGAAGACCCAACGTAGCAAGCCGGCGACCCACCCGACGAAGCGTATTCCATCATGTCGCTGTCACTTCCGACGACGAGAACCGTGATTGCCAAAAACGAATACACTTGAATACACTCGGCGCGAAAACGGCCCCTTTCGGGGCCGCTCTTTTTCTTGTCTAACCTCTTGTCCGGTAATGACATGGGACCACCGCCCGGATTGAGCCCTATTCCTTCATAGGGCTTCGCGGCACCCAACGGACTCGGTGTCCTCTGTCCTCAGAGCAGCCGGTAGGTTCTCTCATTGCCCCGAGACAAGCGCGACACATGAAAAACGAGCGCGCCCCACCTCCGCCACTCAATCTCAATTGAATCGCGTAGCGGAGGTGGGCGGGCGCGCTGACGGACACCCACACTTCAATACGCCAGATCCACGTACAGTCGCAAGAGGTCCCGGTCCGCGTTGAGGAGGGCCGCACTCAAGAGCGAGAGCCCGTTTCGGGTGCGGACGGTGACGTCAGCCCCGGCGTCGAGGAGGGTGCGAACCACCCCACCCTGCTCGCGCCGCGCGGCAGCCAGCAACGCGGTTACACCGCGTCGGTTCTTGCCTTCCACGTTGGCTCCCCGGTCGACTAGGAGGCACACGACGTCGACGTGTCCGCGCTCGGCGGCGACGATCAACGCAGACGTTCGCGCACCAAAGAGGCCACGGCGAGTGCGAGCGTCGATGCTCGCGCCCGCATCCACGAGTGCGGACACGACTGGCGTGTGCCCGTTGGCCGCCGCCATCATGAGGGCGCGGACGCCAGCCCGGTCCTGCGCGTCGACGTCGGCGTCGCTTTCCAGTAAGCGCTGCACAACGTCCAAATGTCCGGCGCCGGCCGCCAGCATGAGCGGTCTGTGCCGGCGCGCCGTGCGCGCGTTGACGTTGGCGCCGCGGTCGAGCAGGAGCGTGAGGACGTCGACGTGACCGCCTTGGGCGGCGAGATGAAGCGGGGTCACGCCGCCGGCCGCCTTGGCATCGACGTCGGCGCCAGCGTCCAGCGCCTCCTCCACGAGCCGGGTGTCGCCACGGAGGGCTCCGCGCACCAACGAGGCCAACCGCAGTTCGGCGTCGCTCGCGTGGGATTCGGCCAGACCCATCTGGTCCTCCGGCCGGGCCGCTCGCGGCGCATCGGCTGCCTGAGGTGACGGCCCCGGGGAGGCTTGCAGGAGACGCGCGGTCAACGCGTCTCCGTTAGCCATCGCCACCCCCAGGGCCGTGGCTCCGTTGCGCGCTCGCGCGGCGGGATCGGCCCCGCGATTCAAGAGGAGATCCACCATGGCCGGGTGGCCGAACGCGGCCGCCGCCGTCAGAGGAGAGATCCGCTCGCCACGCTCGCCTTGCGCGTTGACGTCGGCTCCGCCGTCAAGGAGCACGAGGGCGACATCGGTGTGTCCGCCCTCCGCCGCGAATCGCAGTGCGGTGAAGCCGATGTAGGTCTCGGCGTTTGGATCGGCACCACGGTCCATCAGCGCAGCGGCAACGTCAGCATGCCCACGCTGAGCGGCTCCCATCAGTGGCGTGACACCTAGTTGGGCCGTTGCGTCGACCCGCGCTCCGACATCGAGCAATCGCCGGACGACGTCGAGGTGACCGCCTTGGGCCGAGAGCAAGAGGGCCCGAAAGCCGAGCTGATCCTGCCAGTATTCTCGTCCCCCGCGATCGAGGAGAAGGTTCAAGACATCGACGTGACCGTGCTGGGCGGCGAACATGAGGGCGGTCCTGCCGGCCTCCGCCTCGATGTCGGCTCCGCGGTCGAGTAGCGCCGAAACCAAATCCGGGTGACCGTTCTGCGCGGCGTACATCAGTGCGGTATGGTCCCGATCGCTCGTCGCGTCCACGATGGCGCCGCGGTCCAAGAGCAGCCCAGCCACGTCGGTGTGGCCCATCACCGCCGCGGCCATCAGCGGGCGAAAGCCTCGGTCTGCCGACGCCTCGAGGTCGACTCCCCCGTCCAACAACACCTCCACGATGTCGCGGTGTCCCATGAGCGCGGCCACCAGGAGCGGTCGCAGGCCGCGTTTGGTCCGGACCTCGGGATCGGCACCTCGTTCCAGGAGCAACCGCACGACGGCCGCGTGCCCCCTCGCGGCCGAGGTGATGATCGCCTGGTTGTCCCGCCGCGTTTTCGCGCCGACGCGGGCGCCGGCGTCGAGGAGGGCCTGCACTGCCTCCACGTGCTCAAGCGGTGCAGCTTTGTCCGTTGACTATCAGGGTGAAGATCGGCGGCTCGCGTTAGCTTGGT
>Ga0114950_10001299_pt1 | contig 18638 bp, 19 predicted proteins | sample N075metaG_FD_83503 | JGI IMG/M metagenome (GOLD analysis project Ga0114950, IMG submission 83503) | Deep subsurface microbial communities from Kermadec Trench to uncover new lineages of life (NeLLi) - N075 metaG | ecosystem: Environmental > Aquatic > Marine > Ocean trench > Sediment | place... | reverse complement strand
GCGGCTTTCGGCTCTGGCTCTCGAGCCAGCCCAATACCCTCCGCGCGAGTATCGAAGATTTCAGCACCCTCGAGTTCCTCGAGGTCGTCTACGACTACGCGTTTCCTCGGCCGCTTCCCGATCGGGCCGGTTGGGGTCGCCGGGACTATCCGGGCCGCGGACACTCTCCCTGGGTGATCCGCAGCAGCCTCGACGGTCGGCCGCGCATGCTCTCGATCGCCCTCGCGGAAGGCCTTTGGCTCGCCTACAGCACGGAAACCGCGTCGATTCACCAATTCTGGCGCGGCGACGTGGATTTCACGGGCCCGGTCTACGACGCCCGGCACGGCTTCGAGCCGACCAGTCGCGGCGAGACCTACGCGCGACCGCCCACCCCGACCGCCTGGAGAATTCGAAGCGGCGGGCAATGGAATCCGGCGGACATCCGATGGCGAGGCCACGGATTCGATCCCGCAAACGGCGCCCTCTGGATTCGATTCGAGCTTCGCGACGCGACGGGTGAACTCGTTCGGCAGGTGACGGAGTGGCCCGAGCACCTCCTCGAGGACGAGCCCTCCCCGGTCGCGCTCGAGCGCCGCTTCGAATTCACACCGGGACCCGCCATCGCGCTGCGCCTCGACCCGCGAGCCGGCACACTCGAGATCGGGTCGGGCGCCGAAATCGTGAGCGACGCCGAAGGAAAGCTGCTCCTCTTCGGCTTGAAGAGCGCGCGCATCGTGCATCGGTATGGCGCCCCCCCAATCCCGATCGATCGCAGCCTGCCCGAGGCCCTCGCGAGCGACCCCTTCGCCGAGCACGACTGCCACACCTGCCACAACGTCCGCGAGCGTGTCGTCGGTCCCGCGTGGGGTGAGATCGCACTTCGCTACGCGGGCACAAACCGCGAGATTGCGGTGGGGCGGCTCGCGACGCGGATCCGCGAGGGCAGCACGGGGCGATGGGGATCGGTTGCGATGATCCCGCATCCCGATCTCGACCGAACGGAGGCCGCCCTGCTCGCGGGGATCATTCTCGAGACCGAGCCCTCGGAAGCCCCCAGCCTCGTCGTCGACGCCGGTGGTGCCCAGGCGACCTGGACTTTCGGATCCCAGACCGAGCCGCCGCCCGAACAGCTCCATCCCTCGCTCCGAACGATGCCCATCGATCCGCCCGGTTTCACGCCACGCGTCGGAGGGCTGGCGTGGCTCCCGGACGGGCGCCTCGCGGTCTCCACCTGGGATCGAGATGGCTCGGTCTTTGCGATCGACGGCTGGCAGGGGCCACGCGATCAAGTGCGGGTCGAGCGAATCGCCGAAGGCCTCCACGAACCGCTGGGCCTCGCGGTCCTGGACGATGCGCTCTACGTCATGCAGAAGCAGGAAATCACGCAGCTTCTCGATCACAACGGCGACGGTTGGACCGATGAGTATCGAACCCTCACCAACGACTGGCGGGTGACTTCGAATTTTCATGAATTCGGCTTCGGCCTCGTCGCCCTCGGCGGCGACCTCTACGCTTCGCTCTCGGTCTGCGTCCTCAACGGGGGCAAGAGCTGCCGAGAACAGACCCCCGACCGGGGCAAGATCTTTCGAGTCTCGCTGCCGAGCGGAGAGATCGAATTCATCGCCCGCGGCCTGCGAACACCGAACGGACTCGCCGCCACGCCCGCCGGAGAACTCCTCGTCGCCGACAACCAGGGCGATTGGCTCCCAGCCAGCAAGCTGATCCGCGTACGGCCCGGCGACGACTACGGATGGCGCGCGCCCGGCGAAGAGCCCGATCTCGATCGCGTCACGCCGCCTACGCTCTGGCTGCCCCAGAACGAAGTCGGCAACTCACCCACGCAGCCTCTCGTCCTGACCCAAGGCCCCTACGCGGGCCACATCGTATTCGGGGACATCTTCAACGGCGGACTCAAGCGCGCCGTTTTCGAGGAGATCGACGGTCAGCTCCAGGGCGCCGCCTTTCATTTTTCGGGGGGCCTCGAAGGCCCCGTCAATCGCCTCCTCGAGGCGCCCGGCGGCGGGTTCATCGTCGGGCAGATCGGCAGCCGAGGGAATTGGGGCGAGCGCGGCAAGGACTGGTTCGGTCTCGAATATTTGCGCTTCACGAGGGAGAGCGCATTCGAACCGATGCGCGTCTCTGCGACGCCCCGGGGTTTCGAGATCCACTTCAGTCGTGCGCTCGCGTCGGACCTCGCCCTCGAGCCCGGCCATTTTCAGCTCTCGGATTGGTTCTACGTTCCGTCGGAGATCTACGGTGGACCCAAATACGACCTTCGTGAGCTCGAGGTCGAAGACGTCCGCCTTTCCGCGAACCGCCGAGTCGTCTCGATCGCGGTCGGGGACCTCGAGCCCGGGCGTGTGGTCTACCTGCATCTCAGCCCGTCGATCCGATCCGAACGCAACGAATCGCTCTGGGTCAACGAGGCGTGGTACACGATGAACGTCGTGCCGACGCACGAGCGCACGGCTACGCCAGACGCCCCCGAATCGAATCCGTCGAACTCGAGCGACGCCCATAACGTCCTGACACGCGCCGAGCAGGACGCGGGATGGCGTCTTCTATTCGATGGCCGGAGTTTCGACGGCTGGAAGATCTACGGCGCAGACGACGATGTGATCCAGTTCTGGAAGATCGAGGACGGCGCGCTCGAGTTCACCCGCGACGTCTCGTTCGCAGGCCTGATCTGGAACCATCTGAACCCCTTTGTGCCCGGGGCCGTCGATCTCATGACCAAGGAGCGCTTCGGCGACTTCGAGTTGTCGATCGATTGGCGCATCTCCCCCGGTGGAAATAGCGGGATCCTCTATCTCGTCCCCGACGAGCAATCGCCTCTCTCCTGGGACCGGGGACTCGAGATGCAGGTCCTCGATGATGCCGGCCACAGCGATGGCCAGATCGAGCGGCATCGCGCTGGCGACCTCTACGACCTCCAATCCCTCGCGCGCGATGCAGCCCGCCCGGTCGGCGAGTGGAATACCGCGCGAATCCGGGTCGAGGGTGACCATATCGAGCATTGGCTGAACGACCAGAAACTCGCCGACATCATCCGGAGTAGCCCCGAGTGGAATCGCGCCCTCGAAGCGAGCAAATTCGCTGACATCAAGGGCTACGGCATGACCGAACGCGGCCATATCACGCTCCAGGACCACGGCGATCTCGTCGGGTACCGAAACATCAAGATTCGCGAACTCGCCGGCGACGACGCGAACTGACCCCTCCGCCGCCGGAAGAACTCCTCTGCGCAGCCGATGCTAGGCGGAGGTCGGATCCTCTGCTTCGAGAAACTCCAGAATGTCCGCATTCATCTGCACATCCGACTTCGAGCGACCCAGGTTGAAGAAACCGTGACCCTCGCCGGGATATTCCCGAAGAACGACCTTGTCAGAAACCTTGCCGAGGCGCTCCGCGAAGATCCGGGAGGATCGCAGCAGCGGATCTTCCATACCCACCGTGAGCAGACTGGGCGGCGCGGAATCGAAGTCGAGATCCATCGGGGTGATGGCGAGTTCGGGTCCCACCTCGGCCTCGAACGCGCCCTTCCCGGCATACGATTCCATCATGTTGCGAGCGCCCGGGAATCCGTCCTCGATCCAACTCATCCGATCCAGCACGCCATACAGCGACACGACACTGTGACAGGCAAGCGGAAGCCCTTCGCGCCTCTCCGGATCCAGCGCCGCGACGCACTCGGGGTTGGCGGCCAGAAGCCCGAGCATCATGGCGAGGTTCCCACCCGCGGAATCTCCCATCACGTGAAGCCCCGCAACCTCGGAATGGCTGGTCCCGATCCAATCGAGGGCGCGAAAGAGCGAACGCAGAAGCGCGGGATGCGGGTTCTCCGGTGCGAGCGGATACTCGACATTGAAGACCGGGTAACCCGCCTCGGCGAGGAACGAGAGATAGCGGGTATAGGACTCCTTCTTCCCGAGAATCCAGCCGCCTCCGTGGATGTAGAGGATCGGCGCTCGGGCCGGAGCGCCCGCTCGCGCTTCGATGAACTCGATCCGCTCATCCGCGTGCGCTCCGTACGCGTGCTCGGTCACGGAGCCGGGCGCCTTCGGCGGACGCCGCATCAGCTGGCTCAGACCGTAGTAGCCGGCGACCGCAACGCGCATGAGGCGGAGTGTCAGATCGGGGGCATGGGGTTCGACAATCGCGGCCATTTCGTTCTCCTCGGTCGCCCGCGTTTCGAGCCGCTCGGAAAGATCGAGAGAATCGGGACACAAGGGCGAGTCCTGAAACGATGCCACAATCGGAGTCGGCATTCGATCCGCTACATTTTGCGCCAACGTTGAGGACATCCGATCCGTGCGACAAGACGTTCGATCCATGCGAGACGCGCCGCGTGACTGAGCGAGCGCCCTCGATCACGACTCCGCTCGTCGACCTGATCACAACCGGCGGGCTATCGATCCTGGCGATGGGCGTACTGCTCCTCTGGGCGCTGGCCTTCAAGGGCCCGGTCGACTTCGTCGACGGCGATTGGGTCGTGTTGATGATCCTGATCAACTCCAGCCACTTCACGGCCTCCTATCGCCTGCTCTATGTCTCCCGGCAGGAGATCCTCCGGAATCGCTGGTCCGCGATCTTTGTCCCCGCGATGCTTCTCGCGATCCTTGGCTGGGCCGCGTTCGGCAGCGCCCAGGCCTGGATCGTGCGCAATCTGGTCCTGGCGAGTTCGATCTATCTGGCATGGCATTATACCGGACAAGCCTGGGGCATGGTCTCGTCGTTCAGTCGCATCCTCGGCGTCGAGTACAACGGGATCGAGCGCGTCTGTATCCGGTCGGGGATGCGCGTGCTGCTCGTGCTTCATGTGCTCTTCGCCCTGTCCGGCCGTCTCCCGCCCGCCGACTGGATCGCGCCCGCGAGCTATATCGAAGCCTATGGCATCGCTTTCAAGATCGTCCTCGGCCTCGTCTGTGTCAGCTTGCTCGCGGGTGGCTGGGCGTTTCAATCAGCGCGGTCGCGTGGCCAGCACATCCCGCTTCGCGCCGTCTTCCCCTGGCTCGCGCTGTATTTCTGGTACCCCTTCTGGTACTTCATCCCCGGCGGCTTCTTGTGGGTCCAACTTTCCCACGCGCTCCAGTACCTCGCTTTTCCGTTGCGGGTCGAATTGAATCGGTACGATCGCACGAAGTCTCACACACGGGCCCAGAAGCGAATACGGATGGCTTGCGTCTACATCGGCCTCGTCGTCTCGGGCCTGGTCTTCCTGCATGGACCCCCGCTCGCAGCGACCGCATTCGGCCCGGGCTGGTATTCCAGCGAAACCATTCGGACGCTCTTCACCGGCTTCGTGGCCTGCGTGGCCATTCACCACTATTTCATCGATGGAGCGGTCTGGAAGCTCCGAAACCCGAAGGTTCGGCGTGAGCTGCTCAGTCACCTCGAAGCGCGGAGTTGACGTCGCTCCAGCAGGACCACCTGCGCGGCCGCCGATTCATCACGAGCGACCAGGTGGTATCCTGCCATCGGTCGAGCGAGCGACCTCACCCCCAGGTCGGCCTCGACCGCGCCGCCAGAAAGCCCCGGGAGAAACGTCTTGAGAGTCCACATCCAGTTCACGGTCCGATACGCGATCATCGCCGTATTCGTCCCGCTTCTGGGCTGCGCACTGCCCATCGCATCCGCTCGGGCGGAGAGCCAGGAAGCAACACGTAATCGGGCATCCTTCCAGGTCGAGGCCGTAAGGGAGATCGCGAACGATTGGGTCACCGCTCGCCTATCAGTCGTCTCCGAGGGCAAGGACCCGGCCAAGGTCGCAAACGCGGTCAACGAGGCGATGGCCCGAGCCACGAAAGAAGCCATGCGCGTCTCGGAGATCGAAGTACGAAGCGGCACCTACGTCACCCAGCCGGTCTACGACGATGGACGAGTCGTTCGCTGGCGTGCCCGGCAGGAGCTGCGCATCGAGTCGGGGGATGTCGATCGCCTCGCGAAGCTGATCGGGCAACTCCAGGGAGATTCCGTTCTGCTCTCGAGCATCGCCTTTTCGGTCCGACGCGAAACCCGCAAGGCGCTCGAAGACGAGCTCATCGAGGAGGCGCTCGAAAGCTTTCGCGCTCGCGCGAGTCTCGTTGCCAAGGGGATGGGCTCGAAGGACTGGTCGCTGATCCAGGTCTCGGTGGGCGGTTCCGATGGCGTGCCTCATCGCGTCGAAATGGACTCGCACCCGTCGGCCATGCTCTCACGCTCTCGGGCGGCGGCGCCCGTCTTCGAGGCGGGAACGAGCGAGCTCCGAGTCCACGTCTCTGGCGTCGTCGAACTCGACTGAGCGATTCGACGGATCGAAAGGCAAGGCATGAATCTCAAAGGTGAGGCCGCATTCGTCGGTCGACATTGCGGCACAAACGATTATACGATCGACGCTACGACCGTCCGATTCTACCAGGACGCCCTCGGCGACACGCATCCGCTTCACGAGCGCTTCGCGCCCCCGCTGCTCTACCACTCCGAGTGCTACGCGTTCCTCGGAGAATGGTATCTCGCGAACCTCTTCGGAAATCTCCACGGCCAACAAGACTGGGAACTCTTCGCGCCGATCCCGATCGGCGCGCGCGTGCGGACACGTTCAACGATCATCGACCGCTATTCGCGCCGCGGACGCGATTGGGTGGTCAACGAGACGGACCTGACGAGCGCCACACCCGGAGAAGAGGGGAAGCTCTTCGTTCGAGGCCGGACCTATCAATCCTTCCTTCCGATCGGGAGCAAGGACGAGAAACGGGGCGACGGATTCGTGGTCGACGAGCAGAGCGCCGCCAAGAAGAAGCTGCGCCCGCTCTTCCCGACATCGGAGGGCCCAGATCTCGGCTCGATCGAGAAGCAGATCGACGAACGCCGCTGCTGGATGTTCTCCGGGCCGGGGAAGAATTATCACACCGACCGCGAGGAGGCGAAGAAGCTCGGCTTCCCGACGATCGTCGTCCAGGGGATGATGTCGACCTGCTTCGTATCCCAGCTCATGCAAGAACATTTCGGCATGGGCTGGCTCCAAGGGGGTAAGATGTCGGTGAAACTTACGAACGTGTTGTGGGTCGACGAAACCGTGACGACGCACGTCCGCGTGCGAGAGGAGTTGCCGGAAGGAACGAAGACCCGCGTGCACTGTGATGTCTGGGTCGAGAAGACCGATGGCACGCGCGTGATCCTCGGCGACGCGTCGGCCCTCCGGGAGGAAGAAAAGTGATTCCGATCGGCAATGGCTTGGGTTCCGTGGTTCAGGTCGCCTACCTCGTCGAGGATATCGACGTTGCGATGGAACATTGGCTCCGCAATGCGGGCCTCGGCCCCTGGACCTGCTTCCGGAACATCGAACTCGATACACACTTCGACGGTCGAGACTTCACGATGCGAATTCACGAGGCGCTCGCCTATATGGGTGAACTCCAGATCCAACTCGTGCAATCCCTCGATCCGCCCGAAACCGTCACACCCTACCAACCCTGGGTCGCAGCCGGCCGCTGGGGCGTCCATCACATGGCGTTTTTCGCCGAGGATTTCGATGCGGCCATCGACCAGGCCAAACGCCAGGGCTTCGAGCGCACCTGCGTGATGCGCGACAAGGGCGGCTACCGCTACGCCTACTGTCAGTCCACCGCGATGCCCGACGTCTGGATCGAATTCCTGGAGTCCTACCCGGGCCTGCACACGATCTTCGAAGACGGCATCGCGGCCGCCGCCGACTGGGACGGCAGCGATCCGATCCGGAACTTCGAGTACGCGGATCTCTGAACGCTGGCGCGGAGTGTTCCCAGATGGCTGTACGACGCCTTACATCTTCTTGAGTGTCTTCCAGCCGAAAATGAAGATCCCGCTCAGCAGGAGCGTCGGAATTGCACCGAAAATCGAAAGGGCGACCTGGTCGCCAGCGAGGTCCGCCAATGCACTGACGAGCAGCCCGCCGACGAAACCCAGTTGGGCCAGAGTAAAGACCATGGCGAGCACCCGACCGCGCATCTCCTCCGGTACCGAGAGCTGAAAACCGATCAGCGCGCAGATATGCCAGAGCTGACCGGCGAAACCCATCAATCCCTCGACCGCCAGCACCCACTCGAACGAGAACGCGAACGAGTAGAGCAGAAGTCCGACCGCGTAGAGAAGCATCGTGCCCGCGATCAGCGGCCCGAAATTCCGACGGGGAGGCCGCAGCGTAACCGCCAGCGCCGCGATCATCGTGCCGATCCCATGCACCCCGGACATCACGCCGAAGGACTCCGCACCGACTTCGAGCACGTGTCGCGCAAAGACGACGCGCATCGGGCTGATCGCACCATTGAAGAACGCCATCGCACAGCACAGCAGCGCAAGCATCAGGGGCGGCCGCTCACGCACATATGCGAAGCCGTCCTTGAGATCCTTCCAGAGTGAGGTGGGTTCAGAGCGACTGGTCCGGCCCTCGATCGGGATCGTCAGCACGATCAACCCTGCGATCACGACACCCACCGCCGCCGACAGGAACGTCGACACCATCCCGACCGCTCCGACCAGCACACCCGCCAAGGCCCCACCCCCGATGGTGCCGAACGACGAGCCGATCGCATTGAGCGAAATCGCATGCTCGGTTCGATTTCGTCCGACGACATCGACGACGAATGTCTGGGTTGCCGGACTCAAGACCGAAGCGAGCAGGCCCCCGACCACCGACACGACCAAGAGTTGCCAATAGGCGATCACGTCGGCCCATACGAGCAGCCCAATCGACGCCGCCACACACGCGAGGCCGAGTCGGCCGAGAATAATGAGATTTCGCTTCGGGTACCGGTCGACGATGACTCCGGCCATCGGCGACAGGAATGCGATCGTGCCGCCCTGGACAAAGGCGATGAATCCGACCGCGGTACGAAGCTCGGTCAGCGAGGTCACGAGCCATTGCATCGCGAGGAAGAGAACGTGAAGGCAGATGAATTGGACGAGATTCGACGTCCATAACCTCCCGTAGAAGGGAAGCCTGAAAGTCTCGGCCGCGGCTCCGAAGCCTCTGCTGCTCGTTCCGCCCCTATGGGCTCCGTGGGAATGCGGCGGCGACGGTTCAGGATCGATGGGGGGCAAGTTGGCTCCGCGTTCTCAGGCGGGGCCCAGCATAGGGGTTCTCATCAGCAAGAGAACCGGGCCCGACCCGCTAATCGCGTTCGGCCGCGACCGTTCGACGAAGATCGGCGTAGTCGGCGCAGCCCGTCACCGGCTCGACTGTCTCCGCCCAACGAGTCCGCCACGCGGACGCCACCCCATCCGTCAGCTCCCCCACCGGCGGCGCCGACTCGCCGCTACGCAGCTTCGTGCTTCCCGCGTCCACCGGGATTCCCATGGCGGCATTCCGTTTCTCACGCAGCAGCAGGTCTTGCCAGAGCGTCGGGTAGCCACGCATGAAATCGATCGAGGCCTGGCGCGTCGCGAGTTCGATCCGACCCGCATCGACCGTTAGCCTTAAAAACGAAGCGACGTCCCCCACGGCTCGCGCCAGATCAGCGACAACCTCTTCATAGAACAGGTAAAGGACGTCGGAATCGTTTCGGTGCGGCCACCACGAAACGAGATGCGTCCAATAGTCTCCATCGCCCTCCCGAGCGAGCACGAATTCGAGCGCAAAGGTCTCGAGGTCGAATGCTCCGGGTTCGAAGAACCAGCCCGAGAAGAAATGATAGAACGAAACCAGGGCCGCCTCGGGATCACGCAGCAGGTAGATGGCTCGCCCCCCCTTGGGCAGGCCGCCCCAACCGAGATGCGTCTTGAATGCGCGCGGCTCGGCGCGCTGCTCGGCCGTCGGATCGAGACCGAGATCCGAGGCGAGTTCGAGCCACGGAATCACCTCCGAGATGTCCCGGAAGTCCATGTCTCCGCCGGTCCGAAGCCCATGAACGATCTGCTGCATCAATGTCGTGCCACATTTCGGATAGGTGGCGATAAAGACATCACTCGGACGCGGTTCGAAGGCGAGCCCGCGAGCGACACCCTCCCCCGTCGAAAAACGCGACATCACATCCCGCAACTCGGGCACGTTCCGCGCCCGCCGCCGAATCCCATCGCGCGGACCGTCGGTTGTGTCCGGCGAGCTCGATACGCGCTGCGAGCTCATTGTGCGCCGCGAGCCCGATGAAAGTCGATCCACGCCAGCACGAGAACCGCCGGGCCGACCCGGCAAGTCTTCTGGCTCTCCAAGCGATGTCCTCCCGACGCCTCGCCGACCCAGAGCCTTGCCTCCTGTCTGCCCGAGGCTCGAGGCTTGGGTATTCGGGGCCTCGCGGGGTCAATTTTCGCATGGCCCCTCGCGGGTGTCATCCTCTGCTGGTATTCCCAGCCGATCTGTGGGACCGTTGCTTTGGAGGCCCCTTCATGTCGACAGTATCCGCGACAACACATGAGAAGACACCTGAGAAGACACCCGAGACGATCGCAACGCGCCTGGCGGCCGAACCCCACGCGTTCCGAGATGAGGAGGATCTCCAGGAGGCCTACCATGCCAACGGTTGGACCGATGGCCTACCGATCGTCGCGCCGACACCAGAACGCGTCGAGGCCTTTCTGGAGGCCGCCGGACTCGAACCCGAAGAGCTCCTCGGCGAGGTACCGACCCGTGAGGTGCGGGTTACCGCCGAGCAGGCCGCGATCAACGCCGTCATGGCCGGCTGCCTCCCCGAGTATTTTCCTGTCGTCGTCGCCGCCGTGCGAGCGCATCTCAGCGAGAAGGGCAACTGCCACAGCACCACCGGCACCCTCTCCGGTGCCGTCCAGACCGTCGTCGTGAATGGGCCGATCCGATCGCAGATCGGAATCGCATCCGGCGCCGGTTGTATGGGCCCGGGATTTCGTGCGAATGCCTCGATCGGCCGCGCACTCCGTCTCGTGATCCGCAATGTGTGCCGCGCCATTCCCGGGGTCCTGGACCGGGCGAGCTTCTCGAGTCCGCATCGTTTCAGTTTCTGCTTCGGCGAAAATGAAGAGGGCAGCAACTGGACGCCGATGCATGTCGAGCGCGGTCTCCGACCCGACCAGAGCGCTGTCACCGTCCATTCGGTCATGAACGTCACCTCCGCCACGGATTTCATGTCGAGAACGCCCGAGGCCATCCTCGACTCCGTCCTCTTCACCCTGCGCACCAACGGCGTTGCGGGCGATGCCTGGCTCGGTGATGACACCAACATCATGCTCGTCGTCGGTCCCGAACACCAACGATTCTTCGACGAGAAGGGTTGGTCCAAGAATGATATCCGTGACTATCTCTTCCCGCGCTTCAGCGCGGACCCCGGTCCCGTCGGGCGTGTCGTGGGCGTGGCGAAACCGGAGGGGATCCTGATCGTGGCGGCGGGCGGCGACGGCATGGCCCAGACCTGGGTGCTGCTTCCCCATCTCGCCCTCGCGATCACCGAGCCGGTCGTGCTGCCCGGCTGAATTCAGTTTCAACGACCGCCCAGCTTCGCCTTCTTTGATATTCGTTGGGGGGCGCGGGTCGGCGGATCGACGGAAGGAGACGAACGATGAGTGAACGAAGATTGATCGGTCTCGATCCAACGAGCGGTCCGCTCGAACGGAAGGACGACAGGGCGCTGCCCGGCCGGCCGGCCAGCCTGAATGGCGCAGTCCTCGGCCTGGTGGCGAACGGGCTCGGCGAATCCAAATCCTTCCTCGACGCGGTCTACGATGAACTCCTACGCGAAGATGACGCAGTCGCCGCCATTCGAGTCCTCAAACAGAGCGTCTCGGTCGCACCGGAGCCCGCAGATTGGGCTCGCCTCACCTCGGAGACGACGCTGGCGATTGCCGGCTTCGGTGGTTGAGGGAGCTGCTCTGCACGCAGTTTGCGTGACGCAATCGAGCTCGAGTGGGCAGGAATTCCGACTGCCACGATCATTCACAAGGCCGTGCAAGGCTCAGCCGAAGCCATGGCCAAGCTGTCCGGGGTGCCCGACTTCACCTACGTGATCGTCGACTACCCGTATATTCCGACGGCACTCTGGAGCAAGGACGAGATCCGGGATCTCGCTCGCGAGGTCGCGCCGCGGGTCCGCGCGCGGTTGGTCGCCAATTAACCAGAAATCGAGGAGGACGAACATGTCCGCAGGCGACGAGACGGTCGTCGACCAGGTCGTTTCACAGTTCAACGAAATCGTCAAGCCCGACGGAGGAAGCGTGAGCTTCATCTCCGCGGACGACGGTGTGTTGCGCATACGGTATGCACCCGGCAAGAACGATGAATGCGAGACCTGCGTCATGACACCCGATGCGCTGGCCGGGATGATGAAGGACATGGTCATGACCCTCGATCCGTCGATCAAGGATGTGGAAATCCAGAGCTGAATCTGTTTCGCGCAAACTGACGTCACCCCCGAGAAACACAGCCTAATAAACAGAGGTCCAAGATGAGTCGAGATCCCGAAGCCCTGGTCCTCGAATACCTCGAAGACATCAAGGCGGGCCGTCACGAAGCCGCCTACGCCGCCTTTGCCGAGGATGCGACCTGGACGACTCCGCCCTCACTCCCGTGGCCGGGGAAATTCTTTGGTCGACGCGACATCTTCGACGGATATTTCGCAGTCGACAAAGGACTCTTCACGACCGGAATGGACGAGTACGATCTCGAGACACGCCTCGTCGTGACCTCGGGCGGTCACGTCGTCGTCGAGATGACCCACCATTCGACCGGGCTGAACGGGAACAAATACGAGACCGACCATTGCCTGGTCTTCGACGTCAAGGATGGCTTGATCCAGGCGGTTCGCGAATACATCGATTCGCTCTATCTCAAGGAGTCGATGATCGATCCCGCCGAGGCCACGTCGTAGTCAGATCGCCGGGTGCTCGCTCCCGGTCTGGACTCCGCGATCAGTCCCAGGCGACTCGCAGCTCGAGTGGGCCGCGCAGACGCGCCGTCCAGCGCTCGACGAAATGTCCGCCTTCGGCGCGGATCGTCGGAAGACGCTCCAGCAAAACGCCGAGGGCGACCTGGATCTCGGTGCGCGCGAGCGCGTTCCCCAGGCAATAGTAGGCACCCGCACTGAACGCCAGATGCGTCGGATTGCGGTCGAGATCGAGCCGGTCGGGGTCGGCAAAGATCTCGGGATCGCGATTGGCCGCGCCGTACCCGAGCACGGCGATACTGCCCTCCGGAATCTTCACGGGACCGAGATCGATGTCCTCGCGGACCAGCCGCATCGACATCTGAACCGAGGTGTCGTACCGGAGCAGCTCCTCGGTCGCCTTCGGCAAGAGCCGCGGAGAATTCCGCAGTCGTTCGAGTTCTCCCGGATGACGAAAGAGCCCGATCATCGCGTTTCCGAGCAGATCAGCGGTCGTCTCGTGCCCTGCTTGAAGCAGCAGGACGAGGGTGGAAATCGCTTCTTCTCGGCTGAGCTGAACGCCGTCGTCTTCGGCCATCACCAGGGCGCTGATCAGATCCTCCCCGGGCGTACGGCGCCTCTCCTCGAGAAGGCGATCGAAGAAGTCGTGGAAGCCGACCGCCGCAACATTTCCCCGGGCGACGATCTCCGGAGTCGCGGACATCGGGTCGCCAGCACGGGCGAAGTCCCAGGCCCAGCTCTCGAGGGTCGATTCCGCGTCTCGAGGCAGACCGAGCAAGCGCATGATGGCACGCAGCGGAAACGGATACGCGAAGTCCTCGACGAAGTCCATCGCGCCCTCGCTCTCGACCCGGTCGATGAGTTCGTGCGCAACGCTTTGCGCCAGAGCGCGCAGGGACGCCACCGCGGCCGGCGTAAAAGCCTTGTAGACGAGGCGTCGAACCCGGTCGTGCGAAGCTTTTTCGAGAAAGAGCATCGCATGACTCATCATCCGAAAGAACGCGCCCTTGCCCGTCCCATCGTGGTCGAAGACCTTGGCGGTCCGGGGATCATTGACCGCGCTCGACGAGCGCGCGACCCGATCGACATCCCGAAAGCGCGTCAGGACGAAGCAGCCTGGCGGAAGCCCCGAGACCTGCGTCGGATGGACCGGGGCGAGTACTCGAAGCCGGTGGTACAGGGGATAGAGCCCTCCTCGCCGCCTGGCATCGAGAATGCGCGCGACGACCTCCTCCGGATCTCCGATCGCAGCCGCATCTTCTGCCTCTTCCGAGGTCGCGAGAAGGCTGCGCTCGATTCCCTTCGTTCGATCCTTCATCTCGCCCTCACCGTGCGTGAATAGCCGCGTCGGTCCCGGCTGGAGGTCAGCGAGGGCCACCCGGCGCAAAAAAACCTTCGCTGAGCGAGACCCGCCGGGAATTGCCCCACGGATCGCCCGCGTCTACGCTGAAGCCTTGACCGGGAGAACCACAGATGGCCGCTCACCAGCAACCGACCGACAATAGCGATTGGCATGCACTTGATGCCAGGCTTCGCCCCGAGGATCCCCAACCAGTAGGTTGGTATGCGGTCGCGCTCGCCGAGGATATCGCCGCCGGAAAACCCTACGGATGTGACTTTTTCGGTGATCGCGTCGTCGTGTATCGCCGCGCATCCGGGGAGCCCGTCGTCATGACCGCGCGATGTCCCCATATGGGTGCAGACCTCGCGCTCGGGGATATCGTCGATGACGATATCCGCTGCACATATCACCACTTCTGCTTCTCTCCAGACGGTTCCTGCAGCTCGATCCCCTCGGCGGGCGAAATTCCCAAGACCGCCCGAGTCCACAGCTATGCCGCCACCGAGAGCCTGGGCGTCATCTGGGCGTATAACGGCGAAGAACCGCTCTTACCGCTGCCGACGATTCGCGACTACGACGAAGCAGACCTCCTCTTTCACGCCCGACGAACAAATGTCTTCACCATCGCGCCGTGGCTGAGCATCGGAAATACCTTCGACTTCATGCATCTGCGTTACGTCCACGGCCTCGAATTCGAGATCGAGCCGGAGGATGTCCGTTATCTCGATGACGATTACCGGATCGAGCTCGACATTCCCTTCGTCTCCTCCGAAACCGGCCCATTCGAACAACGCATTCGGATCACGGGAACCAATGCGGTCTCCTACCAGACGGTGACCGACCACACGACGATTGGCCTCTTTACCTCGACGCCGATCGGCACAACCTGCCAGAGCTACTACATCGCCGCGGTTCCCAGGGAGAGCGGCGTCTCCCGCGCCGAACTCGAACAGCGACTCGCCGAGCAAGAAACCTTTGGTGATGATCTGCTCGTCGACGATGTGCGAACGCTCACGGGGATCGACTTCCAGGTGGGTTCTCTGGTGGCTGGGGACCGGGCGATGGCGACCTATCTGCAGTGGGTCAGTCGCTTCCCGAAAGCTGCACCTGTCGCCGCCTACCGCTAGCATCGATCGAGACACTCTTTTCCCTTTCGAGCCTCCCGAGGAGTCCCCATGAGTCATATCCAACCGACGATCGACCTCACCGGCAAAGTTGCCGTCGTCACCGGAGCCGCGTCCGGCATCGGCCGTGCCACGGCGATCCGGTTTTCCCAGGCCGGCGCCGCGGTCATGTGTGCCGACATCGATGCCGACGGTGCGAAGGTCACCTCCGAATCGATCAATGGCGCGGGCGGAAACGCGGCCGCGCTGCAACTCGATGTGACCGACGAGACCGCCGTCAAAAAGGGCCTGCAACAAACCCTCGATGCACTCGGCGGATTCGACATCCTCTTCAACAACGCGGGCGTTGGCGACCTCAGCTACGAACGGACCCTCGACGTCAATCAGAATGGCGTCTACTACGGCCTGCGTCACGGCGCCGAACTCCTCGCGCAGCGAGGTGGAGGAGCGATCGTCAGTACCGCCTCGATCGCTGGCCTTCAGGGCCTCGTCTCGCCGATCGACATGCTCGAGGGCTCGCAGGCCGGGATGATCGAAGGCGGCGGAATCGCCTACATCGCCTCGAAGCACGCGGTCGTCGGCATGACTCGCCAATATGCAATCGCCTACGGTCAGCGCGGTGTGCGCGTGAATGCAGTGGCACCGGGCTATATCGATACGCCCATGACCAAGATGATCAAGCAGGATGCGCAGATCCAGCACGAATATGAGCAGCTCCACCCGCTGGGACGGCTTGGACAGCCGGAGGAGATCGCCAATGCGGTGGTATTCCTTTCCAGCGACGCGGCATCCTTCATCACCGGTCACACCCTGCCGGTAGACGGCGGCTACTCCTGTCGCTGAGGACGCCCAGAGCACTGAGTCTCCGCGGCCTTCTCCCTGCGGCCTGCTCGACGTACTGGAAGTACGTCTGCGCAGGCCTTCGGTCCGAGGGCCGTGGATCTTCAGCACTCTGGACGCCCTCACATGAAGCGGGCTGGAAAACTGCCATGACTTCTCGCGTGATCATGATTCCCAATGCGAGCCACGAAAGTGCGAAGAGGCTGAAGCGGATCATCACGATATCGACCGTGGCCTGTACGCAGGAGTGAATGATCCGCAGGATCGTGAAGGCCCAGGCGCATTGAACATGGAGCGAATCCACGTCCCCGAGGATCGCGATCATGAGGACGATCGCGTAGAATAGCGTGGGCTGTTCGAAGAGATGGTTGTAGTTATTCGCGACCCGCTGCGCTTAGGGAGGAAGCAAGTCGCGAAGTCGAGACGTATCCTGCGCCTGCTGGGGCTCGATGCCCGCCTTCGCGAGCGCCGGGAAGCGCGTGAAGATCATCCAGAACAGCATGACCACGGTCCACCCTCCGAGAACGATGGCGGGGCGGAGAATTTTGATCGCCTCCATGGTACTTCCTCTCTCAGTAGGAACCCGTAAGATATCTCCTTTTTCGGCCCCAGCCGTCCGCTCGCGTCTCGGCCGATTTCGAGGATACGCGCATGACTCCCGAAGACCTGGTCGAGATCGAACTGATCAAGCAACTCAAGGCCCGTTATTTTCGCCTGATGGACCAGAAACGCTGGGACGAATTCGCCGATCTCTTCACCGAGGATTGCGAACAGAGCTGGCAGGACGCGCCGGGCCAACCCGCCGGCGGCGGGAGTGGACGCGAAAACGTCGTTTCCTTCATTCGAGACTCTCTATCCGGGATGCGTTCGACCCACCACGGGCATATGCCCGAGATCGAATTGACCAGTCCAACCAGCGCCGTCGGGATCTGGGCCCTCTACGACCACTGCACCGCAGACGGCGAGATCATCTTCGACGGCGCAGGCTATTACCGAGACCAATACGAGAAGCGGGACGGTCGATGGCTGATCCGGTCGACGCGACTCGAGGCGGGACCCTTCTAGATCCCGTTCGAACCGAGGCTGCGAACGGCCGACCCGTTCCGGGTACAAATCAGCGGGCAATAATCACCCGCTGACGACTCCGCCCCAGGTGTTAGGATCGAGATGGAGGTATCCACATGTCGCGCGCCCACGATCTACTCCCCATCCCCGACCGAAGCGAGCCGGAAGAGCCGATGCCCGGCATGGAGCTCACCGAGCGCCACCATGCCGGTCTCGACATGCACGAGCGGCTGATTCCCGGACCGGATGGGCAGCCCGACGTGCGCGTGCTCGTGTACCGACCGAAGGCGACGACGGGCCGATTGCCGATCCTCCTCCACTTTCATGGCGGCGCTTTCTGCTATCTCCATCCCGACACGTTCGCCGGGATGGAGGCCAACTGGTCCCTTGGCCACAAATGTGTCGTCGTGAGCGTCGACTACCGCCTCGCACCGGAAGACCCCTTTCCCGCCGGACCCGAGGATTGCTATGCAGCCCTCGAGTGGGTCGCATCGCACGCGGATGAACTGGAGATCGATCTCGATCGACTCGTCCTCACCGGCGGCAGCGCCGGCGGGGCCCTCACCGCAGCCGTCTGCTTGATGGCACGCGACCGCGAGGGACCGAAGATCGCCTACCAATCCCTCATGATCCCCGTCACGGACGACCGACTCGAAACACCCTCCATCCGGCAGGCCATCGACTCGCCCGGCTTCGACGCCGCGGGAACGGAGGGCATGTGGCTCCACTATCTTGGCGAGGACTACGATCGTGAAAAGACTTCTGCCTACGCGGCACCCGCTCGAGCCGAGAGTTTCGAGGATCTTCCGCCCGCTTTCATCCAGACCAACGGACTCGATCCGCTGCGGGACGAGGGAATCGAATATGCCCTCAAACTCCTCGCCGCCGGAGTCCCGGTCGAGCTCTACAATTGTCCGGGCGCCTATCATGGAGCGCCCCCGCTCGACGATCGCACCGCGAGCCTGGCCTTTCGGGTCTACAATGCAGCACTGGGCGCCGCCCTCACTCCAGACGCCCCCACGTCGGGCTTCTAACCCGCAGCAATTACATTGAAGCCGCAGCGAGAACAGAAAACTCGAGTAGGAAGTGCGCATGAGCGAGATCAGAGGTCTCGACGTCCCGGCGGTCAGGAGCTGGCTCGCCAGAAACGTCGAAGGAGCCGATCGCGGAATTTCCTTCGAGCTGGTGGCGGCGGGTGGCTCGAACCTGACGTATATCGTCGAGCGGCCCGATGGGAGGCGATGGGTCCTGCGACGTCCGCCGGAGCGCGCTCGAATTGCCACTGCCCACGAGATGAGCCGCGAGTGGAAGATCATCGAAGCGCTCCACGCGCATCCCGAGTGCGGGATTCCGGTACCCGAGGCGGTCGCCTATTGCGATGATCCAGAAATCACGGGCGCGGAATTCTACGTCATGGGTTTCGCCGACGGATTGATCCTGCGTGGCCCCGAGGAAGCGAAGGGAATGGACAGCGATGCATGTCGG
>Ga0114950_10001297_pt1 | contig 18642 bp, 17 predicted proteins | sample N075metaG_FD_83503 | JGI IMG/M metagenome (GOLD analysis project Ga0114950, IMG submission 83503) | Deep subsurface microbial communities from Kermadec Trench to uncover new lineages of life (NeLLi) - N075 metaG | ecosystem: Environmental > Aquatic > Marine > Ocean trench > Sediment | place... | reverse complement strand
GAAAAGACGGCTACGACGCTACTAAGTTTATTCATAAAGTTAAGTAAATTCGAGTAAAGACTGAGGATAGGAATTATTAAAGTGCTCTGGGGATAGGAAAAATTAACGTACTATTCGAGAAATCGGGTTGTTGATTGGATAGATCAGGGAATTAACAAGGACGGGTCGGAAGCGCTGGCAACGAGTGGCCAGAGACTGGTGATATTACAGGCTAAGCTCGCAAGTTGATTTCTGATGATCCAGAGGATCACCTCGTCGGCGGTTAAATCGCGTCAAATTGAATCTCAGAGGTGATGGGGTGCGGATTTCCAATCGCCTTTGTCACGGTATTCGATGTAGTTGTTGATGCGATCGGCGAAGCTGGCCTGCGGAATGGCAACAGCAACCGCTATGACGAGGAGCGCCGTTAGCCTGCTGGCCTGAGAAATCGTTAGCATAACAACCTCCCCTTGTCAGAAAGATAGTCCCGATTGTGTCGGCATCACCGTCTGTATCGGGTGGCGGTGAAACATCTCACCCCAGCCGATCGCCTGCAAACGGGTGCTCAATATGCCCTGACGCAGTAGAAAAACCAGGACTGGTGGCGGACGTAATCATTGCGTATGAAACACCGCGTTGCCGATCAACCGGGTCGTCGTGTCCGTTTCAATCAACGTAAAGCCCGCCACCCCATAGCCAGAAGTTCAAACCGCGGTGTCATGGCTGTTGGCCGTTTTCGTGCTTGATAGCACTGGATTCTGATGTCCGCTTTCACTAGCGATATAGCGGAGTCTTCCCAGAGTAGTTTTCGATAGCTGACAGCCTGGCTATTGTGTAAAGCGTTCAAGCTGGAAATTGGGATTTTCGTTGATCCCTTCGTCGAATATATCGCGAATAGCCGGATCAGCCCGGTATCGGTTTTCAGCCCACCAGTCCCCTTAGATTTTGAATAGAGCGTTGGAATTGCGCAGTAACGAGAGACCCATCGAGCAACATGATCTTGCCAAGGACATACCTAACTCCAATTCAATCGCTCAACTACCTGGCTGCTTATACGAAGAAAACCGGGCAACAGCCCGGTTTTTGACTCAATCCACCCAAAGGGATGATGTCTTGCAAACTCTACTGCCGGCTACCCTACCAAATTCCGCGGCAATCGTGCGCACTTTTTACCGGCTGGTCGCAAAATCGACATGAACTAATCAGCTAATATCCCTTTATGGACAAGATAGACACAGAGATCGGCCCCCGGGGAACGTTGGAGTTACTTTCCCAGCGTGAAGTGGAAGCGCTGACGAGCTCCGCTCAACAGGCTAAGTTATCTGATCTGTTTCGGCGTTGTGCATTGGCGGTATTGAACACGGGCAGTACTTCCGACGATGCCGCGGCCATATTCGACGCCTACGGCGATTTTTCGATTGAAGTTACCGGGCGGACCCGAGGGCTCAAACTGGTCATAAAGAATGCACCCGCAAGCGCCTTCGTGGAAGGCCGCATGGTGGAAGGCATTCGCCAGCATTTATTTGCGGTGTTACGGGATATCGTATACATCGGCACGGACATCTCGAACACGGATCTGTTTGATCTCGATCGTTCAGAAGGCATCACGGATGCAGTTTTCCACATATTGAAACACGCAAGGGTGTTGAATCCGGGCCTTCAACCGAAACTGGTTGTCTGTTGGGGCGGTCATTCGATCACCCGCATTGAATATGACTACACCAAAGAGGTGGGCTACCACCTCGGCTTGCGCGGACTGGACGTTTGCACGGGATGCGGGCCGGGGGCAATGAAGGGCCCGATGAAAGGGGCATTGGTGGGTCACGCCAAACAGCGGGTTCGTAAAGCGCGTTATCTGGGTTTGTCGGAACCCGGCATCATAGCCGCCGAACCGCCCAATCCGATTGTCAGCCACCTCGTGGTGCTGCCGGATATCGAAAAACGGCTGGAAGCGTTTGTGCGTTTAGCCCACGGGATCATTATTTTTCCAGGCGGCGTTGGTACCACTGAAGAAATACTGTATCTGTTGGGCATTATGTTGGAGCCGTCCAACCAAGAGCAGCAGTTGCCCATAATCTTTACCGGTCCCAGCGCAAGCGCCGACTACTTCCGGGAGTTGGATGTTTTCCTCAAGCTGACTCTGGGTGAGGAAATTGGTGATCTGTACAGGATAGTCGTGGGTGATGCCGAGAAGGTGGGCCAGCGTCTGAGTAAGAGCTTGCGCGACGTCAAGAAGCAACGGCGCCGTGACGGTGATGCGTATTACTTCAACTGGCTGCTCAACGTGCCACCCGAACACCAGAAGCCATTCGATGTGACCCACGAATCTGTTGCGGCGCTGTGCCTGAGCCGGGACCTCCCGGCTCATCAGCTGGTGGTCAACCTGCGCCGGGCGTTCTCGGCCATCGTCACCGGCAACGTTAAAGATTACGGCATCCGAATGATCGACAAGAACGGACCGTTCGAGCTGCATGGCAACTCGGGGTTCGCCAAAGCGTTGGATAAATTGTTACAGCGGTTTGTCGCACAAGGTCGCATGAAGCTGGAAAAAGACACTTATCGTCCCTGTTACCGGGTAATTCCGGGATAACAACCCTTCACCTCGATTCAGATATAATCTGCCTTTTCTCAGGCTCTGCTTTGAGTGAATTTCTGTTAACAACGACCGAGCTTAGCTGTGAACGCGATGGCCGCCTGTTGTTTAGCGATTTGCACATAACCTTGAGCGCGGGCGAATGCCTGCAGGTCATGGGTCCGAACGGAAGTGGCAAATCCACGTTGTTACGCTGCGTGGCTGGTTTGTTTCCCGATTTCGACGGTTCGGTTGAAGCAGAGCCGGCGTTGTATCTGGGCCACAAGTTGGGGATCAGTTTGCTCCTTAGCGTCGAGGAAAACCTGCGCTGGTACCAAGGATTGGCCGGGCAGGCCTCACCGGTGACCGAAGTGTTGGAGCGCGTGGGTATGGCGGGATACGAACGCGTCGTCTGCCAACGCCTGTCCGCTGGTCAGCAACGAAGGGTCGGATTGGCGCGTTTGCTGATCTGTAACTCGCCGCTGTGGCTGCTCGATGAACCACTTACGGCGCTTGACGAGGCAGGACATGAGTTGGTTACCGGCCTCATCACTGATCATCTTGCGAGTGGCGGTGGCGCCTTTTGCGCAACACATCAGCCACTCTCGGTGCCTCAGGCAGGCACGCTCGAACTCGATATGAGCCACTGATGGGGATGATCGCTGCACCGACCGCAACGTCTGCGCCACGACTATTCTGGAGCCAGTTCCAGCGTGAGTTGGTCAGCGTCGTTCGCTCAAAAGAAGAAGCGCTCAACCCGTTGCTTTTTCTGTTTCTCGCGATAAGCCTGTTCGCTCTCGGTGCGGGTGGGGACCCGGAGGTTCTGCAGAATATTGCGCCAGCAATCATCTGGGTGTTGGTGTTACTGGCCAATATGATGTCGCTGGAGGGACTATTTCGCCGCGATTACGAGGATGGCACTCTGGAACAACTCATACTGCTCGCACAGCCCGGATTTGTTCCGGTGTTGGCCAAGATTGCTGCTCAGTGGTGTGTCAGCGGTCTGGCGATGACGTTGTTGGCCCCGATCGCCGGACTGATACTATTTTTACCGTCAACTGTCTTGCCGACGCTCATGATCACTCTGCTGCTTGGTACTCCGGCGTTGAGTCTCCTTGGTGCGGTGGGCGCGGCATTGACGGTGGGTTTACGCCGTGGTGGGGTCTTATTGGCGATACTGGTATTGCCTTTATATGTTCCGGTCTTAATATTCGGCTCGAGCGCCGTGATCCAGCACATGGATGGCATCGGCACCCAGGCGCAGATTTACTGGTTGATGGCAATTACCATGATATCGATCACACTGGCTCCTTTTTTGGTACACGCGGCTTTAAAAATCAGTGTGGAGCAATAAGTGACGTTGAAAACACTCTGGCACCGGCTTGGTTCGCCACGCTGGTTCTATCAGATCAGTCGGCCATGGATCTATGTATTGGGGATCCTGGCGCTCGTGCTGCTGGTGACGGGCACGGTGTGGGGTCTTGTTTTTGCGCCGATGGATTATCAGCAACACGACAGCTTCCGGATCATGTATGTACATGTTCCCGCCGCGATGGTGGCGCAGTCAGCCTATATCGTGATGGGATTTGCCGGGGTGTTGCTGCTGGTGTGGCGCATGAAGCTCGCGGACATGGTGCTGGCCACGGTGGTGCCGTTCGGTATGTCGATGACGCTGCTCGCTTTGGTGACAGGCGCGGTGTGGGGCAAGCCGACGTGGGGTGCCTGGTGGGTATGGGATGCCCGCACGACGTCGATGCTCGTGCTGTTGTTTTTGTATTTTGGCCTCTACGCGTTGCGCCAGGCGATTGCCCGCCCGGAAGCAGCGGCGCGCGCCTGTGCAGTGTTAGCGGTTGTCGGTATGATCAACATCCCGATCATCAAGTATTCCGTGAACTTCGCTTTGACCTTACATCAGAAAGCCTCGTTTACGCTGACCGAGGCACCCAGCATGCCTCCTGAGATGTGGTTACCGCTGGCTTTGAACGTGCTTGGTATCTATTGTTTGTTTGGGGCGAACTTATTGAGCCGGCTACGGCTCGAGATCCTGCGCCGCGAACGCGGCACCCAATGGGTCCGGGATCTCGTGTTGAGCGGGTCGGCGTGAGCTTCGATTCGTTCGCGGATTTCATTGCCATGGGCGGACATGGTTTTTATGTGTGGTTCAGTTACGGAGCGAGTATGTTGGTCGTCGTCGCAAATGTCGTCGTCGTGCGGCGTAGCCGCCTTCGTTGTATTCGAGAACTGACAGACATGGCCCGTCGTCAACGCAACACTGAAGCTGTATAGCACTCTTGACCTAGGACAGGACTTTACAATGCATCCAAAACGCCGTAATCGGCTGTTTACCGTACTTTTTCTGTTCGTGGGAGCTGGAATCAGCGTTGCCTTCGTGCTGGTCGCCTTGAACGAAAATATCAACCTGTTCTACCCGCCGGATAAGGTGGTCGGGGGGGGTGCGCCCGTGGATACGCAGATCCGCGCAGGCGGTATGGTGCTGGAAGGCAGCATCGCGAGAGTGGGTAAGGCGCTCGATGTTCAGTTTGTACTGACGGACTATCAGGGATCGCAGTTTCCGGTGATATACAGCGGCATCCTGCCGGATTTGTTCGGTGAAGGTCAGGGAGTACTGGTACAGGGTCGCTTAGGCGCAGATGGCCTGTTCCGCGCCCATCAGGTGCTGGCCAAACACGATGAGAACTACATGCCACCGGAACTCGCGGATCTCAAAGGGATGAAAAAAAGTGATTCCTGAACTCGGTCACCTTAGCCTGGTGCTCGCGCTTTGTTTCAGCGCCTTGTTGGCGTGGTTTGGACTGGCGGGCCCCGTCTTGCGCAACAGAACCTGGATGTCTGCAACATCTTCGCTGGTAAACGGTCAATTCGTGTTTACTCTGCTTGCGTTTGCAGCTTTGACGTACGCGTTTGCCAAAGACGACTTTTCGGTTGCCTACGTTGCTGCCAATTCCAATACGTTGATGCCCTGGTATTACAAGGTGAGCGCGGTTTGGGGTGCCCACGAAGGATCGTTCCTCTTGTGGACGCTCATCATGTCCATCTGGACTCTGGCGGTAGCGGTGAAGGGTGTCACTTTGCCACTCAGCTTTCAGAGCCGCGTTCTCGGGGGCATGGGGTTGCTCAATGTCGGATTCTTCAGCTTTCTGTTGTGGACCAGCAATCCATTTACCCGTCTCGTACCGCTGACACCTCTGGAAGGGGCAGATCTCAACCCGCTACTTCAGGACTTCGGTCTGATCGTTCATCCGCCGCTGTTGTACACGGGTTATGTGGGGTTTTCGGTGGCTTTCGCGTTTGCCATCGCGGCACTCCTGTCCGGGCGGATGGATGCCGCCTGGGCGCGTTGGTCGCGACCCTGGACGAATGTCGCCTGGGGATTTCTTACTCTGGGTATAACGCTCGGTAGCTGGTGGGCATATTACGAACTCGGCTGGGGTGGCTGGTGGTTCTGGGATCCTGTCGAGAACGCCTCGTTCATGCCTTGGCTGGTGGGCACCGCGCTGGTGCATTCGCTGGCGGTTTCAGAAAAACGCGGTACGTTCAAGAGTTGGACGTTGCTTTTGGCTATTGCCACGTTTTCTCTGAGCCTGCTTGGCGCGTTTATCGTGCGGTCAGGGGTGTTGACCTCGGTGCATGCGTTTGCGGTAGATCCGACGCGTGGGCTGTTTATCCTTGCGTTTCTGGTGGTGGTGGTTGGTGGTTCGTTGACCCTGTATGCCGTGCGCGCGTCCGTGATTAGCTCGCGAGCACGTTATTCGCTTTTCAGCAGAGAAGCTTTCCTGCTTCTCAACAACATTCTGTTCGTGATTGCGATGGGCATCGTGCTGTCGGGAACCATGTACCCGCTCGCCTATGAGGCGCTGACCGGTGGGGACAAAATTTCCGTTGGGGTACCGTACTTCAACCGGTTTTTCATTCCACTGATGTTGTTTCTCGGCCTTGCGCTTGGGCTGGTTCCCGCCTTGCAGTGGAAGCGTACTTCTCGAGCGCGATGGCTGAAGGGTCTGCGTTGGGTTGCGTTGGCGAGCCTCGTGCTCGGTTTGGGCATTCCGCTCATGGTCAGTCAGGCGTTGGCATGGCAGGTTGTGGTGACTCTGGTTGTTGCGTTCTGGGTATTGGGGAGCCATGGCAAAGACCTGGTGCACCGTGCGCGACTTGGCTTGAGAAGGGTTCCAATGGCCTATTGGGGCATGACGCTCGCTCATTTCGCGTTTGCCATGATGTTGCTGGGTGTTGCGTTGACCAGTCAGTTTTCGGTAGAGAAGGACCTACGCATGTCGCCGGGCGACACGTTGACGCTCGGCAATATGGAGTTTCGGTTTGACGGGGTGATCGTGGTGCAGGGCCCCAATTATGAGGCGCGGCAAGGGATATTTACCGTAACGGACGGTGACGACCTGCTGCTTCTCAAGCCGGAAAAACGTCGTTACGTGGCCAGTGGCACTGTCTTGACCGAGGCCGCCATTGATCCGGGATTTCTGCGCGACGTCTATATCTCGCTGGGTGAGGAACTTGACGGTGGCGACTGGGCGGTTCGCCTGCAGGTGAAACCGTTCGTCCGCTGGATCTGGCTCGGTGGGTTGCTCATGGCGCTGGGCGGCGTGATCGCCGTCACCGATGCCAGATACCGCCGCTTGCGGCAACGCGAAGTGGTCGCGGCGCAGGGTGCGCCTGCGTGAAACGAACGGGACTGTTCATTCCGCTCGGGGTGTTTTTGCTGATCATCATTATCGGTTATGCGGGTTTTTCGCTGACCGATCCGCACCAGCTGCCTTCGGCGTTGCTCGGCAAGGCGTTTCCCGAATTCACCGTTCCGTTGCTCGGCGATTCGGGCACACACGTCGATCGAAGCGCGTTGCTGGGTAAGCCGGTGCTGGTAAACGTCTGGGCTACCTGGTGCCCGACGTGCAAGGCCGAGCACGATGAGCTTATGCGGATCAATGCGTTGAGCGAGTTGCGCATCGTTGGTGTGAACTACAAAGACGATGAACGGCTCGCCCTCAAATGGTTGGCGGACTATGGTGATCCCTACGACTTCACCATGCAGGATCTCGATGGCTCTCTCGGCGTGGAACTCGGCGTATACGGCGCGCCCGAAAGTTTCCTGCTGAATGCCGAAGGCACCGTCATCTACAAACGTGTCGGCGAGATCAACCGGCGCATCTGGGAGCAGGAAATCGCACCGCGATTGGCCGCGCTCGTGGCAAGTGAACCCGTACAGCCCGGTGGTTAAGGCATTTTCAATAGTGATGATCCTGGTTGGCACGGCCACCTGGGCCGCGGCGCCGGTAGATACCTACAGCTTTAGAGATGCGCAGGAGGAGTCGAGATACCGCGCGCTCATCGATGAGTTCCGATGCCCGAAATGCCTGAACACCAATCTTTCCGGGTCCGATGCACCCATCGCCATGGATCTGCGGCGTAAGGTATATCGACTACTTACCGATGACCATCTCAGCGATGACGAGATCCGCACTTACCTTCAGGAACGTTATGGTGACTTTGTTCTGTACGATCCGCCTTTCAAGCCCGCAACCTGGGCGTTGTGGCTTGCTCCGGTTGGTTTTGTATTCATCAGCGGCTTTGTTCTGCTGCGGGTATTGCGGCAGTCGCCCGCTGAGCCCTTGAGCGAGTCGGAAACCGAACGGCTGCGTATCATCCTGGACGACAACTGATGATTGAACTCTATGCGGGCCTGTTGGTATTGCTGGCCCTTGGTCTGGCGTTGTTGCCGTTCATCCGTCCCCGTACAGGTGCGCGCCAGGATCGTGCCCGGACGATAAGGGCAATTTATCGCGGGCGGCTCGATGAACTCGACGCCGAGGTTGTCAGTGGGCAGTTGAACATCGACACGCGCTCTGAACTCGAACAGGAACTCGGGGCGGCGCTGATTGATGATTTTGCCGCTACCTCCACTGAAAATGCCTTGGATGGTATTGGCTCTGGAGGTATCGAGACACCGGAACTCGTGCTTGAGCCGGAAAAATCACGCTGGGCGTGGCTGGTGGTGGCGGGTTTGTTACCGCTGGCAAGCTCCGCCATATACCTGTCGCTTGGCGATCCAGGCGCTATGGATCTCAAGGGCGCCGAAGTCGTGTTGCAGCTCGATACCCAGAACCACGGAGGCATTCTGAGCGAGTGGCAGGACAAGTTGTCGCTCCGGGTTGCGGCCAAACCCCGCGATGGTCAAAGCTGGTATCTGCTCGGCCACGTGGAACTCAAGCTCAACAACTATCAGCGCGCTGCCGAAGCGTTTGCCGAAGCGCACAGCTTTCACGGTAACGACATCAGCATTGATTTGTATTGGCTCCAGGCCAGGTATCTCGCGGCCTCCGGGCAAATTGACCAGGGAACTTCCACAATTGGCCGGCGCATCCTGAAAACCGTACCCAACCAGCCACTGGTCCTCGAGATGTTTGCGATCGATGCATATCGATCGGGTAATTTCAAAGAGGCGGTGACATTTCTGAACCGGGCACTGACCAACTCGCTGGCTCCCGGACAGCGTGAAGCCCTGAGCTCCGGATTCGCGGCGGCTCGGGCGAAATTAGGCGACCTCAAGCCGAGTGTCGACGTCGAAGTACTTGTGGAAGAAGAGGCTGAAGACCAGATTCCCGAAGGAGCGACCCTGTTCGTGATCGCTCGTCCATTGGGCGGTGGTATGCCATTTGCGGTGGTGCGTCGACCGTCCGTGAAGTTGCCACTGACGATACGTTTAGACGATGCGGTGAGCATGAATCCGGCCGTGGGGCTTTCCCAGGCCGGGGAGATTGAAGTGGTCGTGCGGTTGAGTCGATCCGGTGCGGCGATGGCTCAGCCGGGCGACTGGGAGTGGCGTTCGGATCCCATCAAACTTGCCGAACTCGACCATCCACTTCGGTTGGTTGCCCCGCTGAATCCCCCTGGCTGACCGCATTCACCTCTTAAGTCCGGGTGAGCGTGTTTGGTTTCGGCCCGGTTGCGAAACCAAATGTGATCCCTGGTGTCTTAAGTTCCCAGAGCAGTTGGTAATGCGCCGTTAAGGGGACATCATGAGTTTTGAGCCAGCCGTGCGATTGACGGAGCAGATCGCGGACCATCTGGGTACCGAGATCATTACCGGGCGCTTGAAGCCTCAGGCACGCATCCAAGAGCTTAAGGTGGCGTCGGATCTCAGCGTTTCCCGGGGTTCCGTGCGTGAGGCGCTACTCATTCTCGAGAGTCGCCATCTGATTGAGATCATTCCGCGCCGAGGGGCGGTCGTCAGCAGTTTAGACGCCGACCAAGTTGATGATTTTTCAGAGCTTTTCTCGGAATTGTTATGTCAGCTTTTCGTCAAAGTAGCGGCTTCCCGGCCTCGTCGTCTCGATGAGTTCAGCCGTTCGCTGGATACTATGGAGCTCGCCCTGGCGCAGGATGACTTCGGTTCCCTGGTGTTGGCGCGACGTTCCTTTATTCGGGCCGGGTTCCCGATCCTCGACACGTTCTATCTTTCCGCGGTGCTCAGCGGTTTGATTCCTGCCGACATGCGCCTGGCTTATGTGGTGTCGCAACATCCCGATTACGATATGCGCGACACATTACGTTATCACCAGGCGTTGTTGGAGGCAGTACGCGGAAACGATGGTGATCGTATCCGCGAGTTGGTTCATGCGCACAGTAGACGAGAGAAAAAGCTGGTTCAGGGATTGCAGCGACCAGGCACCACTCGGCCCCTGGTCGGGAATTTTGGTCGTACGGCGGTTGCTCAGAAGGCTTGACGAGTTAGGCGAAATAGCCGTATCAGGGTGTTACGCTGCTGATGGTTTTGTTTTAAACTAGCGCCTACTCGGACTTGGGTCACCACCCTCGCTGCATGCGCTTAAAGCAGATCAAGCTCGCCGGTTTCAAATCATTTGTCGATCCGACTACGGTCACCCTCCCCGGAAATCGCTGTGCGGTGGTTGGACCAAACGGATGCGGTAAGTCCAATATCATCGACGCCGTGCGCTGGGTCATGGGCGAAAGCTCCGCAAAGCAACTCCGTGGCGAGAGCATCACCGATGTTATATTCAACGGATCCGCCACCCGCAAACCCACTTCCATGGCCAGTGTCGAGCTGTTGTTCGACAACGCCGATGGCCGTATCGGCGGGGAGTATGCGAGTTTTGGGGAAATTTCGATTCGTCGACAGGTAACGCGGGATGCGCAGTCGACCTACTTCCTCAATGGCGCCAAATGTCGGCGTCGCGACGTGGTGGACATCTTTCTCGGCACGGGTTTCGGTCCTCGCAGCTACTCGATCATCGAACAAGGCATGATCAGCCAGTTGGTGGAAGCGAAGCCTGAGGATTTGCGTGCCTATCTCGAAGAGGCCGCTGGGATTTCCAAATATAAGGAAAGACGCAGGGAAACTCAGAACCGAATCAAGCACACCAATGAAAATCTCGATCGGTTGAACGACATCCGCGAGGAGCTTGGTCGCCAGCTTGGACTTCTCAAACGCCAGTCAAACGCCGCTGAGCGATATCGAATCCTGAAAGAGAAGGAGAAAAAGCTAACCGCTGAGCTGCATACCCTTCGCTACATCGATCTCGATAGTGAGCTCAAGCTTCGCCAGAGCCAGATCAGCCAACTCGAGATTGAACTCGAGCGAGTTGTCGCGGCGCAACAGAACATCGACACCGACATAGAGAAGCATCGTGCTCTGCACACGCAGGCAAGCGATGAATTCAACGGCATCCAGGGAAGTTATTATCAGCTCGGCGCGGACATCGCGCGCATCGAGGAAGCCATACAATTCAACCAGCAACGCGTGAAACAGCTCGAACTCGATCTCGGTACGGTAAGTAAGCGGTCCGACGAAACCGACCGCCAACTGGGTATGGATGAAGCGCAGATCGCGGAACTTGCAGAGCAGATCAGCCAGCTTGTGCCGAAAGTGAAAGACGCAGGGGTCGAGGATGGTCGTTGCAACCAACGGTTGGACGACCTGGAGAATCGCTATCGATCCTGGCAGGTTGCGTGGGAAGAATTCAGCGTCAAGGCTGCGGAGAATGAGCGCGACGCCGAGGTTCAGGCCTCCCGTGTAGAGCATCTCGAGCAGTTACTGCAGCGGTTTCGTGGGCGTCGCGAACAACTCGAGGGTGATGCCGAGGGCGTACCGATCGTGGCCAGCGATCATGTCAATTCTCTCGCGGAGGAAATTCAGAGTTCTGAACACAACCGACGCGTGCTTGAGGCTGAAATCGATCTGAGTTTCAAGGAACTCGGGGCTGCCAGAGAAGATTTGCTGATGCGCGAACGGGTGCTCGAAGATGCCCGCGGCGAAGTTCAGACGTTACGCCATGACCTTGCAAGTCTCCAGGCAGTTCAGCAAGCGGCTCTCGGTCGTGGAGAACGCGAGGCGCAGGATTGGATAGAAGCCCAGGGGCTTAGCGCTTCGGATCGGTTGGGCGAAGCGCTTTCGGTCGTGCCGGGTTGGGAACACGCGGTGGAGACCGTGCTCGGCGACTACCTGCAAGCCATCCGTGTGGATCGTCTGGACGATTATCGCGATGCATTCGATAACCTGGCACACGGGGTCACGTTGTTGGAAGCTCGGATCGAAGGAGAGGTGTTTGGTGAGCTTCCGAGTCTGGCCTCCCTGGTCAGCAGCCGTGGATTGAAACTCGGTTCCGTGCTGCACGGTGTTTACGCCGCGGAGTCGGTGGAGGTGGCACTCGCCAAGCGTAACGACCTTGGGCCGGGCGAAAGCGTGATCACCCGACAGGGTTTCTGGGTTGGCTCGGATTGGGTGCGGATGGTGTCCGGCGTCGAGGGCGATGCCGGCATTATCCAGAGAGCCCAGGAAATTGAGACCTCGAACCTGAGAGTGGAGGAGGCCGAACACACGCTGGCCGAGCTTCGGGGTCATGTAGTTTCGGGACGAGCGCGAATCGAGCTGCTCGAGAATCAGCGCGAAGCTCAGCAGAGTACCGTCAACAAACTCAATCAAACGCTCGGTGAACTCAAAGCCGATCACGGCGTACGTCGTGTGCAGATGGAGGAGGCCGATGCACGGCGCAGCCGCCTCGCGCGGGAACGCGAAGAAATTGATGAACAGATCGAGCAGGACAGTGAACGTCTCGACCAGGCGCGTGTTGCGCTGGTTAACGCCGAAACTCTACGAGAAAAGCAGCTAAGTGAACGCGAAGGGCTCGCGGCACTGCGTAAAACCACTGAAGTGGATCTCGATGCTGCACGGGAGGCGGCTCGTGGAAGCCGGGATGTTTACCATGCGCTGAACACGACCTGGCAAAGTCTGCAGTCTCGATTGGCCGCAGGTGAAACCGCTCGGGATCGCCTGGTGCTTCAGCGAAGAGAGCTTGAGGAACAGCAAGCCACACTTCTCGAAGGAATCGAATCCAGTGCCACGCCGCTTCCTGAGCTTACCGAAGATCTCGAAGCCAAGCTCTCTAATCGACTTTCGGTTGAATCTGAGCTTGGCGAAGTGCGTTTGCGGCTCGAGCGACTCGAAACGACCGTACGTGACCTGGAAGGTCAACGTGGGCTGGCCCAGGAGAAAGTTTCCGAGGTGCGTTCACAGCTCGAAGAATCCAGGGTGAACCGACAAGGTTTGGTGGTTCAGGAAGCGAATCTCGTTGAACTGGTTAATGCCACGGGTTACGAAATAGCGGAAGTGCGCGCAGAGCTTCCGGAAGACGCTGACGAAGAGAGCTGGGTTGCCTCGTTGGATAAAACCGATCGCAGCATTCAACGACTTGGACCCATTAACCTCGCAGCCATCGAAGAGTTTGATGCGCAATCGGCACGTAAGGTCTACCTCGATCAGCAGCATGAAGATCTGGATTCGGCTCTGGAAACTCTCACTGCCGCCATCAGAAAGATCGATCGAGAAACACGCATAAGGTTCAAGAAAACATTTGATGCGGTTAACGTGGAATTAGGGGAGTTATTCCCCAAGGTATTTGGCGGGGGACACGCCTATTTGGAACTGACAGGGGAGGATCTGCTCGATACCGGGGTTACGTTAATGGCGAGACCTCCGGGGAAACGCAACGCCAGTGTGCATATGTTATCTGGCGGTGAGAAGGCGATGACGGCTGTGGCACTGATTTTTGCCATCTTCCATCTCAATCCGAGTCCAGTGTGTTTGCTGGATGAAGTTGATGCGCCTCTGGATGACACCAACGTCATGCGTTTTGCAGATTTGATCAAGGATATGTCTACCGATGTGCAGTTTGTCGTAATAACACACAACAAGCTTACGATGGAGGTGGCAGACCATCTCATGGGTGTGACGATGAACGAGCCAGGTGTTTCGCGACTGGTTTCGGTAGACGTAGAGGAAGCCGCGGCTATGGCTGTTATGTAGTCATGGCGGTGGTGTAAATCAAGTACCCTGTCAGGCCGTGAGTTGCGGCCTAGGAGCCGCTAGTGGACATTAAGGACTTCATCTTAGTCGGGGGCGGACTGCTCATCGCGGCAGTTGTCGCGCATGGCTTTTGGATTGCCTGGCGGGCCAGACAAGAACCGTTGCGGCTTGACATAGTGCCCGATCTGATCGGTGAGGACATGGACGACATCGAGCGGCTACGTGGCGAGTTGCCGAGCGGGGGTGCCCGGGTCGTATCCAGTGCCAGAATCGACAGAGATCCCCTCAACTGGGAACAGGCGCGCCTGGAGTTGGATACCCCGGCGCCGGTATTGCTCGAGACAACCGAAACCGACGTAACCGGCGATCCTGGCGCGACTCGCCGCCAATCTCGAATCTCGCGGCCAGTCGAACCAACGCTTGGTGATACGGTTGATGCTGACGCCCTGGCTGGATCCGCGCCGAGCAAAGTAGAGGCGGAACAAAGGATCGAACGCGCGATCGACGCTCCGCTGCGTTCCAAGGTTGCCGACGTTACCTTGCCCGAGGAGCCTCTCACGGCTCAGACGCCAAGGCGGTCTCGACGCCTGGCGGCGCGGCAGGCTGAGCCGGAGCGCGGCGAATCCGCGCCCGTCGAGGAGTTGATTGTCTTCAATGTGCTGGCCCCGAATTCCGAACGTTTTGCCGGGGATGCACTGTTTATGGCGTTGCGCAGCCAGGGTCTCAAGTTTGGCAACATGAACATATTCCATCGCATTGATTCTTTGACCAAAGTTGCCCGCTTCAGCGTCGCCAACGTGGTTGAACCTGGTACGTTCGATATGGCCGACATGGAGTCCTTCGTCTCACCTGGACTGTTGTTTTTCCTTCAGTTGCCCGGCCCTGAACGTCCATTGGACGTGTTCGAGGAGATGTTGCGTATCGGGAAGGAAATTGCCGAGAACCTGGGTGGTGAAATCAGGGACGAGCAACGCAACCTGATGACCAGGCAGGTGATAGAACATTATCGCCAGCGGATTGCGGATTTTTCCCGCAAGCGCATGTCTAAGCGGGCATGAGTCTAAACGAAGAACTCACACAACTTACGGCTCTGATTCGCTACCACCTACACCGATACCATGTGCTCGACGATCCAGAGATCGCCGATGCCGAATACGACGTGTTGTTCGACAAACTTGTGGCACTCGAGGCAGCACACCCGGAATTGGTGACTCAACAATCCCCAACCCAGAGGGTGGGGGAGGCGCCCTCGAGCGAATTTGCCTCGGTCCGTCATGAACTCGCCATGTTGTCGCTGGACAAGTGCGCCACCGAACAGGAACTTACCGATTGGGTCGAGCGATGCAAAAATCGCCTCGAATCCGATGAATCATTGACTTTCACCTGCGAGCCGAAGATCGACGGCGTGGCCGTGGCACTCATCTACGAGAATGGCGCCTTGGTTCGGGGTGCAACCCGAGGAGATGGTCAGACCGGTGAGGACATCACCGCCAATGTGCGGACCATTGGCGCGGTGCCTCTGTTGTTGGGTGCGAATGACTCGAGCGCGAAAGAAATTCCTGAGCGTATGGAAGTACGAGGGGAAATTTACATGCCGGTGGCCGACTTTGAAGCGTTTAACGAACAATTGCGTCAGCAAGGTGAGAAACCCCTGGTCAATCCTCGCAACGGTGCGGCAGGGAGCTTGCGGCAACTGGATTCGCGGCTGACGGCCGCGCGCCCGCTTTCAATGTTCTGCTACAGCCTTGGCTGGGTGGATGGGTCCTGGCAACCCGAAACCCACATGGAAGTGCTCGAACACTTTCAGGCGTGGGGCTTAAGGGTAAATCAACAAATAACACTGGCCGAGGACATGGACACGTGCTGGCGTTATGTGTCATCGCTTCTGGAAAGGCGTGATTCGCTCGGTTATGAAATCGATGGCGCCGTGATCAAGGTCAACAGTCTCGATCAGCAGCGCAGGCTTGGCAACGTGACGCGAAAACCCCGTTGGGCAATCGCGTATAAATATCCCGCCGAAGAAGCCACCACCCTATTGCGAGGCGTAGAATTTCAGGTGGGTCGCACAGGCGCCATTACCCCGGTTGCGAAGCTCGAGCCTGTTTTCGTAGGGGGCGTTACTGTGAGTAATGCAACGCTGCACAACATGGATGAGGTGGCGCGGTTGGGGATTCGCATCGGTGATACGGTGTTGGTTCGCCGCGCGGGTGATGTCATTCCACAGGTTGCTGCGGTTATTGAAAGTAAACGTCCGAAGCGGGCACGCAAGGTGAAGTTGCCGGAGAACTGCCCAGCGTGCGGTAGTGCTATCGTACATATCGACGACGAAGCCGTGGCACGCTGCTCGGCAGGTCCGAATTATTGTTCTGCCCAACGTAAGGAGGGACTCAAGCATTTCGCTTCGAGACTTGCCATGGACATCGAGGGGTTGGGTGACAAGCTGATGGAACAACTCGTCGAAACCGGTCTCGTCAATCGAGCGGCGGATTTGTATCGGTTGACCAAGGATGAACTGGTGGACCTTGAACGCATGGGTTCGAAGTCCGCCGACAATCTGCTCGCTGCATTGGAGACGAGTAAGAAGACTACGTATGGACGGTTTGTTTACGCATTGGGTATTCGCGAAGTTGGTGAGACAACTGCACACAACCTGGCAGGTGCGTTTATCGATCTGGGCGAGTTGATGGATGCGTCCCAGGATGTCCTCGAAGCAGTACCGGATGTTGGTCCCGTTGTGGCCGCGCGCATTCGAGAATTTTTTTCTGATCCGGACAATCGAAACGCGGTCATGGAACTTCGTGAAGTAGGTGTCAATTGGGCCACACCCGTACAAACGGGCGCGCCAAAACCGTTACGTGGCCAAACCTGGGTGTTGACTGGTAAGCTCGAAGCCATGTCGAGGGACGAAGCGAAAACAAAGCTCATAACCCTTGGGGCTAAAGTGGCGGGTTCGGTTTCCGCGAAAACTCACCAGGTGGTCGCCGGTCCGGCGGCCGGTAGTAAACTCACGAAGGCTGAAGAATTGGGTATTCCGGTAATGGACGAGGCGGCGTTACTGGTTTTGTTGGCAAAGCATGAAGTGGATTAACCTCACATCGTTCATTTTCATCGTGCTGACGGTCGCGATGGTCGGTTGTAGCAACACCCCGCCCAAACAGCCCGGCAATCTATGTAAGGTGTTTCAGGAAAAACCCAAGTGGTATGGGGGGGCGGTGGCTGCGCAGAGAACCTGGGGATTACCCGTCGCGGTCGGCATGGCGTTCGTGCACAGGGAGTCGAGTTATGTTTCCGATGCCAAACCCCCGCGAGGCAAACTACTCTGGGTGATACCGTGGCGCCGTCCCTCGAGTGCCTACGGTTATGCACAGGCGACCGATGAGGCCTGGGAGGATTACAAGAAGCAGACCCACAGACTCTTTGTGGAGCGGGATGATCTGAGAGACGCCTTGGACTTTATCGGTTGGTACAACGATCGCAGTCACCGTCAGTTAGGCATTGCCAAAAACGATTCCTACAACCTCTACCTCGCATACTACGTTGGCCCCACCGGATACTCGCGTGGAGTTTGGAAGCAACAGCCGGCAGTGCAGAATTATGCCCGGCGCGTTGTTGAGCGTGAGCGGCGTTACCAGAAACAACTCAATGGTTGCGCGGAGAAACTCAAACGCTCCCGGCGGTGGTTTTTCTAGCGTCTCTCAGTTCGACTGCCGAGTGCCTCAACTGAGCGCAACGAATCTAGATTCTCAGGTGGTATTCCTGCAACAGTCCAAGTAGCTCTACAGCGCCACAATTTTGGTTGAATACTCTGGCATGTAATCCAGCACTCATCGCGGCGGAGACGTTTGATTGATGATCATCGATAAAGAGTACGTTCTCGCCAGCTAATCCAAGCCGGTCGAGCATGACCTGGAAGTATTTCGGATCTGGCTTCGCGTAACCCAATTCGCAGGAGTAGAACAGGTCGTCAAACAGCTTCGCGTAGCCAAGAGCCTCAGACATAAAGCCGGCTCTATGCGCCTGTTGATTGGTTGCAAGTGCCACGTGGGTTCCTCGTGCTCGAAGTCGTTCTATGACGTTCAGAATCTGATCGTCCTTGTCGATCATCGTCCATATCCGCAGGGCCTGTTTAACGTTCCTGGCACAGTTCCAGCGTAACAGTACATCAGCGAGCTCGGTCTCGAAATCCTGCTCGCCTGTCAAACAGGGTTTTTCTACTGCGAAAATATCAGCGAGGAGCTCGTCAGCGTGCTTAGCGTCTTGGGCAAGCGCTAGCAGGGCGGGGCGCCAGGCGGCCGATGGTACTTGAATAACACCGTCCGCAACGAAAAGGATCGCGCTGATCGCAGCAACTTTCGAGAGGTTATATGAACTGGGCAATCAGTGCGCCGACGAGATCCATGAACCAGGCTTCGAGGTCTCGCCACAATGGCGACGCATCCTGGTCGTCCCACCGTGCGTGCGCGGCGTCGACGATGTAGTCGTAAACCGCCTCAGCGTCGGTTTCGCTCATGACATCGGCAAAGCTCACCATCCCCAAATCCACGTAGGCTCCCTGAAGCACAATCGCTTTGAATACTTCGGGTGTGTTGGCACTGCGATCGTGCCCCATGTCGCGAAGGTCCGGCAGCAATCCATTGCCTATGAGACCGGCACCATGACAGCGGCCGCAATGTGTGTTGTACGGCACTTGTCCGGCTGCGATGGTTTCTTCGGTACCGTGACGCGGTGGCGGTACTGGGAT
>Ga0114950_10001296_pt1 | contig 18643 bp, 19 predicted proteins | sample N075metaG_FD_83503 | JGI IMG/M metagenome (GOLD analysis project Ga0114950, IMG submission 83503) | Deep subsurface microbial communities from Kermadec Trench to uncover new lineages of life (NeLLi) - N075 metaG | ecosystem: Environmental > Aquatic > Marine > Ocean trench > Sediment | place... | reverse complement strand
TGTGAACTCGAGCCCGAGCACCGCCTCGGCGTCGGCGAGCATGTCTCGGGAGATGGGACCCTGTTGCTGTTCCTGCGACCACAAGGCCGTTCCACCCAGCCCGACAGCGGAGAGGTACGCCATAAAGCTCCGCCGATCCATGCCGGATACGTCTTCTGCCTTGCGAGTGTTCACGCCCGTAGATTTTGCCATTTGGTCCTCGTTGCTCGTATGAATCGCCAGTTCGCTGGGCGGCCGGTCCGACCGTTCGCCCTACCGCACCGCCCCAGTTACGACCTTACCGTTTCTAGAATCGACTTCCCAACCTCACGACGAATTGCACCTTCCTGTCGTCACCTTCGAGAGGTACAGCCAGGTAGAATCCCAAATCGCCGAACGCTATGCCGCCGCCTGCGTCGTATTTAAGGTCTTCGTCACTCCGGCGGAAGGGACCGATGTCTCCCTGTACCCAGGCTCTTGCGGCGTCGAAAAACAAGATCCACCGTGGGATGAGTTCGAGGTTCAGAGCCAGTCCCTCATCCCTTAAGTCGAGGCCGGCGTCGCCGATCTGGAAACCGAAGTAGCCCTCCAGTTGTGCCTGGAAGAGCACGTACCGGTCGCATCCATAGAACGGAAAGAACCTGGTGGCGATGAAGTTAGCTGGCGAGGTGGAGACCTGAACATCGCGTGCGCCGCAGTCCATCGCGGGCATCATGTCTGCCGGATCGTCGGCGAAGCCAGGGAGTCCCGGCAAGCTTCCGGCGCCGCCGAGTGCGTGTTGGAACTGGGGGGGCAGCGCCTCGTTGTTGAGAATACCTTCGGCAACGAAACGCAGGTTGAGGCTTGCATTGCCTACTGCGTTGTAACGCCGCACGTCCAGTAATCCCTTTGTAAACGTCGCCATGGTTGGGAGCCCTGCAAGTGGCGGTCCGCGTGTTCCGTCGGGTAGAACGAGCCCCACTTCCGCGATGTTGAGATCCCCGCCGAACGCCTGCATGATCTCTGCGTCGATTTTCCATCCTCTGGCAAGACCCGCCGGTCTACGGGCCCGGTTGTCATACCGGACGGCGGCTGATGCCGAATGCACTTTGCCGTCGGCGATCAGTGGTTGGAGCCGCCATGGTGTGTTGTTCTCGAATATCGAGCCGGGATTTCCCGAGGCCACCAGGTCGTGCCGCTCGGTGCGAACCTCGATCCCGGCGGAAAAGGGAGAATCGCGGGGAGCATAACTGGCGAATGCCACGACCCCCTGTCGGTTGTGATAGTCACGATAGTCGCGGTGAAAAATTCCCGCACTGAGCGAGTTTTCGATGTTGGAGATACCGCGACTCTCGATGGCTCGCACCTCGGAATAGACTTCCACCCCTACGGCTATCCGCCGCGAGCCCAGAAAGAGTTTCTCGCCTCGGAAGGAGTAGCCGACCGCATCCAAACCGCCGGCGGGATCTGTCCGGACAGTAGCGACCGCGCGTCCCAGGAACGGCTCGGGCCCTTCGGAGCGGGCCGCAACTCCTATCTGGAAGGGAAACCCCTCGAGGCGGTTGTATCCGTTGTCCCCCAAGCCGGCCGCGATTCCTACTGACGACCTCTGTGCCCGCGATCCCTGGTTACCTTCGTCTTGCCGCGCGGCGAGCGGCTGGTTGAACAATGCCGGCGTCATGAATAGAGCAAGGATTAATCGCATGGTGTTGTCTGTTGGATCGACTCTGGCGTTGGTTTCAAATCTACGGTGTCCCGCAACAATACCACCGTGCGCCCAGAACGTGCCATTCGTAACCCCCCGGGTAGGTGTGTTGCCATACGGCGGAGCCTGCCGTCGGAGGGGTTGCCGTTCCAAGGGGCGTCAATCGATCGGGTCCCACTCTCGTTCCGGTTGCCTGATTCGGCCGATCCGGCGATCATGAGGAATAGACTGGTCCACCATTGACTCGAGAGATCGCTGCCGAGAACAATCATGATATCCTGCAAGAGGGATTTGTTTTCCCTCCCACGCGACCAGCACTATCTCAACTGTGCATATATGTCGCCGCTCTCAAAGCGGGTCGAGTCAGCCGGCCTGGAGGGAATCCGCCGAAAGGTCGTACCGGCGGACATCACGACGGACGATTTCTTCAAAGGTCCGGATGCGGTGCGCAGGCTGTTTGCAAGATTGATCGGCGTATCCGACCCCGAGCGGATAGCCATCGTTCCGTCGGTGTCGTATGGCATATCGACGTTCGCGAAGAACACGATGGTCTCGCAGGGCCAGAACGTGGTCACGCTGCTGGATCAGTTTCCCTCGCACGTGTATCCGTGGCGGCGACTGTGCCGTGAAACCGGTGCCAAGCTCAAGGTTGTTATTCCTACTTCGCCCGGTCCCGAAAGGGCGGAGAACTGGAACTCCGCGTTGCTCGAAGCCATCGATGCCGACACGGCTGTCGTTGCGGTGCCCAACGTTCACTGGACCGACGGCACCCGCTTCGACCTGGAAGCCGTTGCGGCCCGGGCGCGTGACGTTGGCGCGGCTCTCATAGTGGACGGAACCCAGTCGGTCGGTGCTATGCCCTTCGACGTGAGCCGGATTCAACCGGATGGTGTGGTGTGCGCCGCGTATAAATGGCTCGGGGGACCTTACTCGATCGGTGCTATGTACTGCGGCCCGCGGTACGATGACGGCGTGCCTTTGGAGGAAGGGTGGCTCGCTCGCACTGGGAGTGATGATTTTAGCCGCCTGGTGGATTACCAAGACGAATATCGCGGTGGTGCCGTTCGGTACGACGTTGGCGAAGTCAGTAACTTCATCTTGATTCCGATGTTCAGGGCGGCGCTGGAGCAGCTGGCAGAGTGGGGAGTGGACAATGTAGCTTCCTACTGTCGACAGCTGACTGGCCAGTTGATAGTTGATCTTCTCGAGGCGGGGTTCAGCGTGACGGATGAGCGCTGGCGCTGCGGTCACATGTTCGGTTTCCGCGTTCCGTCCGGGTATGATCAGGCGGCGCTGCGCGAGCGGCTGCGTGCCGAGAAGGTATCAGTGGCGTTGCGTGGCAACGCCATCCGAGTGGCGCCGCACCTCTACAATGACGAGGGTGACATAGAGGTGTTGCGGCAGTCGCTTGCTCTGCCATGACCGAACCGAATCGACCCTACGGGAGCTAGCCCTTGAAACTCGTGAGCGGTACGTTTCGTATTGACACGTTGGGAGGAGACATACTAAGGTGGGCTTTGATCTATTAATTGCACTTGGACTCGGCGGTTTCGGGTACTTCAAGACTCGCAGATTTGTCCGTGAGAAACTGCGGTTCGTGGAGGCAGTTCAGCGGCCTGTCGCTCCGGTGGTTGCCGGGTTGGCGACCGGGGTCGCCGCCGGTGTGCTCGTCTTCGTGTTGCCGTTCGTGGGAGGCTTGACTATTCCCGTGTTGGCGGGTCTGGGGATCGGAGCGGGCGTCTCGCACGGGGCCAAGGATTCGAAACGACTGCCGCCAGCGTAGGGATCGGGTGATGAGCGCCAACACATCGCTAACGGCAGGATGTGCCAGGACAGGTCCCACGGTCGCTAGAAGATAATTCTTCTAAAGGTGCGTTGTACGTTCCTCCAATGCATTCGGGAGGAATGCATGAGGGAGCACGACGAACGCGATCGGCGCCCAGCCGTTGAGCGCTACCTGGGTGGCGAGGGCGCCTCGGCGATCTGTGCAGCGTTGGGGTACTCGGGCTGGTGGTTCTACGAGTGGTGGCGGCGACGTCCTGGCACCTATCACACCCTATAACCTACAACTTATCTAAATACCTCTCAGGTCCATTCAAGAAATCCTTCACGAGCTGCACGTTTTCCAACTCTTGATATTGCACTTGTTGAATGGGTGCGCTGTCGCAGCTCAAGATCTGCGCCCCAGGAAACGCGAGGATAATCGGTGAGTGGGTTGCGATGATGAACTGACAATCTTTCGCTACCATTGCTTTGAGCAGCGAGAGAAGCGCCAACTGTCGTAAGGGGGACAATGGCACTTCGGGCTCATCCAGCAAATACAATCCGTTCGGAACGAGCCGTTGTTGAAAGAGTTTGAGGAAACTCTCACCGTGGGATTGCGCGTCGAGGCCGGCTCCATACCGTCGCTCGAGATCGGCAATGGTGCTCGCATGCGGCATCTTGGCAAGTCGTTTGGCTAGCTCAGACCTTCCTTCGTATGCGGCATCAGTGAGTTCGATCTGTGTGGCGGCTTCCGCACGCAGACGTGAAATTTTTCTTGCGTATCCAAAGAAATCTTCGGCTCTGAGAAAAAATCCTCGGTGAGTTCGCTTGTGCCACGTTTGTGTCAACGCGTCGGCCAGGCGACGCACCTGTTCCAACGTCTCATCCGTTGCCGCTCCATCGCTTCCAACCGTGACCGCTCCAACAGTACAGGCGATCGCCTCGAGGAGGGTTGATTTCCCCGAGCCGTTCTCGCCCACCAATAACGTTACGGGAGCCTTGAACTCCAACACATCCAGCGTGCGGATGATGGGAACAGAAAAGGGAAATGAATCTGGTCGGCCCCGAGATTTCTTGAGAGCAACGGATCTCAGGTGGATCATCGATACGGGTTGTGGGGTGTAGCTGGTGGGTCTTCGCGATCGTGCACCGCGGGCTGGTCACAGGGCTGGGTCGTCCCCCCTATTCCATCACAGTCCATGTCCGGCCGCCTCCTCGCAAGAGGTTCTCGAGGCTGGCTTCGCTGTCGGCTACCTCCTCCTGTTGTCTCACACCATCGCCGTACGTTGGTGCCGGGTCGCAATAGATCACGCCGAGGGCCACTGGGAACGCGGGCGGCTCCATCACTGCGAGGAGCGACGCGAGTGTACGGTTGGTTTCGTCGTGGATCAGGATGTCGTCTTGGGTAATCCCGTTCTCACCGATCGTAACTGCCTCTAGTTCGAACTTTCCCGGTATGACTCGCAAACCGCGGCTGTCGTCCGCGCCGTACAGCAACGGTTTGCCGTGTTCGAGGTGAAGCTGTCGCTCCGCGGCCACGTTCTTGTCCGTGATGTGGCTGAACACCTTATCGTTGAATACATTGCAGTTTTGCAGGATCTCAACTAACGACGCTCCACGGTGCTCGTACGCGCGCCTCAGGATTTGGGGCATCCGCTTCTGGTGGGTGTCTACGGTGCGCGCGACGAACCGCCCACTGGCGCCCAGGGCCAGCGCGGCGGCTGAGATCGGGTTCTCCACCGATCCCTTGGGTGTGGAGGGAGACCGGGTGCCTCGCCGTGATGTGGGCGAGTACTGGCCTTTCGTCAGTCCGTAGATCTCGTTGTTGAACAACAGGATCTGGACATCGACGTTGCGTCGCAACACGTGAATCAGGTGGTTGCCGCCGATGCTGAGGGCATCGCCGTCGCCGGTGACGATCCAGACGTCCAAGTCTGGATTGGCGAGCTTGATCCCGGTGGCGATAGCCGGCGCGCGTCCGTGAATGGTGTGGAATCCGTACGTTGACATGTAGTAGGGAAAACGGGCCGCGCAGCCGATGCCCGACACAAAGACAGTGTTTTCTCGCCGCACTCCCAGCTCCGGCAGCGTGCGCTGAACGCATTTCAGGATCGCATAGTCTCCGCAACCGGGACACCAGCGAACCTCCTGATCGGTAGTGAAATCCTTCGCGGTCAGTTGGCCGGTAGCGGTCCCTGTCATGATGCGTCTCCCATTCGTGTGCGTATTGCATCCAGGATCTCGCTTACCCTGAACGGTTTGCCGGACACTTTGTTCAAGCCCTTTGCGTCAATCGCATAGGTGCTCCTGAGTAGGGTCAGGAGCTGGCCGTTGTTCATTTCCGGTACGAGTACTCGATCGAATCCGTTCAAGAGGTCGCCAAGGTTCGAGGGCAGCGGCACTATGTACCGGATGTGAATGTGTGCCACCGAGTGTCCTTCTTCACGTGCTTGCCGCACAGCCTGGTTGATTGGGCCGAAGGTGGATCCCCAACCAACGAGGACCATCACGTCCGTCTCTTTCCCGCACTGAAACTCCTGCTGGGGAATGTCTCGTGCGATACCGGCGATCTTCGCCGCCCGCACATCCGTCATGTGTTGGTGGTTTTCCGCGTCGTACGAAATATTTCCCGTGACGGAGTCCTTTTCGAGGCCGCCGATGCGATGCTCGAGTCCCGGCGTTCCCGGAATTGCCCACGGTCGGGCCAACGTATCGGCGTCCCGCGCAAACGGCTGAAAGCCCTCCGGGTCGGTGCGAAACTTCACCGGGAACGATGGCAGGTCGTCCGGGTCAGGAATGCGCCAAGGTTCTGCCGCGTTGGCGAGATATCCCTCGGTCAGCAATATCACCGGCGTCATGTACTTGGTGGCGATTCGCACGGATTCTATCGCGACTTCGAAGCAGTCGGTGGGAGTGGACGCGGCGAGGACGGGCAGCGGCGCGTCCGCATTCCGGCCGTAAACCGCTAGGTATAGATCAGACTGTTCCGTCTTGGTGGGCATTCCCGTCGACGGGCCAGCACGTTGTGCGTTGACGATGATGAGTGGGAGTTCAGTGCTGATCGCGAGCCCGATGGCCTCGGTCTTGAGCGCTATGCCGGGACCGGAACTCGATGTCACGCCGAGCGCCCCTGCATACGAAGCACCGATGGCGGAGCACACAGCTGCAATTTCGTCTTCGGCCTGAAAGGTCGTAACTCCGTAGGCCTTGAGATTGGCAAGGTTGTGCAGCAGCGGCGATGCAGGCGTGATCGGGTAGGAGCCTAGCATGATCTTGAGCCCGGCGGCGCGGGCGCCCACTACGAGTCCCCAGGCGAGAGCCTCGGTGCCCGTCACGGTGCGGTACACACCTGGAGCGACATCGGTCTTGGCCACCGTGAACCCTACGAGGTTGCTCGACAGCTCCGCCGTTTCTCCAAACGCGTGTCCGGCGTTGAGGGCAGCGACATTGGCCTTGGCGATCTCAGGACGCTGCGAGAATTTCTTGTTGAGCCATTCGACCGTCGCCCGGCGGTCTCGGTCATACATCCACAGCATCAGGCCGAGCGTCCAGAAGTTCTTGCACCGCAGCGATTGCTTCTGCGACAGGTCGAGATCTTTGACCGCCTCTAGCGTCATTTTCGAGATGTCGAGCCGAAGGGTCTGGTACGGCGCGAGAGTGTCATCTTCGAGCGGGTTGGAGTCGAAGCCGGCTTTGGCGATGTTGCGCCGGTTGAACGTGCCCTCGTCGAGGACGATCATGCCACCCACCTTGAGATCGTCGAGGCTCACCTTGAGAGCCGCAGGATTCATCGCCACCAGCACGTCGGGGGCGTCACCTGAAGTCCGTACCTCATGAGAACCGAAGTGAATTTGAAAAGTCGACACGCCGAAGGTGGTTCCGACGGGAGCGCGGATCTCGGCGGGGAAGTCCGGAAACGTCGCGAGGTCGTTTCCGAAGATGGCCGTTTCCTGAGTGAATTGTGCGCCCGTGACCTGCATGCCGTCACCGGAGTCTCCGGCGAAGCGGATCACTACCTCCTCGACGACTTCACGTTGTGGGCTGCGAGCTGCTGCCGTGTTGCCTTCCATTTGCTTCTCCAAGTTGGCCCCGGTGGATTCGAACCACCATTGCCGGCTCCAAAGGCCGGAGTCCTGCCGTTGGACGAGGGGCCAGTGATGTCGGGTGCGGGGCTGGCGCGCGGTGTAATTTAGTCTGACACCACCGCGGCCAAAAGTCGTACCAGCCATTTGGCGCTAGCCGGGTTTGCAGGGGCATGTGCGCCGCCGGCGCCAGCCCACGGGGATTCTACGTTACTGCTGCGCCACGACCACGGTGTCCGCGAGCATTCCGCCGAGCCTGCGGAAGGAGGCCATGCCGGTCGAGTCGGCTAGTTCGATGATCGGCGTCCCTTCGGCGTAAACTCCTAGCACGGCCCTCGCGGTGGTCCCGGTCGGTCCGAAGAACCTCCACTGCGCGGCGCCGTCTGCCGACATGTTGAGCGAGGCCCGGATGGTCTCGGACACGTCGGAAAACACAATCGCCGGCTCGCCGTTGGAAAATGTGCCGAACATGGCGCGCTGGACCGACACGGTGTCACCGCTCTCATTGACGAAGTTGTCGCCAAACAGGATTACTTGGCCGGCTCCGTCGTTGCTCGCGCTTATGGCGATACGCCGGTATTCGGAGCTGTCAGTCAGGACGATGGTAGGAGATCCGTCGTCCCTCATCGCGATCTCAGACCGCACTCGTCCGTGCTCATCCATCATGGCTAGCCTCGGCGTACCGTCGGGATCTACGCCCATCTCCAAGCGCGTGTTTCCCGACGGGTCCGTATACATCATTCCGATGGATGCTTGGTCGGCCAGCACGCCGAACAGGCCTCTAGGAATCCCGTCCGCATCCAGAATCATGAATTGTCTTGCCGATATGGTGTCACCCTGCGGAGTCATCCATGCGGTGAGCGAGAGGCCGCCGATCGCTATCAGAACGGCGCCGAGGGCTAGCTTCACGGTGCGGAGTTGTCTCTCCAGTCGGGCAATCGCCGCAGCCAGGTCAGGACTGTCCAGTCTCATCATGTGCCTCCAAAAGGGTCTGTGTCGTTCCTCTCATGCAGACCAACCTATTGGTCTGTGGCGCCCAAAGCCACTGGTCCGGGGGCCGGGCTCGACCGGGTCTGCGTTAGCACCAATCCCCTTCCTGCCTTACCGATCATCGACGCAGCTTGTTCCAAATCGGACTCCGATCGGTAGATCCCGACGATCGCAGATCCGGAACCCGACATCCTTACCAACAATGGCCTGGTTTGAGCCATCCGCTCGAATGCCTCGCGGACTCTGGGTTCCCGCCCCCACACGACGGACTCGAAGTCGTTGCCGCCAAGGCGCCCGATGCCACCCCATGTCCGGAAGGCGTCGGGATCCAATACGATGGCCCCTCGAGGAGTGGGGGTTCCACCAGCCCGGTCCAGAAGCTCGTAGGCCGTCACAGTCGAGATACCCACCTCGGGAATCACCAGCAGGGCAGGGGCTCGAGGAGGTCCGGATATCTTGAACAGGCGCTCGCCCCGATTCCACGCCAATGCCATCGAGGAGCCCGAGGCGAAAAAGGGGATGTCCGAGCCGAGTTTGGCTGCAAACTGGAGAACCTCATGGTGCGGTACCGCTCCGCCCGTGAGTGCGTTCACCGCGTGAAGGGTCGCTGCCGCGTCGCTGGATCCCCCCCCCAAGCCCGCCCTCACCGGGATGTTCTTCTTCAAGCGAATCCTGACGCCAAATCTCTTGCCGGTCGCCGCCAGCATCGCGTGAGCCGCACGCACGGCGAGGTTGTCTTCGGCGGGTCCCGTGTCCGCACCATCTACCTCGATGTCGATCCCTCTCACGGTGCGCTCTATCGAGATCTCGTCAGCCAGCTCCAGCAGTGAGAACACGGTTTCTATTCCGTGATACCCGGTGGATTCTCGACTCAGCACGCGCAAGAACAGGTTGATCTTGGCGTGGGCTTTGATGTCTACGCTGTCAGCGGTCGAGTTGCTCACTAGGACGTACTCGGAGGAGAAGGCACGTCAGAAAATAGCCACGGAAACCACGGAAAACACAGCATCCCCACCCACCCTCGGGATGTGTTGGCCCCCCTCCACCCCGTTGCGCCTCGACTGGCGTTGGTGGAACGGAGAAACCCCAGTGTTTGTCCGGGTGGGGGGAGTTGGTCCGTGGTTTCCGTGGCTATTCCTCAATCGATTCTTGCTCGGAGCGCGGCCTTCGAAGATCAGCGAGAAGCAGATGCGCCCGGGACAAGGACCACAGACCGAGCACCGTGATCGGAACGAAGGTGAAGAGGTGGTATCCAACCGCGTACGACACCGCCAGGTCCGGCGCAATCCCGTAGAGAATCAATGTCGCTTTCGTGACCGCCTCGAATACGCCGAAAAACCCCGGGGCCGATGGGACCGAGATGCCGAACGCAATCAGCGATTGTATGACGAACGCGGCTGTCCAGGGCACCGGTAGGTCGAACGCCACCATGCACAGCAGGAACGAGATGCCGTTCGCTCCCCAGATCACGAACGACCATGCGGTGACGAGGCCCAACCGCTTCCATTCCCGGAGCACGCCGAAGCCATCGAACACGCCTTCCATGGCGTGGATCCCCTTTTCCACCCATCTCTCCGGGAGGAACGTGTTCAGGGTCTTGCGTCCGATCTTTAGCGCTGGATCCGGCCAATGCACGGCCCACACTGCAACGCCGAGCGACACCACGAACAACAGCGCTGCTCCGCCGAGGATCTGACCGAATGTGAATGGGCCCACAGTGGTGGTCATCTCGAAGCCAGTGAGGAACACTGCCAGCGCCAGAATCGTCACCAGCGTCAGCCCGTCCATCATCCGCTCGACCACCAGGGTCGCCGCTACCGTCATGAACGGGACCGCCGTCAACCGTGTTGCTGCATACACGCGCGCCACCTCGCCAGCTCGTGCGGGGAGGAGGTTGTTAGCCATGAAACCGATGGCCGTGGCATGCCAGAGAGGAACGAAAGGTAACTTTACCCCGTCGAGTTGCAGGATATACTGCCACCGGATGGTCCGAAGGGGGAACACGAGAGTGGCTGTAACTACGCAACCGAGTAACGGAAAGAAGCGGGCAGCGCGCAGGTGCCCTGCCACTTCTGCCAGGTGCACGTCGTGGAGCGCCCACCATAGAAGCAAACCCGAGATCAGGAGCCCGGCGACCGCGGCTCTGCCCATGGGGGATCTCTTAGGTGGTTTGTCGGAGGCCAAGCTCGACGAGGTCGAAGATTTCTTCCAGTAGTTCCTGATGGTCCGCAGGCACCCCGATTTGGAGCCTCTCCTTGAGGGCCATCGCTTGTCTCAACGCCGCAGCACCGGTGAAGCAATATTCTGTGATCGGGGCGATTACCTCGTCTGATTGGGTCACCCAACCCACATCCTCAACTGCTGCAGGAGGGGTCGGCAAAGCCGCTGGGCTCGGGGTCGGCAAAGCCGCTGGGCCCGGGGCCGGCGCGTCCACGGGCTGCTCGAAAAGCTCGGCGAGCGGCGTTCCGACACTTCCCGCGGCGAGCAGGCGATCGTAGTCGGTAAAGCTCGCGGCAAGCCAGTCGTCACCGCTTGGTTGTTGGGACGTTACCGGCTCGACCGTGGCCTTGTCTGCCTCCGGTTCTGCGGACACGACTGGCTCGACCACCGCTGCCGGCGTGGGAGCGGGCGATACGGGAACCTCGGTCACGGGTTGCTCTCCCAGCCCGCGTATTGCTGCGGAGACCGGCTGAAGCCGCTCTTCGATGACGGCAGGATCTTCCTCGCCCCAGCCGCTCAGAATGGCACCGGCCTCTTTCAGCGCCGCGGTTAGGGCCTGGGTGTCGGTGACGGCAGCGCCGCCGCTGATCGCATTCCGTATGGCGTGGGCGAGTCTTGCGGTGCCCCGTCCAGCCCCTTCCAACGTGCGCAGCGTAGGCGCCAGTCCATGTGCTCGCAATTGACGTTGGGGATTGGACTGCGCGCCTTCTAGATTATTGGCCGCCTGCTTGAGGTACTCGCCGAGGGAAACCATTTCGATTTGACCGGGTGCTTCCCCCGGAGTCGGCGCCTCGCCTTCGCTGAGAACGTGCGGCCCACCGTCGGCGTGATACAGGGCTTCGATGGGGATGATGTCCGGTCCCATCTCCAAGAGCACACCCAACAGCCTCGCAAACTCACTGGCCTCGTGAGCATCCAGATCGGCGTGCCCTGCGGTGGCTATTTCCCGGGACACCCGGCTAATCGCCTTGGCGGCGGCGTCGAACACGTCGCCCGGATTGGGCGTCGGTTCGGTGCGGCGCATCATTTCCTGCACGGCCCGTTCGATTCCATCGAGCAGGTCGGGCAGGGGCGGTAAGTCTGAAAGGCTGGCAATGCCGCGGAGCGGTTGTGTGGCACGGAGGACGGCGTCGAGGGAACTCACGCCCATGGGGTTCTGCGCCAGCGTCTTAGCTGCCTGGTCGAGTGCGCTGCCCACCGCCGCTCCCTCACGTGCGATGAACGCCCTGGTGGCTGCGTCGAGTTGTTGCGGCTGACTCTCCGGCGGTGGCGTGGCACCCGCAACCTGCTGCAACTCCGAAGCGATGCGCTGGGCGCGCACGGTTTCCGCGTCGGTCCAACTGTTGACGGCCCGGACGAGCACCTTCAGGTCGTCAACAGCCCGGACGGCAAGCTGGCGATGGGCTTCATCCCAGGTGAGCGTCCCGTCGCGGGCGGCCCGAGCGAGAGTCTCGAGGCCACCGGCCACCGCTGCGATCTGTTGTTGGCTTGCCATGAGAGCCGAACCGCGGAGCGCCCGGGCAATCTGGTGGAACTCCTCGAAATCAGGACTCGCCGCAGGGGAAGCCAACCCATCGAGGCGTTCGAGGTATTCCCCGGCCTCCATGGTGAAGAAGTCGGCCATTCCCATTGGTTCCGTCATCAGAAACATCCCGCGGTAAAGGACGCTAAATTACTGTGCCGCAGTGAGTTAGTCAACGCGAGCCGCCGCAATCAAGGCGCGCATCTCGCTCACTGCGCTTTCGATCCCCACCATGATGCTGCGGCTCACGATGCTGTGGCCGATGTTGAGCTCCTCGATCTCGGGGATCGCGGCCACCGGCTGCACGTTGCGGTAGGTGAGGCCGTGCCCCGCGTGGACGGCGAGCCCGGCAGCCTCGGCGAGCTTGGCAGCCTCCTGCAGACGCTCGAGGGGGACGTTCGTGTCGCGGTATTGGTTGGCATACTCACCGGTGTGGAGTTCCACGGCCTCCACGCCCAGCTCGGCGGCGCGCTGGATGCTGGTCTGGTCCGGGTCGATGAACAGACTCACTCGCACGCCGGCGCCCCGCAGTGTGGCGATGGCGTGCTTCAGCCGCGGGTCTGGCCCACCCGAATCGACCGTGAGGTCGAGCCCACCTTCGGTGGTGATCTCCTCCCGGCGTTCGGGGACGAATGTCGCCTGATGCGGCTTGAGATCGGTTGCGAGCTTCACAATGTCGTCGGCGGTGGCCAATTCCAGGTTCAAATGGGTTGCAATCGCGGCGTACATCCGCATCACGTCATCGTCCAAAATGTGACGTCGATCCTCCCGTAGGTGAATCGTGATGCCGTCGGCGCCGGCGCGTTCGCACGCGACGGCGGCGGCCACCGGGTCCGGCTCGTCGGTGCGCCTGGCCTGCCGCACGGTGGCGACGTGGTCGACGTTCACGAAAAAACGCATCGTTGCCCCGCATACTGTGAAGGTTTAGCTTCGGTTGAAAGGAACATCACGGTGACGGTCTATATGGCGCAAGCTTCTAGTAAGATGTTACTCCTGGGTGGAGTGTTGGCCGTGATGGCTTGCGGCTCCAAGGGGTTCCCGCCGATAATGCTTCCCGTAGATCCGGAAGTGACGTTGAGCCGGTTCATGAGCGCTGTTCAGGCAAACGACCTCATGTCCATGAGCCAGCTGTGGGGCACGAAAGACGGTCTGGCAGCGCGGAAAATGGAAAGGGTCGAATTGAACCAGCGGCTCAGAGTGATGCAAATCATGCTGAAACACGAGCGATACGAGATAATGGCCGATGAGTCTATGGTTGGGCTGGACGATGGGACCCGCGCGTACCACCTCCGCCTAATGAGGATGGGGTGCCAGGTAGACGTTCCCTTCGAGTTGGTTCGCGTGGGGGAGGGGTGGTTGGTGTCGGTTATCGATCTGACCCAGGCAGGGAACCCCGCCCGAACCTGCCGATAGGCGGTGGAACCGGCTGCTGCTTAGCGGCGTTGGTTATTCAGTGAGTTCGAGCAGTATCCCCGAGGTGGATTTTGGGTGCACGAAGGCGATGCGGCAGCCGTGGGCTCCGGTGCGGGGTTGCTCGTCCACCAATTGGTATCCTCGGTCACGGCAGAGTCGCAGTGCGGCGTCGAGATTAGGTACCTGGAAGCAGATATGGTGAATGCCCGGCCCCCTTTTGGCCAAGAATTTGGCCACGGGACTGTCGTCGGATTGGGGCTCGAGCAGTTCGATATCGACGTTGCCAAAGGGGAGAGAGACTATAGTGGCGCCGTCGGTCGATTCGAGCGGTTTGGGAGATGCGCCGAGAATGTCCCGATAGAAGGCCATGGCGGCGGAAATATTGGGAACCGCAACTCCTATGTGAGCGATAGAGGGGTAATCGGGAGGCACTGATCCTCCGAGGAAGAATTAGAAGTTATATTGCGTGGAACACGTCCCGTCGATGCCGAAAGCGTAGACAGACCCAACATAATAGTGGAGAAGAAATAATGTCAGCTCCTGTACAGCTCTCCGACGACGTATTTGATGAGGAGATTGGAAAACACGAGGGTCTGGCTTTGGTCGATTTCTGGGCTACCTGGTGCGGGCCGTGCCAGGTGATTGCTCCGATCATCGAGCAGCTGGCTGAGGAATACGACGGGCAGCTCAAGGTGGGCAAAGTTGATGTCGATGCCAACCAGAAGACTGCTATGCGCTTTAACGTGCGCTCGATCCCCAGTGTGTTGCTGTTCAAGGACGGCAAGCACGTCGATACGGTGGTCGGGGCGGTTCCCAAGGCACAGCTCGTCGAGAAGATCGAGGCCCACTTGGGGTGAAGCGATCCGTGTCCGGGGCCGAATTGCCCCGGGTGGAAGGATGGAAGACGGACGGACGGACGAGTTGGTGGTCTGCCCGTCCGATTTCTTATGGCGGCATCTCCCTGCTCCGCCCCGCGGCGGCGCTTTTGCCGTGAGGACGCATGCAGTGAGAGAGGACTACCGCTCTACCGCCGGAGGTGTGGGGTCGTGAAGGGAAAGCTTTTCGTCGTCGCCACCCCCTTGGGCAACATGGGGGACCTTTCTTCCCGAGCGGGGGAGGTCGTCTGCAGCGTGGACGTGGTGGCGGCAGAGGACACGCGTCGGAGTCGCGTTCTGTTGAGGCACGTGGGGGCACGACCCAAGGTATTGAGTTTTCACGCCCACTCTCCTCAGTCACGAATGGACGAGCTGGTGCGCATGCTCGAGGAGGGGAAGTCTGTGGCCTTGCTCACTGATGCAGGTACTCCTGCCGTCAGTGATCCCGGTGCTGCGCTCGTTGAGCGGGTTCGGGCGGTGGGTGTCGAGGTTGTGGCGATTCCCGGTCCGTCGGCGGTAGTTGCGGCCTTGAGCGTTTCCGGTCTTCCGGCGGACCGTTTCACCTTCTTGGGGTTTCTCCCTCGCAAGGGCAAAGATCGGGATCGCCTGTTGAACGTGGCGGCGGAGAGTCCCATGACCGTGGTGATTTTCGAAGCTCCCAACCGGCTGGTGTCGTTGCTGGAAGCCCTTTCCCGGGTGTGTGGTACCGGGAGACGTGCGGTTGTTACCAGAGAGTTGACCAAGGTGCATGAAAGCGTCAAGGCCGGGACCCTCCCCGACCTGGCGGGTTACTATCGCGAAGAAGCTCCCAAGGGTGAAATTACCGTTCTCATCGCCAGCAAGCCTCGGGAGCGCAACGTAATTGATGAAGGGGTTATTCGATCGCGAGCACGCGAGTTGCTGGCTATGGGCGAAAGTCGTCGAGACGTGGCGGCGCGATTGGCGGTGGAAATGAAGGTGTCCCGGAAGGAGACCTATCGGGTGGTTACCGCGCTATGAGGGCGATCGTGTCGCGGGCCGTGGTCATCGGGATCGCGTGCGTTGCGCCCCTCCAAGTCGTCGGCCAGGAAGCGCCTCCCACGCTCACGATCGGCCGCCTCCATTATGGCGGCGGTGGGGATTGGTATGCCAACCCGTCCAGCCTTACGAACCTGCTAGCCGAAATCGGCCGGCGCACGTCGCTCCAGGTAGCCGCCCGAGAGCAGGTCGTGACTATCACGGGTCCCGATCTCTGGGACATGCCATTCATCTATATGACCGGTCACGGAAACGTCCTGTTTTCTGATGAGGAAGTGTTGATCCTGCGGCGGTATCTGGAGAACGGAGGCTTTCTCCACGCCGATGACAACTATGGAATGGATGAGTCGTTTCGGCGGGAGATTGCCCGGGTCTTTCCGAACCGGCCGCTCGTAGAGGTGCCCCTCGACCATCCGGTGTACAGCGTCGTATACGAGATGCCTCTGGGAATTCCGAAGATCCATGAGCACGATGGTGAGCCGGCGCAGGGGTTTGGTATTTTTGTGGGGACCAGGCTGGCGGTCTTTTACTCGTACCAAACCGACTTGGGTGATGGTTGGGAGGATGCCGACGTGCACGGCGACCCGGCCGATGTGCGAGAGCTGGCTTTGCAGATGGGAGTGAATTTGTACGTGTTTGCGGTGGTGGCTGGCCAATGACCAAGACCCGGCTATGGCTGGAGGTTTGGCGCAGCGAAATCGCGCGCCGTGAGCTGGGAACGGCGCTGTTGTCGACCGGCGCTGCCACGCTAGTGGCCCTGGCTGTGGGGGTTGTCCTTGGACGGGTGGGGGCATATCAGCTGATTCCGCCCCTGGTTGTGCTGGCTTGGCTCACGGCCGCGGCCGCGGTGGTCTGGGGGGTGCGCAGGTATCGCCGTCGTATCAGGGAGGCGAGCGTGCATCGCTTGGCGGGAAAGTTGGAAGCCCTCGGCGGCCTGCGGCGGGGTTCCGTGGAGGGCGTGGTGGACGACGCCATCTATGGGAGCCCGATGCTCTTCGACGCTGCAGACCGTAGCGCCTATTCCTGGCTGGATCGCCAGGGTGGCAAAGCGATCGCGCCGGTACGCCGCGCCGGTATCCGCTCAATTCGTTTGAGCGCCGTTGCCGGAGTCGTCGGTGTCTCGTTGCTTGCACTTTCCGGTCCTGCCTCGCGTCGAGGCTCCACTTTCTGGCATCCGATATCGGTGCTCGGCGCTGCGCGAGGCGCCGTGACCCTCACTCTCGATCGAGAGGAAGTCCGTCGAGGGGACAGCGTGACGGTTTCCATAATCGCAGAAGGGCGCCGCACCGCCACATTGTGGAGTCGCGCCCCTGGCGAGCCGTGGAACACGACCGCAATCGAGTTGGACACGGTGGGACGAGCGAGTACCACGGTCGGGCCCTTGGACAGCGACCGGTTTTTCCGCGCGGTGAGCGGGCGGAGTACCTCCGAAACCGTGCAGGTGCGTGTCGCGTTTCCGGCTTTCCTCAGTGACCTCCTTCTCTCCGCGGAGTTTCCGGCGTACTTGGAGCGTGCCGATGCACCGCTCTATCCCGGTGATAGTGTGTTCTTGCCTGTGGGCACGCGAATACGGGTGCAGGGTCGCGCCACCGTTCCCATTAGTTCGGCTGCGTGGAGCATTGCCGCTGTGGACTCGGTGAGCTTGGAGGTGCAGGGCAGCGGATTCTCCGGTCGCGCCACCGTTCGTCGGGGCGGTGATTGGGAACTCGTAGTGTTGCTCGAAGCCGGCCGCAAGTTGGAAAGCGCCAATCCGGTGCTCCATGTGGTGGCTGTTCCCGACAGTGCGCCGCAGATAACGGTGCCCGTTCCGGGTGTCGACACGACCGTTGCCCCGTCCTTGCGCCAACTGTTGGTCATCGATGCCCGGGACGACCACTTGCTCACTCGTATCGAGTTGACTACCCGCCGTGCAGGTCGCACAGGGAACGGCGGCCATACGGAAACCGACACGATTCCGCTCCCTGTAGGGGGCGCCGACAGGGCGGTGTTGCAGTGGGTGATCGACTTGAACGACCGTGGTTTCCTGCCGGGCGACACCGCCTATTACAGAGTCCGCGCCGTTGACAACGCTCCGAATCCGCAAGTGAGTGAGACAAGGGAATTCGCCCTCTATCTCCCGTCGCTCAGTGACATTCGCGAAGCCGTGCGTGACGCAGCCGACGATCTGGTGAGCGATACTGATTCGCTGTTGCGCGCCCAGCGCGATTTGGCGGAGGAAACGCGCAACCTGGCGGCCGAAGGAGACCGGCGCGACGCCGCCGCGCGTGGCGATGCGAACGACCGCATGGATTTCCGCTCGGCGGAAGAGGCGGCGGAGATCACCGAGGAGCAGGAGCAACTGTTGGACCGAGCCAGGGAGTTGACGGACCAACTGCAAGAGCTGGCTGAGTCGGGATGGGACGCCGGCATCACGGATCCGGAATGGCACAAACGGCTGGCCGAGCTGCAACAGATGCTGGAGCAGGCCATCACGCCCGAGATGCAGGAGACACTCGAGCAGTTGCGACTGGCGCTGGAACAGCTGGACGCGGAGGCGGTGCAGGAACTCCTCGAGCAACTGGCGGAAGCCCAGGAGAAGTTGCGGGAACAGTTGGAACGGAGCCGTGAACTGTTTGAGCGGGCGGCTCTGGAAGGACAGATGTCCACGCTGGCAGACGACGCTGCAGAGCTGGCCGACCGGCAGAATCAGTGGAACGAATCGATGGAGGAAGCCGGGCAGTCGGATTCGACGCTCGCTGCAGACGAAGCAGCGTTGGCCGCTGAAGCGGAGCGTCTGCGGGACCGACTCGAGCAGCTCCAGGAGGCGCTCGATCGGGCTCAGGAGGGTGGTGAGCAGGTGCAGCAGTCTCAGCAGAGTACCGAGCGGGCAGGACAGCAGATGCGCCAGGCAGCCCAGCAGGCGTCACAGGGACAGCAACAGCAGGCCCGACAATCTGGTGAGAGAGCCAGCCAAGACCTCGAATCGGCGGGAGACGGACTGCGGGAACAGCTCGAGCAGATGCGCCAGGATTGGCGCGAAGAAGTGATGAAGATGATGGATGACGCGCTGATCGAGACCGCGGATCTGGCCGAACGCCAGCAATCTGTGGAGCAACGC
>Ga0114950_10001293_pt1 | contig 18658 bp, 15 predicted proteins | sample N075metaG_FD_83503 | JGI IMG/M metagenome (GOLD analysis project Ga0114950, IMG submission 83503) | Deep subsurface microbial communities from Kermadec Trench to uncover new lineages of life (NeLLi) - N075 metaG | ecosystem: Environmental > Aquatic > Marine > Ocean trench > Sediment | place... | reverse complement strand
TGTTTGGCTACGATGCCACAACCGATGTCATCGATGACCATATGTATGAAGGCGTCACTGAAAAATATCTTTTGGACCCAGACACGCAAAAATTTCTGCGAGAAAAAAATACGTGGGCAATTCGAGCTATGGGAGACCGATTGATTGAAGCCGCCAATCGAGGTCTTTGGGCGAATCCTAGTGAAGACCAACTGCTAGCAATAGAATCGCTCATAGCCTCTATCGAAGGTGATATTGAGGATGCGCTGTAACTTGACATAATCCGCCACATGTTATAACATTTATTATAACAATAGGAGTTTACATTATGGTGGATTTAAAAGTCAGAAAAATTGGCAATGCTTCCGGCGTCATCCTGCCCCGCGAAATCCTGAACCGCATGCACCTGAAGGATGGCGATAAGCTATTCCTTACCGAAGCCCCGGACGGTAGCTACCGCATCACCCCCTACGATCCCGAATTTGAAAAACAAATGGCCATTGGCAAAACGGCCATGTCGCGCTTCCGCAATACCCTGCGGGAACTGGCTAAATGAAAGAACCTGTTTGGATTTCAAAAACAGTTGTGCTGGCATTACAAGACGAGCTGATATCAGAATTCGGCGGTTTGCCGGGCTTAAGAGATGAAGGGCTTTTAGATTCCGCCCTGGCCCGGCCGCAACAGCATTTTTCTTACGGCGATTCGGATGTTTTTGGCCTGGCCGCTATTTATGTTTCCGCAATAATTCGTAATCACCCTTTTTGTGACGGAAACAAACGGGTTGGTTTTGTGATCGGAACAATCTTTCTGGAAAGGAATGGGAAATCCTTTAACCCCTCGGAAGCCGAAGCTGTGCAAGTGGTCCTGGACTTGGCCACCAAAAAAATCACAGAAGAAGAATTTGCTATCTGGCTTAAGGAGAATAGCGAATAATTCTAGTTGAAGAGGGAAAGCCTTCCTTCTGATCACAACCCACTGAACTTCCTCCGGAATTGTGTACACCAAATGAAATTTATTCCCACCAGCGGCTTTCATACTCCAGCTTGCTATGTCTTTTAAATAATAATTTTTGTCGGATACCCCGTCTGTTTGCAACGGAGTCGTTCATCCCTCCAGCTTGCGCAGGGTTTTGAAGGGTTTGTCGCGTATGACATCGAGACTGCTGAGGATGCCGGTGAGGGTGGTCAATAAGATGGTCAAGGCCAGAGTCCAGAGCATCGCCTGTGGATGAGCATGCCAGTCGGCTTTGATCAGATATTTCATTACTGCCCAAGAGAGCGCCATCGATAGGCCGACTCCCATCACTCCTGCCACAACGCCCAGTGTGACATACTCGACTCCGAGGATTCCGGCAACGCGGCTACGTTTTGCGCCCAGAATCTTCAGCACCGCCGATTCCTTCAGCCGACGAAATTTTGTCGAGGCCACCGATCCCGCCAGGATAAATAAACCAGCGCTGATGCTGAACGCCGACATGAAATCCACCAGGGTCTTGAGTTTGTTGGTCACTGCTTTCACGGTGTTGATGATGTCTTTAGTGCTGAGCGCGGTGACATTGGGAAGCGCTTTGACCACAGCGTTTTGCACTTGCAGTTCTTTGTCATCCGGAACATTCACCGTGGCGACGTAAGTGATCGGCGCGCCTTCCAGGGCTCCGGGGGAAAAGATCATATAAAAATTCGTTCGCATATTACGCCAATCGACCTTGCGGATGCTGGTAACCGGTGCGCTGATTTTAATTCCCTGAATGTCCATCACCAGTTCCGATCCGATCCCGATTCCAAATCGTTTGGCGGCGTCTTCTTCCAGCGAGACCTGGGCAATGGAGGCTTCCTCCCTGGTCCACCACTTGCCTTCGATGACAGTATTACCCTTGGGCGGTGGTCCCTCGCTATGGGTCAGGACGAAACTGCGATTGATGAACCATTCTTCATTACGCTCATTTTTGTATTGCCACTTCTCGGCTGTTTTACCATCGGCGCTGTAGAACTTTGAGCGGATCAATGGCACGATCTCGCGTTCCGCTTCTGGCGCGACGCTATCCAGCGCAGTGATAAATTTTTCTTTCTGATCCACCTGGATGTCGATGAAAAAATAATTCGGCGGATTGCCCTTGGTATTGGAATCGAACATAGCGAGCATATCTATTTGCACCAATCGAATCGTCAGCACCAGCATCAGGCCCATGCCTAGACAAGTGATGATAGATGTTGCCTGACTGTTTGGGCGGTACAAGTTGGCCAGTCCATATCTTTGCGTCATGCTTTTGGGCGGTGGCATTTTGCGGATGAGTTTGAGGAGCAGGATGGACACCGCTCCCAAAACTAAAGCGGAAATACCGAGCGCGGCAAGAAATAAAGCGCCACGTTTAAAAGATTCCGCCTGCCACATCACCATTCCCGATAGTCCGGCAAGTATAAAAAATCCGGCAGACCATCGTTCCAGGCGAGTTCCTTTGGAAAGTTCTTCGTCTTCAAAATTCCGGCGGAAGAGGCGAAGCGGTCGGGTTTTGACGGCGCGAATCAACGGCCACAGACAAAATAAAAATGTTGTCACCATTCCCAGGGTCATGGATTGCAAAGCAGGGACCCAGTAAAAGCCCGGTTGCACCTTGATATTCAGCAGGCCCACCAGTTTGCCCGGCAATTGGTATTGCAATGCGAAACCCAACGCCACTCCCAGTACAGAGCCGATCAATCCCAATAGCAGAGCCTGGAGCAGATAGACTTTGAAGATGGTTCGGGAGGACGCGCCCAGGCAATTCATGATGGCGATCGTGTCGAGTTTTTGTGCCATGAAGGTGCGGATGATCATGGCAACGCCGATTCCTCCCAGGATCAAGGCGATCACTCCGACCGCGCCGAGGTATTGTCCCATGCGTTCGATGGTGTCTGTCAGGGAAGATTGCATATCCTTGTAGTGGCGCACGGTGATGGATTTGTCTTTCAGTCCGCGTTGCAGAAGCGCATAGGCTTTTTCCAATTCGATGGTGTCCGGCAGGCGAATGAGCGTGCGGTGCTTGACCCGGCTACCAACCTGCATCAGCTGGGCTTCATCGAGAGTTTTGCGTGAAATGAATACGCGCGGTCCAATGCTGAAGGCTCGGGAAATTCGATCCGGCTCCGAGACCACGGTGCCGCGCACTATGAGTTTGGATTTGCCCAGGCTAAAGCGGTCACCGACTTTTAAACCGGTTTTCATAAGAAAGGAAGGTTCCACCACCGCGCCGTGATCATCGATCAGGGTTTCCAGGGGTTGATCTGGTTTTGCCTGAAAGGTTCCATACAAAGGGTAATGCGGTTTTGCAAACGGGATGGCTTTTAGTTCCACTAACAAAGAACCGAAACCCTGAGCATTGCCGGCATCCTCATAAATCGCCATGCCATGCAATTCTTTTATGAAGATAAAATCCGTGTCTGCAGGAAGAATATTTTTTTGCGCGATTATATCTTCCTCACTCTGTTCCCAGCTTCCCTTGATTTCGATATCCGCCGCAAGCAGTCCCTTGGATTCCAGGCTGATGGCGGTTGTCAGCAGGTTGGAAAAACTTTTGATGGTCATCACCGCGCCGACACCGATGGCGATGCACAGCACGAAAAAAATAAATCGTCGGGCGACGCCACGGCTTTCTGCAATGACCATGGAGATGATTTGTCGCGTTGTCAGGTGACCGGTAACTTTTTTCATAATCCGTTCAGCTTTTAGCAGGAGGGTTAGTGTCCTCGACGATTCGGCCATCGGCCATCGTCAAAATACGTTGCGAACTTTTGGCGATATGCGGCTCGTGCGTGACCATGATGATGGTCGCCTGATTCACCTGATGCAGTTTGAGGATCAGGTCGACAATATGAGCGCTGTTTTTGGAATCCAAGTTGCCCGTGGGTTCATCGGCCAGCACGATGTCTGGTTCATTGACAAAGGCCCTGGCCAGTGACAGGCGTTGCTGTTCGCCGCCAGATAATTGTGATGGGTAGTGGTGCAGGCGGTCGGAAAGACCCACGGTTCCCAAAAGGTCTTTGGATTTTTTATCTGCGCCGGGATTGTTGTTCAACTCTGCCGCCAGGACCACATTCTCCAAAGCCGTCAGCGTCGGGATGAGATGAAAATTCTGGAACACGAAACCGAAACGCTGGCCCCGCAATGTTGCCAGTTCATCCTCTTGCAGTTTTGTGATATCGTTTCCGTCGATGACGATGGCACCGTCAGTGGCGTTATCCAGTCCGGCGATGAGGCTGAGCAAAGTGGTTTTGCCGCTACCGGAAGCGCCGGTGATGGCAACGAATTGGCCGCTGGGAATAAATAGGTCGATGCCGTTCAAAATATCCACCTTGTGTCCACCGCCATACAGGCTTTTGGTCAGTCCTTTGATCTCGATCAATTCATATGCCTTTCGAATATTTTTAGTTTTCCCCGAGCCTCGCCCGGTGGGAATAGGTCATAGCTTACTTCGCCAGTTCTGACAGTCAAGCCCTTTACTCTTGCTAATATTGCTGTTGTCCGCCTCATAAGCAAAACTAATAATATTGTGGAGCCCTTTATTTTGAAAACGGAATCCTTTAGTATTACCCCTATGAAGATACATGAAGAATCTCATTATTGTAAAGCCCGGTGGTTCATTTGTTTCCTGTTTGCGGGATTCATTTTAAACTCGTCGGCCCTTGCTGGAGAATCAAAACCCGTGATCCTTGCCTTTGGAGACAGTTTAACAGCCGGATTCGGCCTACCGGAAGAGGAGAGTTATCCTTCGCAATTGCAGGAAATATTAAAGCGGGAAGGTTATCCACATAAAGTGGTCAACGCCGGGGTCACTGGCGACACGACTGCGGGCGGCGTCCGACGAATCAACTGGCTGATGCAACATAAGCCGAAGATCGTCATCCTGGCTTTGGGAGCAAACGACGGATTGCGCGGTCTGCCTCTGGATGAGATGGAAGCGAACCTGGAGAAGATCATCCAGCTTTGTCAGGAGAAAGACGCCAGGGTATTGCTGGCCGGAATGAAAGTTCTTCCCAACTACGGGGAGAAATACCAAAAAGGATTTGAAGAGGTGTTTTCCCGATTGAAGGAAAAATATCAATTGGTTTACTTACCTTTTTTACTGGAAGGCGTGGCTGGAGAACGCAAATACACTCGACCGGATGGCATCCATCCATTAGGCAATGGCTATAAATTGGTAGCGAAATTGGTGTGGCAACATCTTCAACCGATGCTGGAAAAGAAGTAGGATCGAGGATTATCCTTTGAGTTCCTTGATATAGGTCGTTAAACTTTTCAGGCAGTTTCCTTGCTGTAAAATTTCATAGGCGGCGTTATAGCCTTCCTGGGCATTATCGACTAATCCGAACAAATGACAAAGAGTTGCCGATTGGCAAGCGATGAGCGGCGCGGCAGGGCCGGTGCCATCTGCCAGTGCCGACTCACCCCATTTTGCCAGTTGTGCTAAATCGTATGCCTGGTTTTTGAAGTTTTTATGAGTTGATGCGATCGTGTCAGCGGTTTCCGCATCGAACAGGGATTGCAGATCGAATTTTCGTTCCTCAGCATCGTTCTCACCAGATGCGACCCATATCCTGGCTGATTTATGCACCCCGAATAGCGTGGTGCCTTCTGATCCGTTACCGACGATTGTGGTATCGAAGGAAGAGATTTTTGCCACCTGCATCATCGCGTCCTCATAACCTTTGTGAAAATATCCGCTGGCGAGAAAATTTCCTCCGGTCTTTACACTCACCGGCATCAACATTTTTTCCAAAGTCGCAAGAATAGGTCGCTTGACGATTTCCATCCGCAGAGAGTCGAGGCTGTGCAAGGCCGGATTGCAATGTTCGGTGCTTAAAAATCCGAAGCGAAATTTTTGCAATAGCTCAAGCCGTTTTTCATAACTCGTGTTGCGAATGCGATAATGATCGCTCAGGATTTTCTCGAAGGTCGTGCCCAGCTTTGGCGGTTGCGGTCCGCTGGAATGCCCGTATACCGGCAATCCCAGAGCAGAAATAACCGGCAATGTGTAAAATCCGAAATAGGGCAAGCGGTTGAATCCGTCGAAGGGGTCCGCAACCTGGAGGAGTCTGTCGAAGGGCAAGGAGTGCCGCACAGTGGTTTTATCCAAAGCACGCCAAAATCCGAGGATTTCCGGTATGGTTTCCAGCTTCATTCTGGCGGCGATCAGAAATACCCCCCTGCGCACAGGAGAAATCGATCCATGAAGTATCAGGGAAAGCGCGTCTTCCGCTTCCTCTTCCGTCAGATCCTTGCTCATCCTGGGTCCGGCGGCGATTTTCCCCAGATAACCCTGCATCCGCAGTTCGCCATCGCTATTTATTGGGTTGGATTCGTTCATTTGTCCATGACCGTTGTGGTCGAAAGGGTGGAATTGCGGTACTATGATAAGCGTTTCAATTTTATTAAACTATTCTCAACATACTTATAGGAAATAAATCGCTCGCCCTTCCATAGGGATAGGGGGAGTCGATCAATTATGCTTGAACAGCCCATCACTTTCAAACCACAAATTAGCGGCCCGGTGATCCATCCGATCCGGGTGTTACTGGTGTACCCCAATACCACAGAGGTGGCGCTTGCCAATCTTGGATACCAGCGAGTCTATACCTTACTCAATGATATGGATGGAGTGGTGTGCGATCGGTACAGTCTGCCCAATGATTGGAAGCCGGAATGGCAATCCCTGAAGTCTTCTGCCCTACGCTCGCATGAATTGAATCTACCGGCGCATGAATTCGACATGATCGCTTTTTCGATTTCTTTTGAGCCGGATTACCTGCACGCGGTGACGCTGTTAAAATATTTCAATATTCCACTGGAAAGTAATGACCGAGGCCGGGAGCATCCCTTGATATTGGCAGGTGGCTCGGCGGTTTTTATCAACCCGGAACCACTGGCGGAATGCGTGGATGCGTTTTTCATCGGTGAAGGGGAAAATCTAGCTGACCAGTTTTTTAATTTATTCACCCATTCCGATTGGCAAGATCCGCGAGAATTATTAAAGGCCTCGACGGATATTCCGGGAATCTATGTGCCGCAATTTTATCCCACGATTTGTGATGAGGATACCATCGTAGGTTATACGCCTGAGCCAGAGGTGCCGGAGCGAGTCATCCGCTACTGGACGGGGAAAACTGAGGATCTTTGTACGCATACCGAAATACCTAGCGAGACCACGACCTTCAAGGATATGGCTCTGATGGAAGTGACGCGTGGGTGCATCTGGGCTTGCCGATTCTGCACGGCGGGATTTATCTATCGTCCGCCGCGTCTTCCTGATCTGCAATTGACCTATGATTCCTTGCAAAATGTGTTGTCCAAGCAGGATAAACCGTCAGACACTATTGGCCTGGTGGGGCCGTCAGTCACCGATCATCCGGACTTGTTGGGCCTGGCGCATCGCATCGTAGCGGAAGGCAAAAAACTTTCGTTTTCATCGCTCAGGATGGAAACCTTGACCGATGAGTTGGTGGATTTGATTCTAATAAGTGGCCAGAAAACTCTCACTGTGGCAGTGGACGGTCCGTCCGAACGCATGCGCAACGTGATCAATAAAGCCGCGACGGATGATTTTATTGTAGAGAAATGTCGCTTCCTCACGCAAAAAGGCATCCTGCATTTGAAGATATATTCCATCATTGGCCTGCCCGGTGAAACCGACGAAGACATCGACCAGTTCATAACGCTGGTGGAAAGAGTTCATAAAGTTTATGTCGAAGCTTGCAGTGAGCGCGGAAACATCGGCAATCTCACCATCGGTTTGAGTCCATTGATCCCAAAACCTGGGACCCCTTTCCAATGGCATCCTATGGAATCTGTCGCCAGTCTGAAGAAAAAGTTTTTGCGCTTGCGCAAAACATTTGGCCGTTTATCATATCTCAAGCTGAGTTTTGGTTCACCCAACGAAGCTTTCCTGCAAACCTATTTGTCCCGTGGTGATCGCAGTCTGATCAAGTTTTTCCGCAATTATCTCGATCAGGATCACGATGCCAAAGCTGCACTGAAGCAGAATCAGAAAGAAGTCGAGAGTTTCGTCTATCGACAATATGAGAAAGACGATTTTCTGCCCTGGGACATCATCGATCACGGTTATCGCAACAATTTCCTTTGGGACGATTACCAAAGAGGATTGAAAGAACGGCATACACCGGTCTGTGATACGGCAGTTTGCAAAATTTGTGGCATTTGTTAAATATCCCCCTCCAATTGTAATTTGTGAAGCTAGGAAATGGACGCATGAATTTCGATCTGGACAAAATGCACAAATTCCCACCTGAGTCCCGATTCTTCGACTTGAATGAGATTTGGTATTTCACCAATCGCTGGGTAGTGCGGTTTTTGTGTCCCCTGCCCGTGACAGCCAACCAAATCACTTTTCTCTCCCTGGTTTTCGGCCTGATATCCGCAGGATTTTATTTTTCCGGTGCGACCAATGCCTTGATCTGGGGCGCGGTCTTCTTATACATCAAAATCTATCTGGATAATGTGGATGGCAATCTGGCCAGAGTTCGGGGTGAGGTTTCCAGGTTGGGGCGATTCTTAGATTCCCTGACGGATTTTATCGTCACCTTTCTGGTATACGCCGGAGTGACCTATCATCTGGTGCAGGAAACGGGTCAGCAGTGGTTTTGGGTGCTGGGCCTGATCGCGTTAGTGAGTGGGTTGATGCACTGCACTTTTTTTGTGTTTTACCTTGTGAAATATGCAGGCACCGTTGGAACCTATTCCAAAAATCGCGTCCATGAAAGGGTGACCGAGGAAGACGAGGCTAATGCGGAAAGTGATCAATTACTGAAATGGGAATTGTTCCTGCAGAGGTTGCATGGTTGGATTTACGGTTGGCAGGATACTTCAGCACAAAAGTTGGATGACCTAAGCCGCCGATTTGCGGGGATCGAGCATCCCCACCACACTCAGTGGTATGCAGATAAAAAATTCCTCAGCTTGTCCAGTCCGCTTTGCTTGTGTACGAACAATATGGTTCTGGTGATTTTTTCCTTATTCAATGCTGTGGAAAGCGGATTATGGGTGGTCGCGGTTTTGGGCAATTGTTTTCTTTTCAGTTTGCAAACATGGAAAATTTTTCGCGGCCGTCGCTTTGCACTCTCAGTTTAAGCGCACATCAAACCCCTTTTTCATTTGAGACTTTGACATCTTCAGCAAATCGATTTTCATTTGAATCATTGAGTGAATGAACTCCACGCGTTTTTTCACATCCTGTTGTTCTAGAAAAGATTGTTTTTGCTCCACCGTGATATCTAATTGATAAGCCAGATGATCGGCCAATTCACTCATCAATTTGCAGGACTTTAAAACCGAATCAATTTTTTCAGGACGGCTATCGGGTAACAGATTAGTGAATTCTCGCGTATGGTTGATGAGTCTGATTTTTTCAGAACGGTCATCGCCAATGATGAATTCATCATTCTCTTCCTTCAGCAATTTGATTTCCGCCCGGCGATAGGGTTTCCCGCCAAATTCCTTGACGATTTGAAAACGGCTGACGCCTTTCAGTAGAATATTATATTTCCCGTCCGGAAACTTGGTGTGGCGGTCGATGGTTCCGAAACAACCGATCTGAGCTATTTCCGGTTTGGCGTTATAATTCGATTCCCAGCCGGGTTTTAACAGAACCATGCCAATTTTTCCATCCCCCTCCAAAGCCTCATCGATCATTTGACGGTATCGCGGTTCAAAAATGTGCAAAGGCAAGTCAGTCGAAGGAAAAAATACCGTTGATGGCAGAGGGAATAGAGGCATCCACTGAGTGGGATCGTTGGGCTGATTTTCGGTGGACATAATTCCTCTAAAAAATCTGTTTGGCAATTAGCCAAGCCTGATACAATGAATGGTTATGAGAGCCAGCGTAAAAAGATCCCCTTAAGTTGTCTTTCCTCGCATTTAAGAGAATTTTACCATTAATTCTGCGCCTGGATAAATTGAATTGCATTTATTGACAAAATTTACCCGCCCGGACCTCTGCAGAGGTCAAACCTTTCGACAGAACGAGGCATCTAAACAGCGGAGTAGCCTCCGCAGGCAATTTTGGTAAGTAACAGTTTTACTTGCACAAAATACTCAAATTCCCACCGGGGGTGACCCGGTTGTTGAATATTGACCGAGAAAGACCCCCATTACATATGAATAGTTCTGAATTGACAGCAAATGATATCAAAACCAGCCTGGTTTCTGCGGGCTTGTTTGAATCCGAGGGAAATGACAACGGAACCCATAATAGCTGGCGCATCTCACCCGAGCCGTATTACTTGACGGAGTCGGAACTGGCCTTTTTCCAAGACCTGGGAGGCCATCTGCATAGATTTTATCAGGTACTGAATCGACTCTATCTCGATAGTTTTAAAGGCAAGCAAGCCAGTTGGATCGCTGAGTATCTTGACCTTGGCAAACCCCAGGATCTGTTGGATTATTGCCGAATGAAACGTTTCAAGAACCTGCTTCCGGGGATCATTCGTCCCGATGTGATTGTTACCGAAGAGGGATATACCGTGACCGAACTGGATTCGGTTCCTGGGGGATTTGGTTTGACCACCAAGTTGATGCAGATTTATGGGGAAGACGGAATCGAGATGGCGGGCGAGGGTATTCCGGAGAAGTTTTTCCAGATGATGCAATCGACGGTGGGTCAACCGGATTGCACAATTTGTATTGTGGTGTCGGATGAGGCATCGGATTATCGGTCAGAGATGGATTTTATTTCCTCAGTGCTGAGGGAATCCGGCAAGTCAGTGTATATGCGTCATCCGGCGGAAATCCTGTTCAAGGAAGAGGGTCTGTATGTGATCGAAGAGGGTCAGGAGATGCGCCTGGACGCGGTTTACCGGTTTTATGAGTTGTTCGATCTCAAAAATATCCCCAAATCAGAATTGCTAATGTATTGTAATAAGAAGGGCTTGGTGAAAACGACCCCGCCTTATAAACCTTGGTTGGAAGAAAAGCTTAGTTTTGCGCTTTTCCACCATCCTTCCCTGAAAGCGATATGGGAAAATGGCTTGGGCGACGAAACTTTTGCCGTCCTATCTCATCTAATCCCCAAAACCTGGGTATTGGATAATAGGGAATTACCTCCCTATGGAGTGATTCCCGACCTCTATTTTGGCGGAAAAAACGTCCGTGAATGGCAGGAATTGCTTCCTCTGACCCAAAAAGAACGCCAGCTTGTGATCAAACCTTCTGGATTTTCACCGGATGCCTGGGGAAGCCGGGGAGTGATCATCGGGCACGATGTGGCCAGTGAGGAATGGGCGAAAAATCTGGAAGGGAGTCTGGAAAATTTCAATAAAAACCCCTCGATTCTTCAGGAATTTCACAAAGGGAGGAGCGTTAGCGCCTCCTATTTTAATTCCCAAACAAATGCTCTGGTGGAAATGAAATGCCGTGTGCGCCTGACGCCCTATTATTTTTCAGCTCAGGAAAAACCACAGCTGGGAGGAATACTCGCGACTTTATGTCCGCAAGATAAGAAAAAAATTCATGGCATGAAAGAAGCTATCATGGTTCCATGTGCAGTGAAGAAATAATAAGGGAGACCGGAGGCAGTTTTCCGGTCTAAACAAGACTATGATCAAGCTCTATAACATTGACGGATGCGGCTATTGTGCGATGGTTCGGTCAGTATTGGACCAACTAAAACTGCAGTATGAAAAAATTGATGTTCCCTGGTCGCACCCGGCTCGTAAAGAAGTTTATGAAATTTCCGGTCAATATACGGTTCCGGTAATGGTGGATGGTGATACTATTCTGGACGATGAGTACGATATTATCGATTACCTGAAGCGGACGTACCAAGCTCAATCCTAAACTTTCTCAAAGGATAAACATGGAACAGTGGCAGAAGATACTCAGTCGGAGTGTTGTCAAAGTTGAAGATTTACCTTTCTTATCAGACACTTCCGAAGAATATAAAGAAAAACTGAAAAAGGTTGCGGAAGTTTTTCCGATTCGTATCAATTCTTATTTCATGGACCAGATCCAGAGTGCCGATGATCCTTTGTGGAAACAGGTGGTGCCAACTCTGGAAGAGCTGGACGATTTTCTCAGTGAAGAAGAGTTATTGGAATCCGACCCTCTGAACGAGGAGTCAGACATGCCGGTCCCTGAGTTGGTGCATCGCTATCCGGACCGGGTGCTGTTAATGGTCAATAACCAATGTCCCATTATCTGTCGCTTCTGCACCAGAAAACGCAAAATCGGTTTTCCAGGCATTGTCACACGGGAGACTCTGCGACAAGGAATCGAGTATATTGCCGAGCACACGGAAATACGTGATGTTATTTTATCTGGCGGTGATCCCCTGTTGGTCCCGGATAAGGAACTGGAGCGGATTTTGGGGGAACTACGGGCCATTCCGCATCTGGAGATCATCCGTATTGGCACCCGCGTCCCAGGGACTCTGCCGCAAAGGGTGACGGAGAAGCTGTGCTCGATGCTGAAAAAATACCATCCCTTGTATTTTAATATTCATTTCAACCACCCGTCGGAAATCACGCCGGAAGTGGAAAAAGCCTGCAATATGCTGGCAGATACGGGAATCCCGCTAGGCAGTCAAACGGTTCTGTTGAAGGGGATCAACGACGATCCCGAGATCATGAAAGAACTGATGCACAAACTGCTCAAAATGCGGGTCAAGCCTTATTATATCTACCAGGCGGACATGACTTTAGGAACCGATCATTTTCGTACGACGGTAGAAAAAGGTCTGGAGATTATCAGTCAATTGCAGGGCCACACCTCAGGAATGGCGGTTCCCTATTATGTGATCGATGCGCCGGGTGGCGGTGGCAAAGTGCGGCTTCTGCCCAATTCTGTCATCGAACACAACGATAAGGAAATCATCATCCGCAATTTTGAGGGCAAGGAATATCGGTATCCCCAGCCCCAGCCTAAAACCAACGGGCATAAACCCTCGACAAATGGCAATGCCTCGCAAACTAATGTTTGTGAAATGACCGTTGGATGATGTGGGAGTTTGGCCACACTTTACTGTGAATTTCGTCTGAAATCTGGATTTCGACGAATTCGCAGGATTTTAGCAATCCTCCCTCCTAATCCATTCTACGAGTGCCTTCCTAAAAGGGGAAATTCCCGGACATCCATGTTGTAAAAATTCATCTAAAAGGGACAGATGGAACCTCTCCCTTTGCCCCGTAAAATCAAGAATTTATTAGACTTACGCCCCATTTCGCGTTATATTAATTTAATGTAACTTTATGCTAATTTAAGGGGAATTGCGCTTGAGTGACCATCCAAAATGGACTGAGCATGGGTTCTTGTTTTGTCTAATGGGAATCCTGCTGATGACGGGCTGTGTGTCGCAACAAGTTCCAATTCAGGTGGAAACTCCTGAAACGTTGGACAATCTTGTGGAAATGCAATTTTCAAAACCTTCCCTCAAAAGCAAAAGGCCCAAAGATCTATCGTTGACCCAACCGGAACTGGAGTTGAAGAAACCGGTGGACAGGGGGCCGCGTTTGACTCTGGCAGTGAAAGATCGGGACCTCAAAACCATACTGATGGCGATCGGCAAAAAAATTGATCAGAACATCATTGTCGATCCCGGCATCAACGAAAAAGTGACAGTGGATTTAAAGAATGTGACTCTTACGGAAGCGCTCGATAGCCTGCTTCTACCTGTTCGCTTGAAGTATGAAATAGAGGATGGATTCATCCGGATTTCTCCGCTGGAAATGGAATCGCGAATTTTTCAGATGAACTACATTATCTCGCGTAGGCAGGGTAGAGGGCATATTGCCACCTCACTGAAACCGGCAGATGCAACGTTTTCCAGCAATGTCTGGACATCGGAGGAAAACGACCTATGGTCGGAAATTGAGTTGGGTCTGAAAAAAATTGTTTCTGGACCGGAATCTTTAAAAAGCGACCAGGTGGCTTCATTGCCAAGGGGGAATTTCAGGAACGGTAATTTAGCTTATTTTTCGATTAACAAACAGTCCGGCATCATTGTGGTGAGGGATTTTTCGGACAATCTCAATCGGGTAGGTGCCTTTCTTGAGGCGGTTGAGGGATCCGTTCAGCGTCAGGTTTTAATCCAGGCTAAAGTCATTGAGGTGGTTCTCAATAAGCAATACCATCGTGGCATTGATTGGACGGAGATCACGGGAATGCTTCCTCCAAAAAGTGATGCGCAAGAATACACGGGTGTGGAAAATAATTCGGGATTTACTTTTGGGATGGGCACGACCCGGCAAGAAACTTTGTTGGCAATCCTGTCCCGCCAAGGAGATGTGAGCGTCTTGTCCAGTTCCCGAATCGTTACCCTCAACAATCAAAGAGCGGTGATCAAAATCGGAATAGAAGACACCGTCTTTACTGCCGAAGCAAAGACCGATGGATCTGCCGGTGAACGATTTATCGCCAAGCCGCTGACCATAGGTTTGGTGTTGGATGTACTGCCGCAGATCAATGTCAATGGCAAGATCATGATGAGCATCAACGCAAGCCTAACGGAAAAAATTGGCGAACGAAGGTCACCGGATGGGAAAATCGTGGTGCCGATTCTAAAAGTGCGGGAATACAATAATGTCATTTTGAGCGAAAACGGCCAAACTATCGTGGTAGGTGGTTTGACGAAAATCCACAGAGAGGTGGGCTATTACCCGGTCCCAGGCTTGGGTCACTTGCCAGTGATTGGCAAAGTATTTCAAATAGACGAATTGAACGAAGAAAAAACTGAAGTCGTGATCCTGTTGACAACCGAGATCATGACCGGGATGGCGATCCGAGACCGTTATAAAATTGAAGAAAATCGTCTGCTCCACCTGGGTGATTCTGGGGCTTGGGGAGCCGATTCTTTTTCCAAACAGTGAGAACAGTTCATCATGTATGAAGATTTTTACCGGTTCAAAGAAAAACCCTTCAACCTGACACCTGATCCACGGTTTCTATATTTAAGCAAACAGCATCAGGGCGCATTGGATCATATGGTCTATGGCATTCGCCAGCGAGAGGGGTTTATTGCTGTGGTGGGAGATGTCGGGATGGGCAAGACCACGCTGTGTCGCTGTCTTTTGGATCTATTGGAGGATAAGTTCAAGGTGGCTTTGATCCTAAACCCCATGATGTCAGACATGGATTTGCTGAGAACCTGCGTTCACGATCTCGGTGTGAAACCCGCCAATTTGCAAATGGCTGTGGCTAAGGACGTCGGAGCAGAGGGAGATGTTGCTACGATCACGAAAGAACCGGTGGACCTGAATTGGATTCATGACGCATCAAAAAAGCAATTGATCGATTCTTTAAACGCCTTTCTTCTGGAACAACATGATCAAGGGGGATCGACAGTTCTGATTATTGATGAAGCGCAAAACCTTTCTCCTGAGGTGATGGAACAACTGAGGATGCTGTCTAACCTGGAAACAGAAAAAGCAAAATTGTTGCAGATCATTTTTGTCGGACAACTGGAATTGAACCAGAAACTTCAGCGTCCTGAACTCAAGCAGTTGAACCAAAGGATTTCCATCCGTTACGAGGTGACGCCGCTTTCAAAATCCGAGACTATCAAATACATCAACCATCGCATTATGATAGCCGGAGCAGGGTCGCGTATCGCGTTCACCTATTTTGCCTTAAAGGAAATTTATTCTTACTCCCAGGGCTGTCCTCGCTTGATCAATCTGGTTTGCGACCGCGCTCTTTTGGCGGGATTCAACGCTCAGGTGGATACTATAGAGCGCTCGCATGTCAACCAGGGAATTCGCAGTCTATTGGGAGATGAAGATAAAAATTATTTTATTACCCGGCTGAAGGGTCGTTTGCCCTTGGTGGCCTCGGTGATATTTTTTTTAATGGGATTGGCATTTTTTCTAGCGCCAAATTTTATAGCTGATAAAGCTTCAGGGTCTGCCTCTAAGATATCACCAGCCAGCATTCCTCCTGTGGCCTTAGCTCCAGTTTCCAGGGATATATTGCCGGCCCCTGTGGTCGCAAAGAGCGTTATCCCAGCGCTCATGAATGAAAATCCACCTCGGATAGAAGAGACTTCAGCAAAGTTGGCTTCAACCCCGAGTCCGATGGATAATCGAGGCAAATACCTTATCCAGATATTTTCCCTGAGTCATCAGGATAGGGCGGAAATTGAAGTAAAAAAACTTCAAAGCGAGGGTTATCAGGCGTATTGGAAAAAGGCTGAATCTCCAGAGCAGGATTGGTATATTGTTTATATTGGACCCTTTGAAAATGTCAAATCCGCCAGAATCCATTTAAAAGCGCTAAAATTTTCTGGTCGTAAAAAACCAATTTTGTTATCCATTACCAAAGCACCTTGAGGTAGGTTTTGAGTCTCATTGCCGATAGCCTGAAAAAAGCTAACAAAGTCCACACAGAAAGGCGAGCATTCCCGCATGTCAGGGATCCGCTTGCCATGAAAAAAAACTCTCGGGGATTTGGATTACCCACAATTGCCAAAATCACTTTTCTGGTAGCCTTGCCGGGGATGATTTTAATCTATTTGGTTCAATCAGGAGTTTTTTCAGGAAAACAAATATTAACAAGCGACAGGCCCTTATCGAAAGTATCGGAGCCGATGCAGGAAATTTCTGAATCTGCATCCCTGCACACCGAATTGCAAAACCGGAACCTGATCACTCCGCCTCCTCCTGTGGGAAAAATTCCCGCTACGACAAAGCCAGTGACGCCGATGGCAGAAACGAAAACGCCACCGTTCGCAAGTTCCAAGGCAGTCCAATCGCCAGCACCTGATGTTGAGCAAATTATCGTCGAGAAAGTGGAAGCCGGAACAGTTGTTCCCCAGGAAAAAATTGTTTCACCGGAAATAATACCGCCGGCCCAAGTTGCCCCGGTGAAACCGGTTGAGATTGTTCCAGAGAAAATTGTGGCTCCCGCTGAACTCACCAATCCGGTCATGATGGCAGAGGTGGTCCCAGCCAAACCTATTCTTCCTGCGCCTGACAAGGAAGTGCTGGAAGGAAAATCACCGGCAAATCTGGTCAAGGAAAATCCTCTGGTAATAATGCCAGCCATGACCTCGCCTAAGGAAATAGTAGAACCTTTGGCTCCCACATTCCCTGTGAAAATGGCCCAAGGCATGAAACCTTCTCCGGTATCTGCGGCGGAAATAATTCAGCCGACAGAATTGGAGTCTCCTGAAAAAACCCTGACGGCAGAAAAGCCAGTTATCGAAGAAATGCATGTCGAAGCAAAAGTGGATATGGAGAAACCCACGCCGGTGCAAGAAAAATTGGAAGTTTCTAAAGTCACCGAAAAAAAGGAGCCAGTATCCGATGAATTGCCGCTTCTGGTCACATCCCGGAAATTCGATCAAAGCGACGATGTGTTTCGATCCAGCGGATATTATTTCAACCGGGCGGTCTTTTTCCAGCAGTCGAAAGATTGGGAGCAATCGCTAAAAAATTATCAAATGGCGGCGGAGCGGGATCAAAATAATGCGGATATTTATAATAATATGGGAGTCGTCAACAAGGAGATGCGGCGCTTTGACCAGGCCATAGAAGAATTGTTGCGAGCAGTTTATCTCAATCCGGATTATGCCAAAGCCTATAATAATCTGGGAGTCGTCTATTATTTAAAAAACCAATTTGACAGTGCGGTTCGTAGCTACCGCAAAGCCATCGACCTGGATCATAAAAATTTGGAGGCGTTGAATAACCTTGCAATCGTTCATAAAAAAAAGAACGAAATGAAGAAGGCAAAATCCGTGTTGAACCAGGCGCTGTCGATGAATGCAAAACATGCCGGGACCAATTATAATCTTGCGGTCCTGCACGAAGAGCTAAATGAAGTACCGCAAGCGGTATATTATTATCAGCGCTTTGTCCGGTTTGGTAGAGAAAGCCATCCCGCGCTGGTGTTTACAGTACAGAATCATCTGGCGTCCTTGACCCAATGAGTTGAATAACTCTTCTGCGGTCGGTAAAATTTCCCATCATTAAAGGTTCGCATGAGATAATTGGTTCTTCAAGTCTTTGACTTTGGTCAAAAGGTCAGTTCAGGAGCCTGGGCTGGCTGGTAGAAAACTGAATTTTTCGGGGCGGCCATTTGTTTGTAGCAACGGGTTTCTAGTATGAAAAAATTTAAGAAGGCCATCAAAAAAAATATGATCGCGGGACTCTTGATCACGATCCCGATTGCGTTGACCTATATGATTTTGAGTTTTGTCGTCACGAATGTGGATGGTTGGATGATGCCTGTGACGAGCAAGCTATTGGGGGACGCCGGCATGAAGATGATGGAGGAGTATCATATTCCTGGTTTGGGTTTCTTGACCTTGCTGTTATTCATTGCCGGTGTGGGGGTCCTGGGAACCAATTTTCTGGGCCGCAGATTGGTTAAAGTTGGTGAGCAGATTCTCAACAAAATCCCTTTTGTGCGAGTGATCTATACCAGCATCAAAAAAGTGGTGGATACAATTTCGCAGACGGAAACCCCCACCTTCCAAAAAATGGTGTTGTTGACCTACCCGCGTCACCCACTCAAAACCTTGGGGATTGTTTGTTGCGATACTCGTGGAGAGATCCTAAGCAGTACTGGGGGGAATTCCATTAATGTATTTGTCCCCACTTCGCCCAATCCCACAACCGGATTTCTCTTGATGGTGGATCGCAAAGACCTTCAGTTCATGGATATGACAGTTGAGGAAGGACTTAAGATGATTATTTCTTTC
>Ga0114950_10001292_pt1 | contig 18668 bp, 9 predicted proteins | sample N075metaG_FD_83503 | JGI IMG/M metagenome (GOLD analysis project Ga0114950, IMG submission 83503) | Deep subsurface microbial communities from Kermadec Trench to uncover new lineages of life (NeLLi) - N075 metaG | ecosystem: Environmental > Aquatic > Marine > Ocean trench > Sediment | place... | reverse complement strand
TTGCGCGGCTCCTACCACAAGCGACGCTGCACGAAATTGATGCGGCAGGACATATGGTGCAGTACGAGCAGCCTGATGCAGTCATGGACATTATTCTGGGCTTACATAACGTCGGCTAGTTCTTGCCGCCGGATCCGGCATTTCTTAGGTGTGACGAGCCACCAATTTCGACAGGCTTTGGCCCGGGAGAATGGCGCTATTGATGTCGGCTTCGGTCAATTGATCTGGCGTGCTTGCAACTGCATCCGCGCTGCTGATTTGCTGAATGTAGTTCATTTCAAACGTATAGTATCACCCACTTACCAGGCATGGAGTCTTCACTAACTATGTTCGCACCCTTTAAATTCGACGAACTGAAACGCCTGTTAATGTCTCACAACGCCGCCTATGCGACCGTTGCCTTTGTCGACCTGCAAGGTCAGTTGCGCGGCAAAACCGTGAATGCCGACAAACTCGAATCGGGTTTTCCGGACGGCATACCATTTTCCCCGCTGAACATGATGTTGGATTTCGGTGATCACAACCTCTTTCCGCGTGGCTATCTCTCGGCCGACCTGGACGTCGGTGACAACGACTGTGATATCGATTGGCACCATGCACGCTCGTTACCATTTGAAGACCGTGACGCCAGTTTATTTTTCTTTGCCGAATTTGCAGACGACACCCAAGGTGCACTTTGGGATCCGCGCCGTCTGTACCGGTCTATCGAAGCACAAGCTGGCGAACTCGGATTGACACCCGTGTATGGCTTGGAATACGAGTATCGTTTGTTGCGCGAAACACCAGACACGCTGCGCGAGAAGAAATTCAACAGTATCAAGTTGGTGAGTGACGTATCTACCTATGGTGGCGTCATGCACCAGAGCATTTGGTCTGGCTTCTTTAAAGAAATGCGCAACATGTGCGAGCAAATGGAAGTGAAGCTGGCCAGCATGCATTGGGAGGTCGCGGCATCCATGGGTGAAGTTGCACTCGCTCATCAAGCGGGTATAGCTGCGTTAGACGATGCAGTGTTATTTAAAACTCACGCCAAAGTGCTGGCCAGGCACCATGATCTAACGCTGACTTTTATGGCCCGACCACTGGCAGACCAGGATGGGCAAAGCGGCCATGTACACCTTTCGTTGCTGGATAAAAAGGGTAAAAATGCTTTTTACGATGAGAACGCCGACCATCACATGAGCAAAACCCAACACTATTTCATCGGTGGCGTGCAGAAATTGTTACCCGAGCTACTGCTCATGCTGGCGCCCAACATCAACTCTTTTAAACGGTTTGTGCCTGGTATTTTTGCCCCAACCAGGGCCGATTGGGGCATCGACAATCGCACCACTGCGGTACGGGTCATCCCTGGCAGCGACAAATCACAACGCCTGGAACTACGTGTACCGGGTTCTGATTCCAACCCTTATCTGGTGGCCGCGTGTCTACTCGGCGCAGGTTTGCAGGGCATTAAACAAAAGCTCGAACCTGCCGCGCCAGTAACCGGGGCAAGCCACCTCAAAAAAGATCGACCGGCGGCACTACGTTTCCCCAGCGGCTTTGCAGATGCGATCCAACGGTTCCAACAATCCGCACCGGCAGTTGAACTATTCGGTGAGGACTTTGTACATATGTTTGCAGGCACACGACAAGCACAATTGCGCGCCTTTGAAAAAATGGTCACCGACAAAGAACTGGAACGATTCTTAGAGCTGGCCTAAGGGCAGACACCATATACTTTTACTGAGCTGGGCAATGTCACCGACACCGCAAAGGCTACATTGGACGCACATGGTCGTGTTGTTTGCCCTGGTTTCATTAATGTCTGATCTTTCTAGCGCCGCCCAGCGTCCCCTCAACTGGAATCTGCTTGCCGCAGGAGAGGATGAGGTGATGGAAAATCAACTTTCCGCGACGGATTTCGCTCGTGCTAATGGTAGTGAAGTGGTGGCGTTGACGGTGCCCCAGCTTGAGAACAAACACCTTGAAGGACGACTGATCGGTGAGATCGCCGCAGGAGCATTTGGCCTGGTCGACCGCGGGTTACTCAAAACAGGCTGGAACGCGGACATTGTGGTTTTAGATCCTGAGACTGTCGGATCGGGGCCAGTCTATATGAAGAACGATTTGCCTTGCAATGAACCACGCATCTACGCAGATGCATTCGGTATCGATCATGTATTCGTCAACGGGGTGCAAACCGTCAAAGATGGTGTGCATACCAACGAAATGCCGGGCAAGGTGCTACGTTCCGGGCAAGATACGAAAACACCTCAGATGCGACGGGCCGGATAGACGCAATTATACCCAGGCGGCATAACGATCCATTCGAGCCAGAGTCTTTGCTTCATCTTGTGGCGGAATCATCAGAATGACGCGTTCGACCGCGGTTTCACGAAACTGATTGATCACAATATCTTTAGGTGGCGGCGCGAATACCGACACAGAGATTGAAGCAGGATCTCTGCCCGCCTCCTCAGCAAATTGTGCCAGTCTGGCCATGCCCTTGGTGACGATTTCGGGTTTCATCGCACGCGGCAGCCAGCCATCGCCGTAACGTACAATGCGTCGGAGGGTGTGGTCTGTTTCACCGCCCAGTATCAGCGGCGGATGGGGTTTTTGTACCGGCTTCGGCCACGACCAGACATCGTCAAAATTCTCAAACTCACCGTGAAAGGACGCTTCGTCATGGGTCCAGATTTCTTTCAGGGCCGCCATTTGCTCTTCAAGCTTGCGAAATCGTGAGCTGTATTCGGTGCCGTGATTTTCCATCTCTTCACGATTCCAACCTGCACCTAAACCCAGCAACACGCGACCATTAGATATGTGATCGAGCGTTGCGACAGTCTTCGCCAGAGTCAAAGCTTGATGCTCGATGGCGATACATATGCCGGTCGCGAGTTTCAGTTTGGTGGTGACACCCGCAGCGATGCCGAGCGCGACAAACGGGTCCAAGGTGTGGCTGTATTCTTTGGGCAAATCACCGCCACCAGGATAGGGCGTACGCCGATTGGCCGGAATGTGGGTGTGCTCAGGCAGCCAGATTGAATCAAAGCCACGTTCCTCCGCAGCGACTGCCAGGCGATCGATCGGCATGGAGTAGTCGGTGCAGAACGGAAAAAGTCCGATGCGCATAATTACCTCTCTTGAAATCAGAAGTTAGAAATCAGTCAAACTGCTTTTCACCGCTGGCAAACAATAAATAGAACACCATGCCAAACAGCGTGACGCCAGCAGTAACCTGGAATACCAGGGCCCAGGAACCCGTCGCTTCCAAAATCATCCCGGATACGTACACACCGACGATGCCGGGGATGGTACCTGCCGTGTTGGTGATACCCATCAGTGTGCCGGCGTGGCGCGGTCCTATGTCCATATGATTGACGCTATGCCCACCGATGCCCGCAGCAGAGAAAACTTTACCCAGACAAAGAATGCCGATCGCCGCGTAGGCGGATTCGACTTCGGCAATCAAAAACAGACAGATCGACAGGCCGCCAAAGGCGATTGTTTGCATTAACTTCCGAACAAAAGTCACATCCATGCCGCTCTTGATCATGCGGTCGGCTATGTTGCCTGCTATATTCAGGCACAGGAAAGAAGTGATGTGCGGCAACATTGAGATCAGACCCACTGCGGCAAATGGCACACCCAAACCTTCATTAACGTATTTAGGCAGCCACGACAGGATCACGTACAGGGTCCAATTATTACAAAAGTGAGCCACGATGATGGCCCACAACGCCTTATTCTTGAGGAAGTAGCGAATTGGAGGCGCCGTTTCTACAGCACCGGATGCAGGCGCGGAAGCTTCTATGAGCGCCAGTTCTTGCGCTGATATCCGCGGGTGTTCTTGTGGTGTGGTGGTAACGAATCGTTGCCAGGCAAGGAACCAGATGACACCGACCCCGCCGAACAGGTAGAACGCCCACTGCCAACCCAGATGCAGAACAATCAATGGCGTGACCAGCAGTGCGAACACCGTACCGATCGGAATACCGCTGGCATTCAACGCGATCACCTTCGATTTTTCCTCTACCGGAAACCAGCGCGTGACCAGGCTGTAAATCGATGGAAAGGTAACCGCCTCGCCCAGTCCCATGCCAATGCGGGCAACAAACAAACCGACCAGACCGACCAGTGCCGCTGCTGGGGTAAGCAGTGTAAACACCGACCAGACCAGTACACCGAGACCCAGTATGATTTTGCCGCCGAATCGATCCGCCAGTCGCCCACCGCTGATTTGCATGAGCAGATAGCCGATGTAAAAGGACGACAGAACCGCCCCCTGGGTAGTCACATCCCAGCCGAATTCCTTCGACATCGGTATGATCGCAATGGATATGTTGACGCGATCGATATAGCAGACGAAAACCGCTGCAAAACACATGGCAATAGTTGTGTAGCGGGTTTTCCAGAAACCGGTGTTCTCATGGATGACATTACCCAATTATCTTCCCCCTCAGGGCCGGAACTGCAAAGCGCGTGGTCCGAGCCGGTCCGCTTGGTTGATGATGCGGTAGGCGGTTTGCACCCATTCGCAAATCAGACGTCGCGTGTCGCGTGGATCAATCATTTCCTCAAGCTGAAACCTGTTCAATGGTCCCATCGGCCCGCGAGCACTTTCGATACGAGCCATCAGTTCTGCCCGCAATGCGGCGGGATCGGCCGCTTCAGCGAGTTGCCGCTTGTAGGCAGCCTCTATCCCACCTTCGGGCGGGATACCGCCAACATCCGCAGCCGGCCAGGCAACCCGGACCGAAGGGCGGTTCAGCGGGGTCGCGTAGTTATTACCCGCAACGCCAAAACTACGTCGCATGATCACGGTAAATATCGGTACAGAGATTTGTGCAAACGCCACCATCCACTCTCCACCTTTACGAATGGTCCCGGCCAGTTCGTGCTCCAGACCTACCGCAAACCCTGGATTATCGACAAGATTGAGCAGCGGTATATGGAAGGTGTCGCAGACATCTATGTGGCGCCTCAATTTGTCGCAACCATCGGCAGTGAGAGCACCTCCGTTCACATGGCGACTGTCAGAAGCTATGACCCCCAACGCATGTCCATTAAAACGCACAAAACCCGCGACCTGATCTGTCCCCCACAACGGGCCGACTTCAAAGAAAGAGTCTTTGTCAGCCATCAGCTCGATGGCTTTGCGTACGTCAAAAGTAGTGGTTCGCTTACGCGGTATGAGGGTCAACAGTTCTTCTTCACGACGCGATGCAGAATCTGTGCAAATCGCTACCGACGGCGCTTCAAATACACTTGACGGCAGATAGGACAGAAACCGCTTTGCCATGGTCACGGCCTCTTGTTCGGTCTCTGCAAGATTGTCCACGGAGCCATTGGTGCAGTGAATATGCCAGCCGCCGAGATCTTCTTTGGTAATGTCGTAGCCCATGGCGTGGCTGACCACCGGCGGGCCTGCAACAAACAATTGAGCAATATCTCGGACCATGACGGAAAAATGCCCAAGCACTGCTTTCGCGGCACCGATACCAACCACGCTACCAAGCAACATGTTGACCACGGGCACGGTGTTGAGTTGCTCAGTATAGGGCACGCTGCCTAAATGGCCGGGTAAAAAAGAACCACCCGAACCCGCCACCCGTGGTCGTCCGGCTTTGATCGCACCGCTGCTTTCTTTGGCGTCACTTTCACCTTCTTTCTTTTGCTGTGGCACCATCGCGGCAACGCTGCCGCCACCGGACGAACCATCCAACAAGCGCACGGAAGGCACCCGCAGTTCAATGGACAGTCGATCCAGATACATGCTCTTAGCACCAATTGCACCGTCTGCATGGCCGCCCCGAGAGGTGAAATCATCAGCGCAAACAACCGCCGTGCGGCCCTCTATGGCGCCCCAACCACCGACGTGATTGGCCGGTGTAAATGCCGCAATGCTGCCATCTTCATCGTATGAGGCAAACCCCGTCACGCTGCCGACTTCACGAAACGTACCCTCGTCCAGCATCAGGTCGATGCGCTCACGGCAGGTCAGCTTGCCGCGACTGCGTTGGCGCAGGACACCGGGCTCAACAGACCCGGGTTGCAAACGCTCATGGGCAAGCCGTTGCAGTGTAGCAACCTCATCAAGGGTCGATTGCCAGGAGTTTTCCAGGTCGACTTAAATCTCCGCCAAGTCTGCAGATGGCGCGATGGTGACAACTATCTGCCCGGCGCCGACGGCGTCTCCTTGCACCAACCCGTAAAGGCCAGTCACTTCACCGGAGCATGGTGCCGTTACTGAGGTCTCCATCTTCATCGCACTGATGACCAGCAAAGTATCACCTGCGCTGACGTTGTCACCTTCATCAACCGCTACCTCGACCACGGTCCCAGCCATCGGGCATTCGGCACCGCGCTCACCTTCGGGCACCGTCAGACCGCTCGCTGTTGACTTCTCAAGCGGCGCCCGCCGGCCACCACCCGTGACTGTCGTTGCCTGCTGATCGAGCAAGGACAGCGCCTCGTTGCGCGACGCCTTAGCGGAGAAATCCTGAACTATTTCACTGAGCAATGAAGTCCGCGCATCACCGTCTCGTACCGCGCTATTTGCCAAGATGCTGCGCAATTGATTGAGATTGGTGGCGAGACCGACAATGTGGAACTCATTGAGGGCGCGCAGGGTGCGATCGACAGTTCTGGCATACGATGACGTCGGATGATGACAAATCAGTTTGGCCAGCAGAGGATCGAACTGGGGCGGCGGCGTGTAACCGACGTAGCCATGCCCATCTACCCTGATGCCCATTCCCGCCGGTTCTTTATAAGCCGATATAGTACCGGCGCCTTGGGCCACCACTCGAGTTTGAATAGCAAACCCGCGTGGCTCGCCAATCGCCAGTTGACTACCCAGACCAAGCGCGTCAAGGGTTTGGCCCGCTGCAATCTGCAGTTGCGCCTCTACCAGATCCACTCCCATGACCTCTTCGGTTACAGTATGCTCAACCTGGATGCGCGGGTTGCACTCAATGAAGAAATACTCGCCACTGGCCGGATCGAGCAGAAACTCCACGGTTCCGGCATTGGTGAGATTAGCCGCCCGTGCCAGTTTCAATGCGTCATCGAGGAGTTTGTCTCGTAATGCGACATCCAGGTTCGGTGCCGGGGCGATCTCCACCACCTTCTGATTGCGTTGCTGTATGGAGCAGTCGCGCTCGAACAGATGCACAGTCTGCCCGCTATTGTCGGCAAGAATCTGCACTTCGATATGCCGTGCCTGTTGCACCAGCTTTTCAGCAAAAATCGCGCCGTCACCAAAAGCGGCCAGCGCTTCGCTGCGGCAACGCTCGAAGGCGGCCATCAACTCTGCATCATTGTTCACCCCTCGCATGCCACGTCCACCGCCACCCGCAGCAGCTTTAAGCATAATGGGATAGCCCGTCGCCTGGGCGAACGCCAGGGCTGCAGCGACATCGTCCAACACGGTCTCGGAGCCCGGAACTACCGGTATGCCTTCGGCTTGCGCTAGCGCCTTCGCGGCAACTTTATCGCCGAACAATTCGAGTGTTGCCGCTTGCGGACCGACGAAAATGATATCGGCTGCCACACACTGACGTGCAAAATCTGCGTTCTCGGAAAGAAAACCATAACCAGGATGTATGGCGTCGCAGTTGTGCTCAACTGCTATCGCAACGATGGCGGGAATATCTAAATAAGCAGCAATGGCATCGCTGCTGTCACCGAGTTCAACACTCTCATCGGTGTAGCGGGTATGCAGGCTCATGGCGTCAACCGGAGCATACACACCAACTGTTTCTATCCCCAAACCCGCCGCCGCTTTGGCAATACGAATCGCTATCTCACCGCGATTAGCGATGAGTACTCGTGACAATGAGGACAAGCCCCTCCCTCCTTCCGATATTTTCGCCTGGGTCTATCGCCCGGTTCGGCCGCTTATATCAAGTTGACAGTAATGGTCTGTCGTCTGCGCTCACCCCGATTGAGTTTGCCAGACGGTCCAGCGATGTTTGTATAGCGACGGTATTGAACACGTCGATGTAACTCTCGTCATCGAAGCCCGCATCACGAAATCGTTGTGCGTCATCGGCGACAATCTTGTAGGGATTACGAACCATTTTTGCCACAAAATCCAACACCATCTGATTGCTGGAGTCCTCTACCGCAAAGGAGTCCGAGGCGAGATCAGACATCATCACACCCGGCGAACTCCGATCAAGCATCGCTTGCGCCGTCGGCATGAAGTAATGGCTGTTGTTCATAGCGATAACACGTGCGCGGACCAACGCGTGCAATGAATCCGACAGAGAATCTGACTGCGGTCGCTCGAGCAACTCCAGCGCAAGCTGGTGGCGCGAATAGAAATCCGCACACGCCGACAAACCCTGCATCAGGTTCGGCACAAAACCGTAGCGTTCGTTACTCCAAGCTGCACAAGACGCAAAAGCATCACCTTCACACGGCGCACTGAGCCAGCCGGTCGCACATGCACTGGTCGCTGTATCTGCCCCGGACGACGAGATCTGAGCATCGTTTGCGGGTCGAGATTCATGATAAAACGCTCGCTCGTGACGCATCACAGGTCCCGTTATCGCGTTGCCTTCCATCGGGATGCCACCCGCATCTGCACTGTTGGTAAACCAGGTTTGGATACTGGCAATTTGCAACCATTCAGAAATATCAAGGTCAGAGACACCGAGATCCCGCAAATGTTGAATGTCATCAGCAGTGCTCGTCCAGGAGTGTTTTACAAAACGCTCAGCCATCGAAAACATGGCTTTGTGCATCTCAGGTATGTCATGGGCCCCATCGTTCGTCAGCACGCGATTCTGCACTGCACCAAAGTGGAAATAAGCGGGCACCAAACTACTCGGACGGTAAACTCGAGGGGTAGGCATGTGTGCGCCGAAGCCGTGGGTGTAGGACCCGGATATGAACGCATAGTCTTCTGCCACCTGTCCGGTCGCCTGGTCCTCATCAATGATCGCAACGTGCGCCATACAGCCCCAGCTGTGAATTGGATAGCTTCCTACTGTAGCACAGCTAAAACTCACCCCATTCCCTGGTCCTACAAATTCAGCTGCTATGACGGCTCTTGAAGTGAGCGTTGATCAAACTTCGGGTTATACTGATTCGCTGATCAATCCTCGAGCTAACTCCGAGCTAATGCCCAATATGCGACTACTCAATGCGCGTGCGCGCCAATGCGTGATGATTTTCTTCATCAGCCTCGTCGGCAATGTCCACGCGGACGAAATTCGTATTGTCGTACCGCATATCGAGGGCGCGGATATCATCATAGATGGCAAGCTGGACGAAAGTATCTGGAGCCAGATTCCCGCTTACGACGATATGTATGTCGTCGAACCCGACACGCTGGTACCCGCCCGATACCAAACCAGGGCACACTACTTTTATACTGATCGCGGCATGTATATTGGTGTTGATCTCGAGCAACCTGCAGATACTCTGGTGGCTCGCTTGTCCGGACGCGATGCCTTCATTAACCGCGATGAGTGGGGTATCACACTAGATACCTCCGGTCAGGGTTTATACGGCTATTGGTTCAATGTCGCTCTCGGCGGTTCTGTCATCGATGGCAAAGTCGCTCCCGAGCGCGCATTTTCAAATGAATGGGACGGTCCCTGGACCCGCGCCACGGCCGTGACGGAAACAGGGTGGAGCTTGGAAGCATTTCTACCCTGGTCAATGATGGCCATGCCGGACACGCAAGGGCGCCGCGAAATGGGTTTCTGGGTCACCCGCAAGCTTGCTGTCGCCGATGAACGTTGGAGCTCTCCAGCTCTACCCTCTACCGGTAGCCGGTTCATGAGCGCTCTAGGTGTCCTGGAAATGGAAGATGTACATCCAGCACCCCAGTTCGCATTGTTTCCCTATAGCAGTTACACCTACGACAATATTGCTGAAGAAGACGAATACCGCGCCGGTTTCGACGTATTCTGGCGGCCGTCAACCAACTTTCAAGTAGCGGCGACGGTGAATCCGGATTTCGGCGCGGTGGAATCGGACGACGTCGTCGTCAATCTCACCGCCTTTGAAACCTTCTTTCCGGAAAAGCGCTTGTTCTTCTTAGAAGGCCAAGAGGTTTTTACCACCACACCGCGGGGCCGACCGCGCAGCCGCTCATCTGCAGGTTCCGGCGCGAGACAAACAGCAAGCACATTCAACCCGACACCCACTACCTTGCTCAATACCCGCCGCATCGGCGGGACACCTGAGATAGATGTGCCTGATGGCGTCGATATCGATGGCGCCGAATTGGGCAAACCGACCGAGCTAATCGGTGCGGTAAAGATGACCGGACAGAACGGCGGTTTCCGCTACGGACTACTGTCCGCGTTTGAGGAAGACGTCAGACTCAATGCGACTCGCAATGGGCAAGACATACGATTAGAACAAGACGGCCGAGATTTTGCCGTTGCGCGCCTGCTCTACGAGACGAGCGCAAGCGGCGGCCGGCGTTCTATTGGATATATTGGAACTCTGGTCAAGAATCCGGATTCAGACGCCACCGTACACGGCATTGACACACATGTTTTATCCGGCAACGGCAAAGTTTCCTGGGACACACAACTCATGCGCTCTGATGTTGACGATGAGACCGGGTTTGGCGCACTGATTGACGTTCGCTACGTACCCAGCCGGCAAGTTTCACACTTTCTTTCCCTGGACTACATCAACCGCAAACTCGACATATCGGACTTAGGTTTTATCCGTCGCAACGACACCATTGGCGGTGTATACGGTATGAATTTCAGTAAGACCCAGGGCATGAAACACCTGCGCCGGGAAAACACTTCTCTGGTGTTCAGCTACCAGGAGAACCTCGATGGTCGCAGCGTGCGCGGTGGGGTCTTTTTACGCAATAAGTGGCAATTCAACAATCGCTCCGAACTCGGCACCGAGCTGGATTATTTCCCTGCACAGTGGGATGACAGAAATAGTTTTGACAACGGTATTTTTAAGACAGAAGAGCGCCTGGTGGCGGAAATTTCTTACGGGACAGACAGTGCGGCGCCTGTCAGCGTGAGCATGTTAGTTGGTATGCGCCAGGAAGAACTAGGCGACTGGACGACGCGAGCCTCTTTGGGTGCGACCTTCAATCCCAGCGACAGAGTCTCGTTTGAATTCGATGTGAGTTACTTCCGTCGGGACGGTTGGTTGCTGTACCAGGAAGACAGAAACTTCACAACTTTCGAAGCGACAGAATGGCAACCCGAAATTGCCATCGATGTATTTCTCACAGCACGCCAACAACTTCGTCTGACCATGCAATGGGCGGGTATTCGCGCCCGGGAACAGGACTTCTGGCAAGTGCCGCTAGACCCCGGTAGCCTCGACCCAAGGCCGAAGGCCCCCGGTGAAGCCTCAGATGACTTCACCATTTCGCGCCTCACTGCACAACTGCGATATCGCTGGGAGATCGGCCCTTTGTCAGACTTCTTCATCGTTTACACGCGTGGCAGCAATCTGCCCGATCAGATGCGCGATGAGTTTGGGGATTTATTTCGCGACGCGCTGACACGACCGGTGGTCGACCTTTTTGTGATAAAACTACGTTATCGATTTGGCCGCTGAGTAAATATCTTAATGTCCCCAAGCCTTAAAGACATCCGCATCCTGGATCTTACCAGCGGTCCTGCCGGGGGCATGTGCACCATGATCCTCGCCGACTTCGGCGCCGACGTGCTGAGCATCGAAAGACCTGCAGGCGATGCATGGATGCACCTGCCTGCGGCAAGGATGTGGCGGCGGGGTAAACAGACTCTGTCGTTGGATTTGGGGTCTGCTGCAGGCCTGCACACCTTTGAAGAATTGTGCGCTGGTGCCGATGTGTTGGTGAGCAACTGGCGCACAGAGTCGCTGGCGCGCAAGAACCTGGATTTCGCCAAACTGCACGAACGCCATCCGCACCTGGTGTTTTGCCACATCAGCGCTTTCGGCAGTCACGGCCCCCTGGTGAATCTACCCGGCTATGAACATCTGGTCGCCGCTTACAGTGGCCGCATGCAGGTTTTCGCCGGTATTGTCGACCGCCCCGGGCCTGTGTTTTCCGCCTTGCAGGTTGGGGTGCATGCCTGCGCACAATCCGCCACCACAGGAATTCTAGCGGCTCTGTACGACCGCGGCAGCGACGGCCCAGGTCGCCTGGTGGAAACCAGCATGCTGCAAGGCATGCTGCCCTATGAACAAGGCCCGATGATCGGCGTGCAGGTACGCGAGCATTTCCCCGACCTGCTGCCTGCTTTTCAAGCCCCGACCCACGAGCCACCGATGCCAAGCCTGTTTTATCATCCCGCTCAGGCTGGAGATGGCAGATGGATGCAATTCGGCAATCTACTACCACATCTATTCGACAACTTCCTTATCGTCACTGAGTTGATGGAGATTGTTGCGGACCCGGATTTCAATCCAAAGCAGTTGATGTTACCAGCAGAAAAGCACGAGGCTTTCCGCGCGAAGATGCTCAGCAGAATCCAACAACGCAGCGCCGCTGAATGGATGAAGGATTTCGTCGCCGACGGCGGCGTGGTTGCGACCACCTACCAGACGACTCAAGAAGCGCTCGTCGACCCGGATATCGTTGCCAATGGACACGTGATTGAGCGTGAAGACGGTGGCCTGCAACTCGGACCGTTAGCCCGCCTGGCAAAGACCCCGGCTTCGCCGGGGCCAGATGTTGTCGCGGAAGACGGCCTGGCAGCGCAATGGCGCGCCTCGCCGCGGGCTTCTCCAAGCACACCGGCTAACGACAAACTACCTCTGGCGGGCATCAAGGTGGTCGAACTGGCGACGATCATCGCAGCCCCATTAGGGGCATCGTTTCTGGCAGACATGGGCGCAGACGTCATCAAGGTTGAGCAGATCGGCGGGGATCCTTATCGAGGCATGTTGTCCGGTATCGGCTCAGCCCGCGTCAACGCCGGTAAGCGCAGCATCAGCGTTAACCTGAAATCTGCAGACGGACAGAAGATAGTAATGGACCTGGTCCGCGACGCCGACGTCGTCATACACAACTTTCGTCCAGGTGTTCCCGAACGCCTCGGTATCGGCTACGAACAGATCAATGCCATCAACCCGCGCATCATCTATTTACAGAGCAACGGCTACGGCCCGGACGGCCCTGGTGCGTTGCGACCCAGTACCCACCCGATTCCCGGCGCTGCCATGGGTGGCGTCATGTATCAGATGGGCGAGCGTCTGCCCACCAAGTTACAAGACATTGATGGTTTGCGCTTATGGACGCGGCGTCTGATGCGGGCCAATGAGGTCAACCCCGATCCCAACACCGCACTGGTGGTTTGCACCTCGGTCATGCTCGGCCTGATCGCTCGCAGTGCCAGCGGCGAAGGACAGCAGATATTCATCGACATGTTCGGCGCCAATGCCTACGCCAATAGCGACGATTTTCTTTCCTATGCGGACAAACCCGGCCGCGCCATGCCAGATGAACAACTACTGGGGTTGTCCGCTACCTATCGGCTGTACCCATGTGCCGCTGAGCAGTGGGTCTTTGTCGCCCTGACTAACGACCGCGAAATCAACAAGTTTATCGATGCATTGACCGACGCAGGTTTATCGGCACCACCAATGGACGTGTTAGTCGCTGGTGACAGCCAGACAAGCGATGCATTGACAGACTTGTTTGTCACTCACGACGCAGACTTCTGGCAGCAACTATTTATCACAGCCGGTGTCGGTTGCGTTCGCGCCGATGGCGACCCACCGAGTGAATTCTGGTTGCACGACGAACAGTCCGCAGCTCTAGGACTCACCGCAGAGGTCGAACACCCGAGTTGGGGAACATACCGGCGCCATGGCCCCATGGTGTTATTTGACGGCAAACGTCACCCGTTGCACGGACCTCCGCTGGCAGGCGAGCACAACAATGAGTTGCTGAAAGCCTGTGGTTACACGGAACAACAGATCGAAGACATGGAGTCAGAGGGTGTGCTTTGGCGTGAAAACCCTTAAACGGTGACTGTCTTCAAAATCTCGAATATGGTGTTTGACATTGATCACATTCGAAAGCGGTCTCTATCCCAGGATTCATATTACTTCGCTGGCTTGCGCCCCTCCGGGGTGCCCGGCCTCCTACCCAAGCCCACTTCCCCTCGAAGGAGGCGAAGTGGTCTTTGTCCGTCACCCGGCGCTACGCTTTTAGGCTCAGTACTATGAATCCTGGGCTAGAAACCTTTACAGTGTGATTAGCGTAAACAGCGATTTGAGTGCTGGATACCAATTGCTGAGTAGCGATTTCCCGCGAAGCCTCAATTTGTCTGCTTGATGCCAAAAGCACTACCAGGCATCAATACACGGACGCTTTTTGCCAATTCGAGGTTGTATGCGAATGGAACTCAACAAATTCGACACCCACCATCGAGACTCTGCCGGGTCAATGGTGTCATCAATGGAAAACAAGTTGGCATTGTTCACCGCCTTACCCACATCGTATGCCTTTGCCACCATCTCCTCGTAGACCTTGAGCCTTTCTTGCGGGTCTTCGATGGCCGCCAGTTCTTTGCGGTAACCCAGTTTTACCGAACCTTCCAAACCCATGCCGCCGAATTCGCCTGTCGGCCACGACACCGTGAAGTAAGGGACTTTGTAGGAACCACCCGCCATGGCTATGGCACCAAGGCCGTAAGCTTTTCTGATGACAATGGTGAAGAAAGGTATCGTGAGATTGGCGCCGATAATAAACATACGACTGCTATGGCGCACCAGTGCGGTTTGTTCGATTTCAGGTCCGACCATGATTCCTGGCGTATCGCAGAGGTAAAGCAACGGCACATCAAAGGCATCGCAGAGCTGCATGAAGCGCGCGCCTTTGTCCGCAGCATCGGAGTCAATTGCCCCACCTAAGTGGTGCGGATTGTTGGCGATCACCCCCATTGGTCGCCCCTGGATACGAATCAACGAAGTAATCATACCGTGGCCGAAATTCGGCCTTATCTCCAGCACCGTATCGACATCGGCGATGGTCTCGATGACATCCCGGATCGAATAAACACGCAGACGATTCTCCGGTACGATCTGGCGCATCTTACGCTGGTCGTGTTCGGTGTAGTCAGACAACGTGCCTTGAAAGTAGGAAAGGTATTTTTTTGCTACGTCGACCGCTTCTGCTTCGTCTTCCACTAACAGGTCGATTACGCCGCTAGCCACCTGCACTGAGGTCGGGCCTATCTCCTCCGGCGCGAACACACCCAAGCCACCACCTTCTATCATGGCAGGGCCACCCATACCAATGTTGGCATTCTTGGTCGCAATGATCACATCGCAACAACCCAGCAGCGAGGCATTACCGGCAAAGCATCGCCCGGTGGTGATACCCACCATCGGTACCAATCCGGATAAGGTAGCAAAACGAGAAAATGTGCGTTGTCCCGAACCAAGACCATCGGTATCACCAGGACGGCCACCACCACCTTCCGCAAATATCACCATCGGCATCTGACCATTGGTGGCAAGGTCGATCATGCGGTCAGTTTTACGATGATTCTGCGCACCTTGAGTGCCGGCCAGCACCATGTAGTCATAGGACATCACAACACATCTCGAATCCGGGTCGCCAAACAAATCGCCATTGATTGCACCGACACCGGTCACCATGCCGTCTGCTGGACTCATCTGCATGAGTTTCTCCACCGAGTGGCGTCGACGTTGGGCGGCGATGACCAGCGGGCCATATTCGACAAAGGTTTCTGCATCGCACAGGTGGAGGATGTTCTCACGTGCCGTGCGTTGGCCTTTTGCATGACGTTTTGCGACTGCTTCAGGCCGATTTTCATCCAATGTCGTGGCGTGGCGCTCGACAGATTCCGCTAAATCCGGACGAATGAAATCCAGATCTACGGTCGCCTTTTCCACCTCGACCAGATCTGCACCCTCTCCTTCGAGGATAAGCATGAGCACATGGCCTTGCCAGAGTGCGTCACCTGCCGATACGTCAATACGTGCCACCTTGCCGCCAACTTCAGCACGGATTTCATGCTCCATTTTCATGGATTCCATCACCAGTAGTAGCTGACCGGCAGCAATTTCCTGATCTGGCTCTACCTCAAGGCTAACCACCGTACCTTGCAAAGGTGTCAATACCGGCACTGTGCCTGCGGGGTGCTCAGATACCACCTCGTCTATCTGAACGGTTTGTTGTTGGCCGAAATTCAGTACCGCCAGAGGGTCACTGCTGTCTACCTGGGCGCCGGCTGTTTTTGGTGCATAGGTAGCGGTCGTGGCTTCGAAGTGGTGGACAGTTTGCTCATTTTCAACCAGTTCACTGATCTGTTCATCAATCAACGTGGTCTTAAGTTCACCTGCATTGACCGCCTGATGCTGCAACAGGGCCTGCAAAAATGAAATGTTGGTCTTAACTCCGGTAATACGAAATTCTGCCAGGGCTCGAAAAGCCTTTCGGTTCAACGAGGCAAAGTCCTCGGCTGGTTGACTCACAATCACCTTGGCCAGCAAGGAATCATAGCGGGGACTGGTGGTGTAGCCCGCATAGCCAAACGTATCTATACGTATTCCAGGCCCACCTGGCGGGTCGAAGTTGGTCAGGGTGCCGCCCGCCGGCACGACCTCGCCTGTTGCAGTCATCGTTTCGAGGTTAACCCGAGCTTGTACGGCACAGCCTTTAGGACGAACGGATTCTGTCAAACCCAATTGCTCCAAGGTCTGTCCCATGGCGATCTGTAGCTGTGTAGCGACTAGATCAACGCCGGTTACTTCTTCGGTAACCGTATGCTCAACTTGTAGACGCGGATTGGCTTCAATGAAAGCAAACTGTTGCGGGTTAGCGGCGTTTAACAAGAACTCAAATGTACCGAGGCTGAGGTAAGAAACACGCGAGGCCAAACGAACAGCAGCTTCGATGATTTGTGTTCTGGCCTCTTCCGGCAGGTTCGGTGCCGGCGCGTACTCGAGTATTTTCTGATGCCGCCGTTGAATGCTGCAATCGCGCTCACCGAGATCGATGACTCGATGGCCGTCGCCGACAATCTGCACTTCAATGTGCCGTGGGTTCGGCATGAACTGTTCAACAAAGACAGCATCGCTGGCAAATGAAGCAAGCGCTTCCGACTGGCAACGTTCAAACGCTTCGGCAATGCTCGCAGCATCGCTGACCACACGCATGCCTCGTCCACCACCACCGCTCACCGCCTTGATGATCATGCTTTCACCGGCTTCGAGGCCGGCAAAAAACTGTTCCGCTACAGCTAACGTGGCATGTCCCTGGGTACCTGCCAACACCGGCACATCTGCTTCCTCTGCCAGCCGCCGAGCCGTGGTTTTGTCACCGAACTGTTCCAACATCTGTGGCGTCGGCCCGACGAACAGTAATCCTGCATCAATAACAGCCTGGGCGAACTCGGGATTCTCCGAAAGGAACCCGTAGCCGGGGTGAATCGCGTCGCAACCACTTTGTAGCGCAACGGCGACAATCTGCTCACTATCGAGATAGGCCCCAGGGCCGGAGCCTTGAAGCGCAACAGCACTATCCGCTATGCGGATATGCAACGCGTTGGCCTCGTCTTCGGCATACACGGCCACTGTCGGCAGGCCTAAATCTCGGGCCGAGCGAATGATCCGTATGGCAATTTCGCCACGGTTGGCAATGAGTAACTTCATCTGGCGTCTTTCCTGGGGCTTTCCTGGGCTCAGTCGTCTGCGATCAACACCAATGTCCCGGTGGTGGACAGAGTACCGCCAGTACCATTGACCACACAGGTCCGCGCGCTCGTTTGCTTGCCGCTATCGCCATGCACGCCGTCTTCGGCGGTACCGGAGAGTTGGCGATAGCCTTCAATCAACAACGGCATGCCATACATGCCGCTATGGTTGAACGATAAGCCGCCGCCATTGGTGTTGATGGGGAATTTTCCACCGGGCGCAGCATGGCCATCCTTCCACAGCAGATGGCCTTCACCGCGTGGCGCCAGCCCAAGCATTTCTGCGGTAATGGCTGCGGTGATCGTGAAGGAGTCGTAAAGCAATGCCATTTCCATATCTGCCGGCCCCATGCCCGCCATTTCATACGCCGCCTGGGAAGAGGCTGCCGCCGAGGTCGCGGTAAAGTCGTCCATCTCCAACATATTGCTGTGACCCATGCTCTCGCCCGCTCCGGCGATCCACACTGGCTTGGTGTGCAAGCTTGCTGCAACCTTCGGGCTCGCGATCAGCACAGCACCACCATGATCGACAACCATGCAACAGTGCAGGATCGTCATCGGCCAGGTGATCATTCTCGACTCTTCAACCTGCTGCACGGTAATCGGGCCACCAAATGGATGCTTTTCTTTGGAGTACATGGCCGCCCGGGGGTTCAAGGTTGCCCAGTCCCGCGTCACTTTGGCTATATGAGCAAAGTCTTCGGTGGTGGTGCCGTAGTCGTGCATATGTCGCACCATGGCATGGGCATAATTCGACGGCGCACTGCCCAGCCCGTAGGCCATGGTCATTTCCTGGGCTGGCGAACTCACACCACCACCACGTCCATAATTACTGGGTCCGCGGCCACCTAACTTGTTGGCAGAATGACCGTTTTCGCCATGACTGATCAGTGCAGTATCGATAATACCGGCGTGAATGGCAGCCATCGCGTGATGCACGTGCATTTCAAAGGAGCAGCCACCCACTGCGGTGCTGTCTATGTACTTCGGGCGAATACCGAGATGCTCACACAACTCAGA
>Ga0114950_10001291_pt1 | contig 18669 bp, 18 predicted proteins | sample N075metaG_FD_83503 | JGI IMG/M metagenome (GOLD analysis project Ga0114950, IMG submission 83503) | Deep subsurface microbial communities from Kermadec Trench to uncover new lineages of life (NeLLi) - N075 metaG | ecosystem: Environmental > Aquatic > Marine > Ocean trench > Sediment | place... | reverse complement strand
TACATCTCATCACTTGCCAAGCTCCTAAGCACATTTGCTGAGTGCGCCTCTGAAGTGAAGAAGTAAAGTAAGGGGGGGGAATGCTCTCCCCCCCTTTTATTATCGCCTAGGTGTTATCGCTGAACCTTCCCCGAAATCAAAACTTTCATAGAGATCTTGAGCCCCAGCCGGATCTTCCAATCGCTCATATTTTGCAGCACCCTGTTTCAAAGCGTTCATTACCTTGTCGTAATTCTGACCTAAGGCTCCTCTGAGTTCACCTTCACTCTTACCCCTGAATGCTTTTCTTACAGCCGCATAGGATTTAAGGTAATTACCAGGGGTCGTCATTGGAGTAGTCAGTGCCAGCATCGCCGTACCAAGAAGAGGCCCACCGATTGCATTTCCGGCCCAATAGATCGCGCCTCCGGCTATGCTTCCTCTGCTAGTAGAACCACCACCTTCTGTGCCAAGTCTACCGATATTCGTCGCGTCCCTTGATGGTGTGAACTGATCTTGGAAGGCTTTGTACTGATCCACTTGGTCAGGGAAATTCTTAGATGTGTATCCTTGAAATGACTCATCAATAATCCTGCGACCTTCTCTCTCAGGGTCGCCTCCAGAACCTTTCGCCCAGGCAACTAATCTGGTGGTACTTACGTCATCTGGAGAGGCTGCGTCCTTTAGGTTATCAACCAGTGGCTTACCTCTACCAAGGTAGTCTATCCAAAAATCGTCAGCAGCTTTCATCATCTTGCCACCTGGCCCAGAGTGGGTTATCTCTCTCAATTGGGCGACTGCCAGAACAAGAATTTCTTCATCCCGATCATGGCCTTTACGCTTAGCCCAGTTTATTCCGGTCTGAAGATCTTTCTTTGCCCTGGCAACGGCTTTACCCATTTCGAAACTGTGTTGATCCGCAATCTTAGCGATCGCTTTTTCGTCGCCAACTTCAAATGCCTTATCAAACGCCTTATTAAGCCTAACAACTTGGGGCTCCCCACCTTCGATAACTGTCTGGGCATTAATCAGCCTGTCCCTTGTTTTTTGCTTATATAGAGCTTTAGACTTTCCGTGAACTATTAAATCGACAGCGTCTTGATCGTCTACTGCTTTATATTCAGCAGCTCTTTTTTTCTTCAGAGCCAATTCTGTCCCATATAAATCGGCTAAATTGCCCTGCTCCTTCTTATGCTCGTATTTCTTATTGACCTCGTACTCTTTAGTAATCTCGGATTTTTCGACTTCAAAGGCTTCCTTAGCCTCCTTAGTCCTCTGATTTTTCTGCTTCATTGCCAAGACTTCATTACCCTGTACTTCTGGCTCGCCCTTCCTTACTCGTTCTATGTTCTCTGATTTAATGCGATCTGGAGTTTCCTTGTATGACCTTTCAATCTTGGCAAGCTTATCATTATAAGCACCTTCAGCGTACTGTAGCCTTAGGTCATACCTGCGCGTAACATCCACCACTTCCTTTGTCTTCGCTGCCCTTAAACCCCTTGTCTCGCGTTCAACAAAATCCTTTATATCGTCCTCACCTAGCCTCTTTGCTTTAGTCGGAGGGAAAGCTCCAGCTTTATCGGCGAGATCTTTCATTGCACCGGATGCTTTTTCGGTTATTGCTTCTAATTCCTTAGACCTGCCCACCTGTTTGTAAGCTTGACCTGACATATCCTCATATTTTTTCGACGCAGCAGCTTCAACTTTATCACCGAACTTTTTAGCTGACTTTCTCAATGGAGAAAAATCAACCCCTTCATTGTGAGCCTTCAATGCTGCCTTTAGTCTTTCAGGATCAGCCATCATATCCTTGTATGACTTAACAGTGGGAGTGGTTATCCCTCTTAACCTAGTCCCTTCAGCCATCGCGTTACTCAAAGGACCACTGAGAGGACCAGGGCGACCTGGCCTTGGGATCAGCGCATTAACGCCTCTGGCACCAAGGTGGAGAGCCTTACCTGCTACCTTAAAAGCTCCTGGTGCCACTGCCCCAATAGTACCCCCGAAAGCAGCATCTTTAAGTCTTCCTGAAAGATCATCAGATTGACTCCTAGCGGCACCTTCAATAGCTCCTTCGGCCAGCCCTAGCTTAGTCATTCCTCCAAGGGTCTTAGGTGCGTTCGCAGCAAGAATCTTCTTACCTATCTGTTTGGCCCCTACTTTAACTATTCCTTTTCCTAGTAGTTGAGCTGCGATAGATCCGCCGCCGGTTGCGAGAGCTGCTGCTATTGAACTACCATAGTCACCAGTATTATAAGCCACTGGGTTAGCCTCATGAGCTGCCCTAAATTTCTCGACAGAGTTTTCTTCTAAGCCAAGAGCCTCGGCAATATGAGGAGCCGTCCCTAGGGTTAAACCTTCGGCAACACCTCTACCAAATGACTCTATGCCGCCAATCGCTTCTTGAGGTTCTGCTTGAGACTCTAGTTCAAGTTGTTTCTGTTCGAGAGCTAAGTCTTCGTCTTGAAGCTCCAAGAGTCTTAACTGTTTTTTCTTCCTGGCTCTTTCTTCTTCTGTCATAGCCCCAGCTCCTTTTTAAGCTTGTCTTGCTCAGATTTATTCTTAGCTCTTTTACTCTTAACGTCTTTCAGCTCTTTGCTGTCCTTCTTAACGTCTTCCTCTTTGCTGTCCTTCTTGGGTTTGTCGCCAAATCCAAAAAAATCTTCCACATCGTTAGCTTGCCCGGTATACTTAAGGTCAATATATTTCCTTGGTGGGACTTTATTACCAAAAGTAGCCCTTCTTCTTTGCATTCTCTTATATAATTTCGCTATCTTTTGGATTCTAATTTCATTCGTATCTAGGACGCTTGGGGCATTTCTTCTGTAGAATTCTTCTTCCGACTCAGTCAAGTTTGCGCCGGATTGCATCCTAGACATAGCATCCAAATACTGATCTCTCGCAATAGTATAAGGGTTATCTCCAATTAATGAGAAAGGGTTTGTGCCTGCGGCTAAAGCAGCATCCATGCCCTCAATGCCATAAAGTGCATCCTCAACATTGTCATATCTCTTTTTGTCTGAAGTATTCAAGTTCTGGATTTTAGGATTTATCATATCATCCAGCTTACGCTTTCTTATATTTAGATTGACCCGAGCTGTCTCACTCTTTACAGTATCATCTTCTCCTCCAGCCTTGGTCTTCAATCTATAAGCCTTAAGAGATTCCGCAAGACCCTCTCGCACATTAAAATCTCGGTCTTCTTTAAATTGGTTCCGTTTTATCTTCTCTTCATTTTCAAGATCCTTTTCAATTTTAAGATCTCGATTCAACTGTATCTTGTCCTTAAGATTTTTCTCGCTGGCATGAAACTTAGCCCAAGCTAAAGGCCCAGACCCACCCTTACCGTCTTTTCCTACACTAGGGTTATTGAGCTTGAACGCAGTCACAGCCCTCTTGTATTCCGCAACGTAGGGATCTACCGAACCTTCAGCTATATTTGTCCCATAGACATCGTCGACGGATTTCCTTAATGGGGTCCAATCAAAATTCGACCAATTTCTTGGAGGAGCTTGGAATTGAGCAGCACTTTGAGGCGGCGGCTGATTATAATTAGCTATTCGATCTTGTAATGAAGGGGCCTCTTCCGGCTCATTTAAAGGTTCTTCTTCTCCAAGAATTAATGGGCCGAAGTCGGGGGCTATCGGTAAACCCTCACCTTCCCTTAACTCGTCTAGGTCATCGCCGCCGGGAAGCATTATGATTTGGTTTATAGGATTCATTGGCCTTGGGCCTGGGGTTAGGCGTTCCCTTAGACTCAACGGTTCAACAACTTCAGGCATCGCCCCTTGGTACTCTGCTTGTGCCACAGTAGTGTAAGGCCCTTGTGGGCTTAGTACCATTGACCCTTGACCCTGAAAGTCATGTTCCTCTCTGGGATCGAAAGCATCTACACCGTAATTATCGTCAGGGCCAGCGAGAGGGTCGCCGACAGCATCATTGGTCGTTGTGGTCGTAGAAAGAACTTTGCCATTGGCATCACGTTTTATGACCTGCTTAGCACCTGCGTTTGAAACAGTTTCAGTCACAGTCCCATCAGAGTTCTTCTGCTCGACCCGCTTGATTTTCTGAGGGGCTTGATCGTTTGCTATGCTGGCTTCTGCTGCCCTCTTTTTCTCGTCAGCGTATGTCGGACCTTGCCCTTGTGGGGCGGCTGTAGCTGGAGCATACCCAGAGGCCATAGGTGGGTGCCACCCCTGTCTTTCGTCCTGTGCCGGGGGATATTGGAACGCCGATCTGATATTACTCTCTACCATCGGGCCTAGTGGCCGCGAATAAAAATTTTGTGCCATGGTCTTGTCCCTTATGCGTAGTAGTTTTGTCCGACAGGTGACAACCCAACAGTTTGTTCGATAGGCTCCCCAGTTTGAGCATCATATAGGTCCGGTGGATTGAGTGATTCACCAGTTTGAGTGTTATACTTAGGCTTATCACGATACATATTGGCGATCGCACCACCCATTTTTGCAAATTGGGTCGCACTACTCACCGTGCCAGGTATCACGCTCTTTTCTAAATGAGCACGCTCCATTGTTGGCTGCTTTCCAAAAAAGGATGAGTATTTATTCTGGTGCTTTCTAAACTCTTCTTGCTTCCTGTGAGCAGCTTTGGCTTTTCTCGCTTGATCTGAGGCCCCCATATATCCTAGTATTGCCCCGATACCACCGCCGATAATCATGCCGGGAGCACCCATTGGGGCTCCTGCTGCTACACCTTGCATTCCACCTTGGACTGTTGCTGTTTCTGTTGCTGCCATATCTCTATCCTTTTTTTACATGTTGATGCGAGTATTTGATGATTGCGGGTAGAGATCATTAGGATCTACAGGCCGTCTACCTAAATCAATGTCTGGGTTTCCAGACAATAATTGGCCATCGCTATCGTACTCTGCTCTGGTGTTAGAATATAAATCAGTTTGCTCTTGGTATCTTCTGTCAGCATTATCCCTGCCCAATTGATTTCTCTCCTGAACATTAGACATACGAAGTTTATCACGAGCTTCGCCTATCCGCTGATTTGCTGTCGTCTGAGCAGAAGCATTAAGTTCAGCGTTGCGATTTGATACATCTGCGCCGTAACGATTTCGCTCAGTCCCATACCGTTGATCTGCAAACAAACCTTGATTTTCTTGCCCAGCTAAATATCTGTCGGCTCCTGTTTGCGCTAGAGCGTTTTCCCTTCCTACTTGGAATCGGTTACCAGCTTCAAGCTCATCTGTTTGCCCTAATACCTGCGATCTACCAGAGATTTTATCTCGGTTGAATTGTGATGCCATCGCCATTCTATCGCTTGCAGACATACCCCCCGTCCTCGCCAAGTTTCCCTGTGCGGAGGCTAAACCAGAGGCACTGGCTGCGTTGACATCTTGAAGATTATTTCTTCGGTATGGGTCAAAATTCATAGCCTCTACTTGGGTCGGGTCATACCCTTGCAAACCTCCTCTTTGAGCGACATCGTAACCCTGGCCAGATCCAAGTCTTGATATGTCGTATCCTTCAAGCTGACTTGGGTCGTAGTCTTCGCGTTCATACTGAAACTTATCGGGGTCATACCCACCCTGGCCATACAAGCCTTCACCATACTTAGGTCTGCCATACACATGCTCTTGAAGGTTTCTCTTAGCAGATTCGGTCGTGGGTGCTGTCTGTGCTCGCTGTTGTTCTGACCCCGGTGAATTTACCGACCCACCTCCGCCGCCGTATCCCTGGCCATGCTGCGACTGCCCGTGCCCGCGTTGATCTTCTTCTCTCGTATCTATTGCCATAATAATATCCTTTAAGGTTAATAAGGGCCAGATTCTTGGGTACCATAAGCCTCGTCAAGCGAATTTAAATCCATCTCGATATAGCTATCTTCATCGTCATCAGTAAGCCGAGAAATTGAAGAGATCATCTTATCCGTTTGGACTTCAAGATTTTTCAGCATCACATCCAACATGGGATCGCCTTCCTTAGCCATGATCGCTGCTTTCGCGTGAGCAAGCACATACTGAGGCTTAATTCCAACTTCCAAAATATCACTCATGTTTTCAAGCCGAACGGCCTGACGAATATACCAAAGTCTTACCTTAGCTTGCAAATCCTGCCTGAAAGGTGGGTGGATGCTTATACTAGGCCCGTTCTTAGCATCGTTAATTATTCGGTAATGATAGATGTCTGCTTGGTAAACTAAGGCGAATCTCTCCAGGGCAAGTTTCTTGATTTTGTACCATTGGGAAGTGCTCGTTGCACTAACATCGAATCCCTTGAAGTCGTAATACATTCCTCTGATCCTGAAATCGAATAAATCGTCAGGAATCAAAACTTCCCCCACACCTTGGACAATGCTGTAATCAACAAAGGTCAGGAAGAAGTCCGAGAAGGCATCAATGATTAGCTGCTCAGCATCATCAATCGCATCATTTATATATGCGGTGATCTCGGGTTTGGTAACGAAATTTTCAGCATGAAGCTCATTATCATTCTGGATTTTCGTTATTAATTGGTCTAGCGTCCAAGCCATTTTGAACCCTCCATTTAGGTTTCTTTCCACTATACCATTAGAATCGTCTGGAAGAACGGGAATAGCTAGGTACAATATGTCTTTAATCATTAAAGCTGGGGTTTACTATGAGCAGTATCAAAGACGAATTACTAGATGACCTTAAGCCATTTCTTGCAAAGATAGCTCTCAAATACTTCGACCAGATCGAGGCTTATGTGCTTACTGAGTGTAAAAAAACCAGCACGCCATTCGATGATTTTGCTGCAAATCAGATACTTTCCTGGCTTAAGGGTCGCTTGATTGATTTCATTAAATAGGCTACCTTCGTAATCCAAACAGATGGCAATTTAGTCGGCCCTCCCATGAGTAGTCTACAGCTATACAAGTGGGGGAGGCTGACACTAAAAGGATCGACATGAAGATAATCGTAGTTATAGCCATCGCCTTATTCGCACTGCTCTCGTCGTGCGTTACCATCCACAACAATAACTACCCTCAACAGTACACTCCCCAATACATCATACCAGCCGAACCTGAAGGCTCAGAGCACATAGGATTGAAGATATAATGGGTGACATCACAGAGCATTGGTCTTACCACGAGTTCTCCTGTAATTGCGGGAAATGCAAGTACAAGGATGGATATCAAATAGATTTGGAGCTTGTAAAAAAGTTGCAGATTATCCGCGATGTCTACGGTAAACCCATGAAGGTAAATTCTGGGATTCGCTGTCCGGCGTGGAATTTTCACGAAAAAGGAAAAAGGCTCAGCTACCACCTACCAGCCCAAGACTGCAAGGCAGCAGATATCGCCATGACTGATCGCAAAGGTCGGATAGTGATCGTGAGTAAGGCCCTCGAGTTAGGGCTGTCAGTCGGCGTATATCATTCCAAAGGGTTCATCCACCTGGACAATAGAATTGAACAAACTATTTTTTAGGCTTATTCCAACACTCAACAATTAAACGCTCAATCAAAGCTACTTTCGTAGTCCCTTGCTCTATCACCATCTCATCAAAAACAACGCAAACTCGTGGATGTAGCTTGAAACTCTTGGGCAGCAGATTGGCGGAGTCCCTGTTTCCCCTAATTTCCGCTAAGGAGATTTTCTCTCTCGACATATTCGCTTCCCCGTAATGGTTAATATCAAGACAACTTGTAACAGGCCAAGATTACCAAGTAAAGCTCAAGTTGACAATAGAATGAAATTAGAATATTAAACATTACTAATATTTATTTACCGGCTGTAGGGGACAACGAGTATGAAATTATTTTTAATAGCTACGATTTTAGCCCTTGCGGCATGTGGCCGTGAGTACAGATCTCCCCCGCAACCCACGATTCCTCGTGGTGAACCCCGGATACCTCATGAGGAACCACCAATACCTCTGCCAAGGCCAGAACCTCAGGTATGTTGGGAGGAGCTTCGGTGCCAGAATGTCAAGGTAAAGACTCGGCAAGGCTTTGTCACCGAAAGAATCTGTTACATACAAAAGGTCTGTGAAGCCTTGATGACCACAGAGAATACGCGGCGGGGAATATGAATTTCGATATACAGCCCGAAAGCCTAATGATGTTTATTATCATAGTTACTGCTACGGGATTTATGACTAGCTATATCTGTTATCAGTGGCACCGCAATAAGAAGGTGGATTCCTTATTAAAGTCAAATCGCTCTCTTCAAGAGACTATTAAAAAGCAGGGAATTGCTGTTAATAAAGTGCTTGAACACCTTATAGATCAGTCATCTGGTCATGAATCAGAATAGATAACCAGATGTTTTAAATGGACCCTAAAACAAAAAAAGCTTTAGAACATCTTGCTGTTATGCAGCACATAATAAGGTTACAAAATATGAACAATCCGTCTTTAGAAAACTATGACACAAGCACAGAGAGAGTTTTGAACTCTATAGAAATGATAGCCGATGCAGATGTTAGAATGAGAAAAATGTATAAAGGAGAAAACATGGGAGTGCCAGCTAGGCCAGTGCAGAGTCAGAGTCAGAGTAACAGCACCAATACCCAGGCTGGCAGGTCTACCGTTAAGGAGCGTTTGCAGGCACAAAAGATTGCTGAACTAGAAAACGAAAACGCTCAATTGAAACAATCTGTAAGTGTGTTTGACGATAGAAAAGTTGAGATATATGAAAGGGTGAATGTCCTAAGACAGAACCTAGAGGCTCAATTTTTAAAGGTGACTGAAGAAATTTATGATGGGTTCTTTCCGGGAGCGTAAGGAAAGGTGGGAGTTAAACTCCCAATCTTTCTTTAGCTTTTAGAAGCCATACCTTGCAAAGTAGCCTGAAGCGTAGCGATCGTAGTATTTAACTGTGATACGTCAATTCCTTGACCACTAGCTGCTGCGTAGTGCTGACTATGACCAGCCAGTCCTAATTGCATGGCAGCTTCCATTGGTGTGTCTTCTACCAAGTTTCTGCCAATTCGTGCCATGAGCAAGTTGTTGGTGCTATTCATATTTGCCGCAGCTTGCGTAAATGATCCTACCTGGTTTTTGTGGTTAGAAGCGATAAAGTCCATTAGACCCTGCGCCACAGTGGCGGGAATTTCAGCCCCTGCCTTAAAATTGACCGTGGCCACTGCGTCAATAATTTCTTGTGCGATTGGCATAAAACACCCCTTTTAATGAAAAAAAATTGTTAAGCTATATTAGTACAGCATTCGAATATTGCAAAGGTTACACATGAAAAAATACAAACGCCATGATTTACTAGTAGAAGTGGAAGAGTTCTTTCCTTACAAAGACTACCCCGGCTACCCTGTAAAACATCTACAGGTACCAAATTTGGTTGATAAGACTACCTATGAGGAAGTCAAAGTATTCAAACAAGGCATATTAATGGGGCCGACCGGAGAACCTACTACAGAGCCGTTTAATCCCGGTACACTGATGCTAAAGCACCCCGATGGGTCGTTTAGTGCATTAGATCCGAAAAACTTCTATTCTATATTTCATGCCGTAGAGGGCTCATAGTCCTACCGACCCTGCGAAATAACCGCATCCACCTTACCCTCTAACCTACCTAGGGATTGGGTCGCTTTGATCATCAGCTTCAGGATCTCTTTATTATCACGAGCGTTGGCTTGGATGTCTATGCTGTTGGATCTGATCTCGGCAGCGTTGACTTCGACTCTGGTGAAGAGGGGATATATCGTGACGACTAAGGTGAAAGCTGCCACAAACAGAGCGGCCACTACCTCCATCGTCATAAGGCTATTAGCTCTGATTGGTGCTGGGTCACTCATAGTCTTCTCCTTGGGTGCCAAGCTGGCTGCTAGTTAGGAGGAAACCTCTCTATTGTACCACATCACTTTAGTACAATAGATCGGCACTGACCATTCGTGATTACCTACGTCAGTAACTCTCTGAGCAAGAAAGCACATTCATCTCACCATCAGTAACAGTGCGACAAGACTTGACCGGGGGTAGCGTTAGCTGATCTTTAGTTGTGACTGCTAGAAGGGTATCAATATATGAACTACCCACATCTGACTCCCAAATAGCTTTAGACATATCCCTAAGTGTGACATTGCCTCCAGTGATATAGACAACACAACTAAACTCATCATCCTCACTGTCTAGGATTTGATATCCCAAATGCTTAACGGTAGCCGCTTCTGAAAGATCTGAAAATTTTGCCTCGAAAAACTTTGCTGAAAGCATAGTTAGCTCCTTTAAATTAAATTAATCTATACTGACCAAGATATAGAACCACCGCCAGAATTAGTTCTGTTCGTGCTTACTCCAGACCAATCCCTATATTGCACTGTCAATATCCCTGTAGCGTCTATCTTACCGTGTCTTACCTCTGTGTTTGTGAATTGATAGATGTTGTTAACACTTTTGGATGGACGAAATTCTACTGGGATTGGCGTGGCTGTGGAAGCACTAGATGCTGATGGGTGTTCACCCGATTCCCATGCGAAGATTACCATGCTCCCTACTTTTGTAACAGTCCATGATTTTGTAGTGAAGTCACCATCCATAAGCTCGGTGGCACTAGATTCATTGGGCTTGGCGTCAAGTGCTAATTGTGTTGCAGTCGAAATTGGTAGGTCCGCTTTATCTGAAAATGTTAAAGCGTCACCTGCCGGATTACCTTCGACAAGCTGTCCCGCTACTATTGCGCTAGGTGTATCTTTAAGATTAGTAAAACCACCACCCGCACCAACCGCAACGGTAGGAGCAAAAAATTCGTAGGGATGACCAGATGGGAGCGAAGGCAAATTCCACTTGTGATTCAAATAGCCCTCAATCAATTGTCTAGTTTCCAAGGATTGATCCTCGACGATAACCATCTCGGCTAAAATTCCTGAAATACTACCTGTATTCCCTCTGTTCGCCATTATTCTAAACTGCTGGGGAGTGTCCATACCTGTGGTGTAGACTTCTTCGGTCGTTACTTCAACACCATCAACATAAGAACCTCGAACGCTGTCAGTCCTATTAAAGTAGGCGTTATAAATAGAAGGTCCGTTAAATGGTCCTCCTGTCCAATTTTGTATATTAGCACCACCCAAGCCGGTGGTATTCATTCGACCATCGTATTGGGATACGTTATCCGAAGTAGTTTGCCAATCAGAGGTAGCACTATCCATACTGAATAATGAATCGGATATAGATCCACCACCAGCCGTATAGCTTTGAACTGTGAATACAGATAAATCCTTAGAAGCAGGTATCGGGAATGTATTGTGGACTAATGCCTCGGCAGTCGTGTGATCGAAAGTTAAGACGTTTAACCCATTAAGAGTCTGACCAGTCTCAGGTTGCCTTGATCCAGTTCCTTGTGAAAGGTCGTTTCCATTAGAAGTCTTATCGTCAATCTGTGAAACATTACCGCCAGATTCAGTGATCGTAGATTCATCACTAGCGTCCACCCAACTAATTGGCTCTACCGATAAATCTGTAGGTGTCCAGAGTTCACTACCCGAAAATTCAAGAGCGTCACCAGCCGCATTCACTGTCACAAATTTACCAGCGTCCGCTAGGGCTATAGTTGAAGGGGTATCTGGTAGATCTTTAAAGTTATCAGGCTTTGCGTCAATTTGATCTTGGATATTTGAATCAACACCAGCAACAAAATCAAGTTCGGCCAGTGTTGTAGCACTCGATACTAATTTCTTATTGGCATCGGCAGCAACCGCACGACTAGCTGTTAAGCCGTCACTCACCAATTCGATAACCGTTACCTTCTCAGCATCGACATCAATGAAGTCTGTAGCTCCTCCGTTATTAGAGACTTTAAATAGTGAGGCACCAATCGGAGTAGCCGCATCCTGATATTCAATACCGCCTAAACCAGCAGTTAATGTAACTTGTGGAGCAACCGAGATATCATAGGATTGTTGCATAGTGGTAGCCGCACCACCACTACCACCGGACGCTATTGCATTAGTTGGAATTATTCTAACATTAGAAGTATCGGTTGTATCAGTTGAGGTTTTAGTCATAACGATACGGGCCAGTAAAATACCAGTGCTCAAGAGACTTGGGACTATAACCTCTTCAGTACCAGAAGCATCTACAGCGGAGGCAAAGTTTGAAAAAACTTCCTGACCTTGCAGTACAGACATGGCTCCAGAGGCGAAGAGATACAAATATTTTATGGTCGCATTGTTGTTGGCGGGAACGGTGGTAGGTGTACCTGCATTATCATAGCTAGTTGGATCGAGGAATGTCGTGATCCCGGCAACAACCCCGAGTTGATCTATAGTGAAGAAATTAATCGGGTTTTGTTCTATTAAGGTAACATCATGGGGATCGTTTACGTTGGTGAAAGCGTTCCCTCCCGCTGCGAAGCCAGTACCAGCAGCCTTCTGAATACTAAGAGTTGATGTCACTCCCGATATTGTGTTGCCTCCAGTAAGAAAAAACCCGATCGCCCTCATCAGGTCAACCAATTGAGCATGGGTGTCGAATCCAGGAATATAGGCAGGTACCAAATCGACTATTGTCGCATTGTCGGTGTGAATAACAGCGCCTACAGTAAACCGATCTCTTCTCTCAGTAGGTGACAGTGTGTTCGCCTGTTGAATTATATTCCCTGATATATCTATACTCAAAGAGGTAGCTAGTTGGGTACCGATATCAGTTATCGCTACACCGATCCTTTCAGGGATTGTAATCAGGGTAATTATAGCTTTTCCCGGTGTACTCGTATTATCAAAATGAATGCCGGTTCCGATGTCCATGTCTAAAAGAGCTGGATCTCCTGCATTCACAGAGATTTCGCAACCGCTAAGCCATGCGGTACTTGACGCTATCGAAGCCTGTTGGATATCTAAAATATTTTGATCAACGTCATCTTGAATGGCGTCAAGTGCACTCTGCAAATCAGTCTGATCTGAGAGCGTACCGCCTATCTGTCCCCAAACCGTAGCGCCTTCGTCTTCCCAAGTAACGTCAGTGCCATCACTTTTCATAACCTGTCCAGAAGTTCCTATACCGAGTCGTGCCGTGACGTTCGCAGCATTCCTGATAATAACATCACCACGACTGGTCATGGGATCTTGGAAAGGAGTCTCAAGGAACAGAATCCAATTTGCTGTAGAAACCGTTCCGTTACTCAGGAAATGCTCGCCAGTAAGAGTATTAATCCAATGCTGGCCTACAGCCGTTGGCTTTTCCGTAGGGGCTCCAGCGCATTTAATCACATGTGAGGGTAAGGTCATTTTAGCACTCCGTTGCTATTTGATAACTAGGGTCACTACTCATAATTGGGTAACTGCTTATGAAGCAAGTATGATCCCCTGGGTGACATTCAACAAACATCAAAATATCGTTGAGCCCGTCACCATCTTCACCTGTTGGACCTTCTGGACCTTCTGGACCTGTTGGACCTGTTGGACCTTCTGGACCTATTGGACCTATTGGACCTTCTGGACCTTCTGGACCTGTTGGACCTGTTGGACCTTCTGGACCTATTGGACCTATTGGACCTTCTGGACCTGCTGGACCTGCTGACCCTGCCCCCGGCGGCCCTAGATCGCCGGGATCTCCTTTGTCACCCTTTCGACCAACAACACCACCAAGGCCGTCAGCACCGAATAATAGCTCGTCATGGGAAGTTAGAATAGCCTTGATTTTTTCGGTGACTCGGTAGATTTTTTCCCGAAGATCATCGTCCACAATCGCACGAACATCGTCGTCGGCAAGGTCGGTAGGATCTGCCCGATCCAGTCGATTAAACTCAGCTCCGAAGTCAGAAGAGAATTTGAACTCTAATCCGCTTTCGTCATCTTTAACTGTGACGATCTTTTTGCCCTGCCCCTCATAGCTATCTTCCGTATCAGTCAGCTCTATCCATGTTGTCATGTATGGCCTCCCAATTCCTTAGCTTTCGGTAGCCCTTGGGTTCTGTCTCCGAGCCTGGTAAATGTCATTGTCCAGTCCGAAAGCTGAATCGCTTGATCCAGTGGAGATCTACCAATCACGACAGCTTCATCTGTTATCACGATACCAGATGTTGACAAAGTATCTCTACTCGTAAGAGCTATAAACTCGATAAAAGAAGTATCTCCGCCGTTCACGTTATCGTTTGTCACTTCCACGATTTTAAACCACTCATCACTCCATGAGAACTGGACATAGCTCACACCGTTACCGAGGATAAAGGTTTTATCAGCGATACCAGAGGTAGCCAATCTTACCTTGATTGGGCTAAATGCTTGATTCGCTATCTTAGTGATAATTACGTCAGCCGCTTCGTAAGTCGCGTATTCTTGAACCAACTGTTTAAACCCGAACTGCTTATAGACGTTTCTTATCCTGCCTTTAGGAAACCTGCGCCGATAACTAATAAGATGTTCGCCATGGATCGAGGTATCAGTATTCTTAAAATACTGTTGAATCGTCGGTGGAAAATCAGGGTCAGGATTCGGACTAAAATCATTTTGCTTAAAATGCTGGTAGTTGATGCAAGGGGCTAACATGTGCGGTCGTGGGTTTAAGTCATTCCAACCCAAAGGCTGGATACTCACCCCTGTAGAATTTAAGTCTACGAAGTTTATCATTATCCTTGAAGTCCATTTCCTCGCTCCCTTCTGGCCGTGACTCAGTGCCACAGATTTATAAAAAGGATCAATTGGAGAATAGATCGGGAAATCAATTGTTTCATATACTTCATCATTAGTTAAATTCTCCTCATGAGTTAGTATCGCACTACCAATCACAGTGTCGCCGTCATAGCCAATTTGCCCACGATAGATGTTAAGAGTATCTTCCGAAAACCAGACGACTCGTGTCTGAAAGGTATCTTTTTTAAATTTATTGTTTTCTTGAAGTAGAGCCGGTCCATCTGCTGTGTAGAATGGCATAGACTTAGACACACCATAATAGACATCGAGCAATATCCAGTTTGGGACTCCCTCCACTTCTTCGCCGGGAAGTGCTTCATTTGCAATGACAAGAGATTCAGGGTCAACACCAGAATATATGATCTGCTTGCTTACTTCGTCATATGCTCCTCTTAGCCCTTTAGGGCCAATCTCAAGGCCGTTAGGCATCAAGGCACCTTTCCATAACTGGAAGCGACCAAGTAGATGCTCAGTGACTCTGGAGGCTCTGAGGCCGTCAGTGTAGATAATTCCAACCTTCGACCAGTAGAAAAGACCGATGTTAGTCTTCACTACCGACTGATTTGCGATGCAACCAAATTCATCCGAAATGACCCTGAGGAAAACACGACCGACTCCAGTGGCATCTTTCACGCCTTCAATTCGCCAAGTCTTATTTTCCGTGAAGATGATCGGTTTTTCTAAAAATGAATTTACCGCCGTAATTGGATCTTCGAAATCAGAAAATAGAAGCCTGGGAGCGGAGCTAGGGATTCCGGGTGATGACTGATAAACTCTAGCTTCGTTGTCAATGACGCTTCCGTAGTAAGCTGTTCCATTGATAATATCCATATACTTAGATCCTTGAGGAAATCCAGCATAAGATAAAACCCCCCCATTAAAATAAGCTAAGGCGTTAGAAATGATATCTCGATCAAAATTATTATCGCTGAACCTACAGAAATATCCGTAATCTTCACCGTCCCAAAGAGTAGGATCAAAGGTCGCATTTATATCTTCGACAGCTAACTCGTTTGGAATGAACCAGTTTGTTTCACCGATGTCGAAGTAGACGGTTCCGGTATTTTGAGTCCTAGCGAAGACTCCCACGATATCATTGAAGTCGAATAGATCAGTTTCTACACGAGTAAATCTCTGACTCACAGAGCCAACTAGATTCGGGGATAACGAGATCTCAGTTGTATAAGATGGAGGATTAAATCCTTGGTCATCATCGGGCCAATAGCCAACTTGATTCCCTGTTGACGATAACTCGCTTAAAGTACCGATCTGAAGGAAAGCTGCTGGACCGTTGTTTTCTACAAACTTAGGAACCGCATCATCTGTTTTCGTGTAGGTTTCTCTCAGGTAGAAAGCATAGTTATAAACATTGTTTGCTAAGCCAACAGGGAGTTCCGAGTGATACTCAGAAACACTATTAGCGGTAACAAGAGCTTGGTCAAAGCCATAAGAAGCATCAAAGCTGAAACCTGTCCCACCACTCATAGCTACTTTTAAACTCGGGTATAATGCGAACCATTCAAACTCATCATCACCGTCTCTTTCTCGGGTGACATAATCGACAAAGGCTTGACCTATTTTGTCAAATGTTTCCTGCCCAGTGAAGAAGTCGCTTCCTGGAGTTGCGTTCGTAATTAGAGCAAGTTGGCCTGAGCCCACAAAGGTATTTGAGTTAGTAGTAAGAAATTTATAGTTAAAGAAAGCATCTAATCTATCTATAACAACCCAATCACCTACAGCAACATCAAGATCGTTAGGTATAATAGGAAGAACGAATCCACCTCCACCCCATGTGGTGCTGTAATACGCAAAACTTGATGATATACCCGCAAGAGCTTCTGTTGACGATGCAATCCCAGCTCCACCGACTGGGACGCCATTATCCGGCAATTCGTACACCCTGACTCGGAGATCACCTACAGGACTACCAACCTTTTTTAGCTTAACGAATATCTCTTCAATAGAACCACTGTTGGCTGTCATTATGAACACTTGGCTCAGAGGACCGTCACCTATGGTATCGAAATGGAATACTTCATCTTCTTCGGTTGTCGTTTCAACAAATTTACCTGTCTGGGTGGTAAAATTAAAACCAAGGGCGGTTTCAGGCATCCTACTATCCTGCTGCCAAAGCTCCCCTCCAGTATAGTCACCAGTAGATGACCCACCTAAAACAATGTAATTTGAACCGTCATAAGTAACAGGATTTTCAATTTCTATCGTGAGGAAATATCTCTTTTCCCCATCGTAAACATTATTGAAAACTATAGGTACATAACCAGTGTTCGGTGCCACAGCATCAGTTTGACCAAGAGTCCTATCGAGCCAGATATCTATGGTTCCAGTAGTAGTCGCATCCTTGAGCGGCAAGGTCAGAGGATATTTGATATACTTGTATTCCGCAGGAACAGATATACCTTCTACTGCTAAAATTAAGGGTAATTCTTCTTGACCTAAATATGTCTTCGGTAGCTGAGCATCCCTAATTTGGGGAGTCGCTAAGCTACCGTCCCAATACTGGGATATTCTTTTGATAGTAGCCCTCTGCGTTATAGGCTTGAAATTCTCAGGATCAACCATATTCACGTCAAGAGGATTTACTGCGAAAGATTTGTCATAAGGCTCGGTGGCGATAAAAGCCTCACCGATATAAACAGGGCTCTGAAGATGGCCCAAAGAAGTAATCGAAGAACGATAATCATCGTCAATATCACCAGGGTTTTCTTCACCCCACTGAGCCTTCGTGAACTCATTGCTCACCGTCATGTCACCATCTAGCAAAACAAAGTCGCCAGGAAGGGTATCAATGATAAAATCAAAATCATGACCAGCAGCATTAAGAGCTGTGCGAACATCGCCCCATGTTGTGGGGATCGTCCCGGTTGCTCCTAATGATGTATATTCGATGGCAACAAAACAGACGTTAATTCTGTCTTTGTAATTCGTCACCGTGACATCATCAGTGTCGGACGCAAAGATATTAAAGATAATATGGTCGATATGGTTTGTATTCTCAGCATCAAGCCCTGTAGAGATCAAATCTCCCTCAAGACCTTTGCCCTCTGAATCTTCAAACACCACCTCAAAAAGGCCCGCTGTCGGAGTAGTGGAATAGGAGTCTAAGCCCTTCCGGCTACTGGGGGGTCTGGCAAGCTCTATAGCCCGCGTTTTTTCATCGTATGTCAGGATCTTCCCAGAATCGGTTACATCGCTCCACGCCGATATTAGGAGCTTATTTTCTAGTTGGAATATCTGTTCAATTCGAAAACCAAGCAGAGCCGCAATCAGGGTCTGGTCAAAATCGCCGTTCGCATCTCTAAGAATCTTAGATCCGCGTCGATTGCTTAGGTTGTGAGTCTTAAAGTCGAAAACAATATTGTTGCTTTCTGCCTGGAAAATTGGAGGGGCGTTTTTGATGTCGTCGGTTATTCCTGCGCCATGCGCGTCTACTTCTTTAGTTTCCCATTGTCGAGGCATAGTCGTTCATCCCGATTAAATTGTTTTTAAGTGTCTTCATCAACGAATAAGGGCAGCTAATAATCTTATCCCTCCACCGTAATATAGGAGTTAGCCCCCAACGGTCTGTCAGCCATTTCAGAAAGATCGGTGTAGCTGTTAAAGTTAGCATCGTTATTATGAGCTAGCTGCGCGTTAGTTCCGACAATTTCAATAGTCATACTACTCAAACCTGACCCCCCGTCCCTGGCCATATACTGTACCGTCCTGTGGAACGCCGTTTCGGTGAAGATATTTCCAGCGTCCCCCGAGTTATTCCAGTTGGTGCCGTTCATTATAGAGAACAAATCTATCAGGGTACTGCGGTCCTGAGTCGTTGAGCTGTTGTAAATACCAAGGAAGGGGTTTCCGCTGATACTGATTACCCAGTTATAATTGATCGTATACATTACCCCCTCAGTCCAGCGGACGGTGAATTTAAACAAGTTGTTAGTATTTTTAACCCACCCACCTTTAGATCTTAGACCACCCATGCCTCTGTATCGCCTACGGACTAATGGTTTTAGCACATAGCCGTTGTAGCTAAAGTTTGTCTCAGGAGTTGATCTAATTACCGCCCTAAAACCGTTCGGGTTTGCAGTATCAATTGCTGC
>Ga0114950_10001289_pt1 | contig 18680 bp, 14 predicted proteins | sample N075metaG_FD_83503 | JGI IMG/M metagenome (GOLD analysis project Ga0114950, IMG submission 83503) | Deep subsurface microbial communities from Kermadec Trench to uncover new lineages of life (NeLLi) - N075 metaG | ecosystem: Environmental > Aquatic > Marine > Ocean trench > Sediment | place... | reverse complement strand
CCATGCAAAAAAAGCTCGTTTCTTAAAATCAACTCTTTACAAGGGAAGTCAGCGACAACACTTTTGCCAATGACGCCCAGGTCTGCTTGCACAGAATTTTCCTTGAGCAGGGCAAGAAAATATTGCCAGCCACCTTTAATCCGGTTTAAGTGCAGGTCATCCGCTTTTATAATGAAGTATTTTAGTCATCCAGTATCCTGGTATAGTTAGCGAATAACTTTTTTTGTTCACCTGCCCAAACGCATTTATCTCTTAACTTGATGGCATTAGTGCGATACTCAGCCAATTCATCCGGATTGCTTAACATTAGGCGCAGTTCCGATTTAACCTCTTCTGGGTTATCCGGATCACATAACCGTCCGACCGGACCGACGCCGTTTTCTCGAATAATCTTACGGAATTCAGGAAAATCGCTCCCAAGCTGCGGTACCCCGGACACGATCAATTCAAATACCTTTGAAGGGCAGGAGTAATAATAACTTAAGCAGGTATTTTCGACCAGCGATACTCCAATGTCAATACCGGCCAAAGCACAAGTAATCGATTCAGGGCTTACGGGCGGAATCCAATCGATGACTCCGTTATATTTTTTTATGATGCTTCCGCCGCCTTTGCGTATGGGTCCGAGAAGAACCAATTTTACACGTTTAATATCGGCCACTGCCTCAGCAACATTTTCTATGCCGCGACCGGGCATAATGGAGCCTACGTATCCTACCACTTTAAGCTTATCCCGGTGGTATTTTTTTGCCAGACTTTCCACGGTTCCATTCGTTTCAGAGAGCATGGGTTTATTCATAATAATAATCGCACTCACCCCGGTTTGCTTATAAAATTGTTTGGCTCGCGATTCCGTTGTTTGTATCACAAATGCCGCTCTTTTGGAAACAAACTTTTCGTAGGCGATGAGCAGTTTCCGCGTTAACTTCTTCGCATTAATCATCATTGGCCAATAGGCGGCGAGTTCTTCAGAATCATACACAAACTTTTTGCGCCAAAACCATTTATAGATCAAACCGAGGTGGATTGTGTAAACTCTTTCACATTGTATGAAATCCGGTTTGTGATCGAATATTCTTTTAATCGCCATTAGGCTATAAAAAGGCAATAATAATTTCCTTTTGTGAAAAGGGAACCCTAACCTTTTGAGGATTGGAAAATAAAATCTTTCAATCGAAATATTATCTTGTTTCTCCTTTATTGCCAAATCCTTGCCCCATATAGCAAGAACCACTACTTCATAGCCGGCCTTCGAAAGACTAAAAGCATGCTTATAGATTCTACTATCACTGCTATAATCGGATAAAGTTGTGATAATGACTTTTTTCATCTTATAAGGACCAAAATTTTTTGTTAGGATGTCGAATTTCCCATTTCGACTTTTGGGGAGGCGACAGAACGCATTGCCACAACAGCGATTAAAAAAACAAGCCAGGTTGGACTAATAAGACGACAGAAAGTCGTTTCCATCACGTTCCCCAATATCGCCGTAACAACGATTAGTAGCAGAACCAGCCCGACTTCTTTGTGATGTTTATAGGCCAGCACCCCCCTGACCAGCGCTTGTAGTAGTAGTGCAAGGAACAAAACAAGGCCAATGAGTCCCAGTTCATTCATGACGTCCAAGTAGCCATTATGGGCTTGATTCATGCCCCAGGTTAGATTGTGCGTAAAAAAGCTGGAGAACCCAAATTCACCGGTCCAAAAACCGTTATAACCTACTCCAAAATATGGATGCTCATGCACCGAATCGATCATGGTTTCCCATAAACCCGTGCGCCCGCTGAAGGTCGTATCGCGACCGAACGATATGATAATGAATTCCGAAGGTGAATAAGGCGTTAAATTTACAATTAAAGAATAAACGAGCAAAATCGGAATTGGGAATAATATTACTTTCAGAGGAATGGGCACTTTCAAAACAATTACAAAAAATACCAAAGACAGAAACATGCTTGTACCCACAGCGGTTGCGCTTCTACTTAAAACGAGCAGCATCAGAGATATTGTCACAACGAAAAAGCCAACTCGTCTTTCCATTTTATTGGTTCTTTCAAGTATTGCGGGTAACCAAACCGCCAATGACAAAGCGCAAGCGGCACCGAGAGCATTCTTATGGTTAAACAACCCATTCCAATTTCCTGACATCATAATAAAAGGAGACGATGGATGAATAAGCGTCAAAAAGAAAGACAATGTCATAGAGATGGCAGTAAAAAACCTCAGTACTGAAATCAAGGGCTTTAAACTTAAAGAACTGCTTACAGCTGCTAAACCGACTAAAGAGATTCCTAAAAACTGGAACCATCTTTTGAAAGAAATAAAAGGAACGGGTGACCACAGACAGGAAATTAGCGCATATAATAAAACCAAAATCAAGAGCCAATTGCCCCTAAGTAGTTCCAGTAATTGTTTCGGTTTCTTAATAACAAAAATGAAAGCGAGCAAAAAAGAAAAACTCAAGACAATTTGATGCTTAAAAGCACCCTCGGCATGATAGTCTCCTTCAGCGGTAAAAAAGAAATGCGCTCCCATCATAAGATAGGTGAGCAGAATGATAAGCGGAAGACAATAGATGTAGGCCGTTTCGGCTTTTATGTTTTCAGAAGTTAACATGCCTTTCGTGCTTTTTGCTTCAAGCATAGAAATCTTACTGAATTAAGGGGAGAATTTCTTGAATAAAAATCTCAGCCGCCACTTCATTACCTTTCCGGTTGAGGTGACCATCATGACGATAAAACAAATCCTCATCAAAACGTTGTTCCTTAAAAGCCCCCAAAGATGCAACCCAATCAAATCCATTTTCGGCGGCAAATTTAGCGAAATGTTTATCATAGCGGGAAACGTCAATATCTTGTGATTCACTGTTATAAAGTACCTGAAATTGCTGCGGAATGGAAAATACGATCAGTTTTTTATTAAGAGACCGACAATATTCCGCAATTTTATTGAAAAGGATTTCTGTGACTTCAACTTGTTGTTTGGAAGTTTCGGACAGCGGCATGTTAAACCATTCACCTCGATTTGCAGATGCCATATATAATTTGCAATAAAGCTCGTCACTGGATAGCGCCAACCTCTTTGCAAAAGTAAGCAAATGGAAGTTTTGTTTCTGATCATGCTTCATGAACACTTTCTTCACGGATCGAGTCCAGGATTCTTTTGATTGTTCCTTTACGTTGTCGTTAGTGCCATTGGACATCTCCTCCAGGTCGTCAATCCCATAAAGGGAATTTGTATATAAATCGTTAATGAGAAATCCAACCACAACAACATCACAATCATACTTTTTGAGGAGACGTTGAATCAACAGAAATTCAGATCGCGTATCCAACCCCTGGATTCCGGCCTTGACCAAGTCAATTTGGTCATACCCTTTTTCTTTTAGTTGACGCTCAACCAAAACCGGCCAAATCTGGTCATAACCTACCGCTTGTCCGAATGTGAAGGAATCACCAACCAAGAGCACCCGCAAGGTTGCTTCAGGCTTGGGCACCGGGTGTTTTTTTCTGTCACGAAAACCATCTTTATTAATCGTGTATTCGACCTTGTATTCCGGATGGCTAAAACGCCATCTTGAGCCCGGAGTATAACTGGCTCCCAGTACTTTATCCCTATTAAAAAAAGAATCACCGATCACTTTTTCTCCTCTTAAGTTCTGAGGAAAAAACAGTGAGAGGATACCTTCCATGAGCAGAATCATAATTGCTGTGATACCAATAACACCCAACACTTCAAAAAGCCTCTTTTTGATTTGCGGCTTCTTATTGTCTTTTTTGCGTGAAACCATGGGCTACCAAATCCTTACTTTTTAAGAATTTCTCCATCTGCTCAGCCAAAAACCGATGCCCTTTTGAATTAAAATGTGGACTTCGTGCAAAAGTAAAGTCAGAGGAATTAGGGCTCTTGTCGAGTTTGTCAATCAAAGATACAAAATCAAACTGTTTGATAGTAAGAAACTGTTCAAACGAACGCACCAATTCCTTATTATACGGTCTCATTTCGGGCAAAAGTACAACGGCTAATTTAATACCCAAAGCGTCAATCTCTTCCTTGAGCAGGTTGAATATCCCTTTTGTGACCGTTAGATCGTAGGCGTTGTAACTGGAATTACCCGCAGACTCTTCAGACTCCCGAAACCAACTTTTAATCAAATTTAGTTTTGATAATATCTTTATCCCAGCGAACTTAAATAACTGAGAATTTTCACGTAGAAAAAAGGAGCCAGGAATATATTGAACAATAGTCCGTGAATTGCTAAACCAACAACGTTTTGAATTTCTTATTAGTCGCAAATCCTGAATAGTATAATAATTGTTATTATTTTCAATATCATGAAGCCAATCCATGGCAATTAAAACCAAATCCGGCTTGAACCCCAAACCAACATTTTTTAGAAATTGGTATTCATGACCTGTTCCATAACCCATGGTTCCGGTGTTAATGACTTCATATTTTATTTTTGTACCATGGGCGTTTAATCTACGCTGCAAAACTTTTGGAAAAATGCTTTGGTCATCAACTCCCCAGCCAAATGTATGTGAATCACCTAATACCAATACCCGGTATATATCGGTACCATTCTTAGGGAAATACTCAACATCTCTTAAACCTTGAGAACTAATCCGGCTTTCAACATAGAATTCTTTTGACCGTTGTACAAACTTAGTATTCTTTTTTAGTTGATGGCAAAGATCCTTGCCAAGCACCATTACATCCGACATTATTTCTTGTGGCGCCCAGATTCTAACCGCAACTTCCAGGGCCAACAATAAAACAATAAAAGAAAATAGTATTATTAAAAGTTTCTTTGGCTTGCTTCTCAAAACCCCTCTGGAAATCCTGTGTAATTCATCCTGACTACTTTCATACGGTATTGACGCTAATAACAGACAAACCGACTAGACCTAAATTGGAAAGCATTTCTGCAAACCTTCCTTAAAGCCGATTGGTTTATAACCTAAGTCTCTGGTGGCAGGTGAATGATCCAAATTGGCGTTTTGAACAATCCCCGCAATGCTATTCCAGGTAAGCGGTGGTCTTTTCATAAACACACCCATAACTTTCGCCAACCAAATACAAATTGGTATTGGAATCCGGAGAAAAGGTTTTTTAATTTTAACATGCTCAAGCATCAAGTGGGCCATGTCCCAAATTGGTAGAGTGTCACCGCCGCTAAAATTGTAAATTTTTCCATAAGCTTTCTTATTTCCAGGTATCGCTAAAAATCCCTTCATCAAATCATCGACATGCACAGGACTTTTTAACGCCTCGCCCTTGCCGATAAAAGGCACGATCGGGTACTTCTTTAGATAATCCAGGAACATCATATATTCTTGCCCGCCGTTCTCATTATAAGCCAAAGTAGGCCTGATAATTGTATACTGCATTTTATCTTGCTCTGTGACAATGCGTTCGCATTCCTTTTTTGAAATTGAATATGGCGTCGTATGTTCGTAGGTAACCGATGCTGAAGAAACCAAAATGAAATGCTCGGCGCCGGCAGCAATACCACCTTCAACCATATTTCGTGTACCCTGCGTGTTGATTTTTTCAAAAAGACTGTGATCGTGCGTTATAATGATAGCTGCCATATGATAGATGGTTTTCACACCATCAAAAATACCCTTCATTGAGTCAGCATCGCTGACGTCACCGTAGACAATTTCACAATCAACTCCATCTAGCCGGGAGACAAACGGATCATTATGAATTGTTAAAACCCGAACCTTATTCCCACGTTTAACCAGTTCCTTGACTACCTGGGAGCCCATAACCCCGGCTCCACCTGACACTAGAATCATAATTTACACCTCACAAAATTTATTCGTTTTGATTTTATTTATTTTCCGCTAATGAAAGTGGTTGGCTTAGTGACTTCAAATCTGAGAACTGCAGGTTCAGCCAGAAATAGGAAATCAAACCCATCGATATCACAGTAATGTATTGCAGAGCATGAGCGATTAATGCAGAAGCCAAAGCAGTGCTCTTTTCAATTGAGAACACAGTAAGTGCCGCAACTGCGAAAAACTCAAATGTGCCAACATAGCCGGCGGTTGAAGGAATTGCTTCAGCCAGACCAATAGTTGCCGCAACCACAAATGCTGCATACCAGGGCAAATCAATGTTCAATGACACTAAGACAAGATAAAAAGCAAAACCATAACTCAGCCATAAGAAAAGTGAAATCAAAGTTGCTTGAACCATCTGCCTGGTTTGGCGCATAATAACCAACCCATCGAGAAAACGATGCATTCCTTGTTCAAATTTAATCAACACCTTCGGTGCTTTTGCTAAAAGCCTATTCGCAACTTTTTCAATAAACTCTTTGAACCTCAAAAGCAGTATGCAAACCATGGTAATAACAGCCAAAAAAGCTGCTGCAATCACACAGCCTTTTTGAATCAAATCGGGGAAATCAAACAGGAAGGAAAGGGATGCAAGAAGAATCAAAAGCGCCAATAGATCAAGAAATCTATCAACAAAAACGCTGGCGAGAGCTGAGGCCTTGCTTATGGTCTCTCTTTTCGCCACCATCACGACACGAATAACCTCACCGATTCGAGCCGGCAACAAATAATTTCCCATTTCCGCCACCGATAGAATACGAAACAAATTCAGAGACGAGGTGTTTTTAACCGGTTTCAACAGAATCTGCCATCTTTTTGAACGAACCCATAATCCCATTCCCCGCACAGCCAGGCTCATAAAAATCGGCAGTAAAGCTGCATCACGAATCAAGGCAAAAGTCTTTCCTAGGTCGGCATTTTTAAAAGCCAAATATAAAAACAAAACACCGATGAGCAGAGATAGCCAAAATTTCAGAGCCTTTGGAATTTTTTCTCTACGAAAACTATTTTTCATTCAAACTGCCCGGGGGTTGTTTTTTTATCTCAAATCGAATTAATTCAGCGCCGCTCCACAAGCCATGCTGAGTCTCAGAAAAATTCTTTTTACAAAAACTACGAACATTGTCGTAGGGATCGCTGTGAAAAGTGCGGCTTAAGAAAAGCCAGAACGACTCCTTATCTGCGATAATACTCATTAATTCAGTTTCTAAACTTTTTTCATTTACAAAGAGAGCACCCGGTACCTCTGAACCATTTGTATAACTAATTCTGCTGCTTGGATAGCCTACAAACGTTAAATTATGATTTCCATGATAATAATATTTTAAATTTTTTATGGTGTATGCCGCCGTACCAAGAATCAAATCACCTTCATTCGCATGCTCGGTCAGAAACTCACCTGCCGCACGATTATTTTCCCTGTGATATTCTTCATTGAAAAAATAACCCTTTAACGACCAAAAACTTATAACACAAAGGAACAATAAAGCAAGAGAGCGAAGCCATCCTTTATTTAATCCATATATTCCCGATGCGATAACAAGAACAAACGCTGGAAAAGCTAAAATTACATATCGTACATTAAAAGGATGAACCGAATAAATTGAACCTAAAACTGCAAACGCAACGGGAAAAATCAGCCAAAATGTGGTGAACCACAGTACCGCACTTCCCTTTTTATGAAGTTGAACGATTCCCAAAGCAAACAAAGTAAAATAAATTATCATAACAGGTGCAATCAGCGGCAAATAAGAGAATAAAATATCACTACGCCCCGGCATATGGAGTTCAACCATGTTTGGTCCTAAAGAGTAGCCGGTGCCAAAGGCCCATCCCGTATAAGCAATTGCAAACGGGTTAAAAACATAATGGGTATTGGCAGAGGCATCCGGTGAAATTATCAACATTCGATACAGGCCCGGAAAAAGAATCAGGCCGACACACCCGAATACCAGTAACCACTCTTTCCATCTTTTGCGCTCATTTAATAACAAATAGGTAGCTTCGAACCCAATAACAGCGATTCCAACAGGATGTGAATAGAAAAGAGCAGCTGTGACAAAAACAAACACTATCTTCGGCAAAAGGCGAGAATCATTTTTCATCAGGTGTTGCAGCAAAAGGACTGACAGTAGTGAAATCATGATTAGCAAAGCATAAGGTCTTGCCTCCTGGCTGTACCATATATGGAATGGGGATATTGCGATCAAAAAAGCTCCGAATAGACCCACGCGTTTTCCAAGTAAATTTCTGCCCACAAAAAAAACTAATATAATTGTAATGCATCCAAAAACCATTGGAACAAGCCTTAACCAAAACTCCTGATTTTCAAGCCCCTTCAATGGATGGATAAAAAAATAGAAAAGGGGCATAATATTTGGGTCTCGAGGTTGTGTGATGAGTTGAACAAATGAAACGCCAATATTCTTAAGCGTCAGCAACTCATCATTCCAAAAGCTCTGGTAATCTAACCTAAAAATCCGCAATCCGGCTCCAATGGCAAAAATTGCTAGGAACAGAAATGTATTACGATTTTTAGAAAAGAATTCTTTTGGATTAAGCATTAAAAGGGTCTATGTTATTTGGTAAGCTCTTGAATAGCAGATTCACTTTTCTCAACAGATTTGACGTCAAAAGCGAGACGTCTACTCAGGTTTTTTTCGTTCCTGAGCGTCCCGTCGACAAACACCTGATACCATTTCAGGAATAAATAGATATGGAAGAGCTTCATTTCAGGTTCCGTTAAAAATCCTTTTCCTATAGAACGAAACAGTTTTTCGATAGCTGCATATGAAAAAAATCGCTGAATAATTTCCTTCTGTGCATGAAATTCAGTGTGACAAATATCACAAAAATCGGTCTGAAACAAAGCTTTGACCGGATTACTAAATCCGTATTTGCGCCTTTCAATTATGGGACCTGGCAATCGGTCAGCCATGGCCAGTTTTAAAAGCACTTTTTCACGAAATCCCCGGACTTTAAAGCTGGATGGGAGACTGGAAACATAGGCAACTAGTTTTGTATCAAGAAAGGGCACCCGTGCTTCCACAGAATGAGCCATGGTTAGCTTATCGACACGCATGAGGTGGTGATTAGGGAGTTGCTGTGTCAACTCATAGCGTAAAAACTTGTTGAGTACCGTCTCACCCTTCTTTTCCAGAGCCGCATCGAGGAATTGATTACTATTGGATCCGAGAAACTTTCTTTGTTCTGAGCTATATAATTTGGCTCTTTGCCGATGCGTAAATCCGTTGAGTCCACGCACATAACCCCAATTGAGGATTCGATTCGGTAGCATTGAAGCCATATTCACCGGTTGAAACCGAACATAGCCGCCAAAGAGTTCGTCCGCACCTTCGCCGCACAACATAACTTTGACATGTTCACTGACAGCCATTCCCAAATAATATGTCGAAATTTCAGCTACTGAAATTGGTTCCTCAATGTGCCACATGACTTTTGGTACGATATCGGGTAGTTTTTCGGGTTCGAGCCTAATTTCATGATGGTCGGTTTTGTAGTAATCTGATACCATTCGGGCATACTCTATCTCACTTTTCGTATCGCCAACGTGAACAAAAAATGTTTTAGGTGATGTATTCAATTGCCTGGCGGCAGAAGCTACAACCGCTGAAGAATCCAACCCGCCTGAAAGCGCCACACCCAGAGGAACGTCACTCATTAATCGAATTCTCACTGCTTCATCAAATAACTTTGATACTTCCTTTTGCGCTGTCTCTATGCTAACCGAGTGTCTTTTTTGAGGATTCTCTGGAAGTTGATAGTACGGTTTGATACTGAAATTGTTTTCAGTTAGGTCAAATATCAATATATGGCCAGGCTGCAGAACACGAACGCCATTAAGTAGACATTCAACTCCCGGTATATGTTTGAAAGTAAGCAGCTGATCCAGGGCAAAACGATTGACATCCGGAGTATACTCCGGTACAAGTAAGAAAACTTTGAATTCAGACGAAAAATAAAATCCACGCTCAGTCTGCAAATAATATAGAGGCTTGATCCCCAAAGGATCCCGAGCTAGAATCAATTTATTATTAACTTTATCAAAGAGTGCTAGCGCAAACATCCCGTGAAGGCGCCCAACGAACGCCTCATCAAGCTCTTCATACATGTGAGGTATAATCTCGGCATCCGAATTGGAATTAAATCGATGGCCTTGTTTAGCCAAAGCAACTCGTTCGGCCTGGTGATTATAGATCTCACCATTACAAATTGTCTGAATAGATTGATCTTCGTTAGTTATTGGCTGGTGGCCTTCTTGAGGATCGATGATGCTGAGCCGTGCAAAACCCAGTGTAACCTGACTATCTGAAACAACCACTTGTTCATCTGGTCCGCGGTGGCTTATTAGGTCCACCATTTCAGAAACTAACGCCTCATCGGTGCCATCTTTCAAAACTGCTCCAACTATTCCGCACATAAACTTAACTTCTCCAAGACGGTTTGTTCTATTACGTAGTCCCTAGAATCGATTTGGGAAGCATCTGCATAAAATTTCAAGCATTGGATGGCCTCTCAAGATTGAGTTTTGAGACAATAAACTTTTTCTTACCATTCTCACCCAAAGGTATCGAGTCGACAAAGTCGTATTCAATTTTCATATCCTCACCTAAGCGAAGATGCATGTGATGTAGCAAATTATCTAAATCTTTCTGTTTATAGGAATCGGCCTTTAATACGTTCACCTTTATTTTGTCAACTTGTTTCTGAATAATTTGCCCCTCTTGTATACCGGGTGAATACTTAAATGGAATGTCCATGCGGCTTACATGGCGACCTCGAGGGGTCACAATCATATCCTCAATACGCCCAATTACCCGCTCTACGGTTTTATAGGTTCTTCCGCATTCACAAGGATTACCTTCATCTATAACAGCGAGGTCATTCGTCTGATATCTAATCAATGGCATAACGAAATTATGGAAGCCGGTTGTTATTATCTCAGCAGATTCACCTGGGGCAGCCGGCAGACTTTCTGAATTCAGTAACTCCACGAACGAGTATTCCTCATGAATGTGATACCTGCCTTCCCCGCAGGTGCTAAACAAACAAGCTCTTTCATTTTGATTGTAAAAATCGAATATTGGACATTCCAACACTTCACTGATTATTTTTTTCTGGTGGTCAAGTAACGTTTCGGCACAAGTAAGCACAGCTTTTGGACGGTAGTCCCGGATTCCGACGTCTCTCAACCAATGAGAAAATAAAGCAAGTGCGGACGGATAGGATTTAATGACCACCGGATTGAATTTTTTCAATCTCGTGACACATTTTTTTATATTGTCTTTTTTCAGATTTACAAAAGGAAAATTCAAGCAATTCTGCTTAAAGTCATAAACAAACAGTTGTTCAGTTTCGGTTTCCATTGTTGTGTTAATGCACGCAAAACGGTTGCCAAACTTATACCCTGTCCAATTCAATACTCTCCATATTGCGGCAAAATGGTTTGTGTCTGACGACCTATCCAAAAGGAACTGCATCGGAGTTCCACTCGAGCCACTCGTATGACTTTCTCTTGATCTGGAATGGCCTGGATTATTAGCCTGCAACTCTTGGTAGTGTTTCCGAATCAGGTCTTTGGTGATTAGCGGAAGTTCACTCAAGTCAAGCCTATCTAGCATCTCTTTAAAGCGCGGCTCATAAGGCCCAAGTGTCCGCTTGTAATATGGAACATTCCGTACGGCATGCCAGAGAACCCTGTCCAATTGTTCCCGGGTCCAGTCACGCCGCTTTTCCTGCGACCAATACTGGCTTTTATCCAAAAAGGTGCGACAACGATTTATGGCTGCCGGATAGAAAATAAAGTCTCTAAGCCTAAAAACCATTTATTTGAATCTCTTAATCGATTTGATCATACTTAACCCTCAACTCATATTGGGAAGTTATAATTGGCCGCTTCCACCAATGAACTAATGTTTGTCTGACTATTTAATAAGTGAATGATATTTGCCGCGTTTATAAGCAAGAACGATAGAGAGAACATCGAGGCCATATTTTATCGGGTTGAGATGCGAAACCTCATCAGCATAAATGGTTGGGATTGGAATTTCCAGAATACGAAACCCCTTTATTTTAGCCATGATTATCATTTCTAAATCAAAATCAAAAGAACCAGAGAGTTGATTGAAGGGAATCTCAAGGAGAGCTTTTCGTGAATAAACCATATATCCGCTGTGATATTCAGCCATTTGCATACCGAAGGCCCAGTTTTCAATGGCTGTAAGACATTTATTAGATATAAATTTATAGAAAGGCATCCCGCCTTGCAGAGCTCCTGCTGCTACCATTCTTGACCCTTGAACGATTTCCGCCTCATCGGAGTCAAAAGGTTCAAGGAGTTCAGGAATTTTTTCTGGAGAATATTGGCCATCCGAATGTAACAAAATGGTCACTTCTGCTCCATGTTCAACTGCATAATTGAGCAGAGTTTTCTCAGCGGCTCCGTAACCGCGGTTGGTTTCGTGGTTTAAAGTGACCAAATTAGAATATTCACCTCGTAGTCTCTCCAGGGCTTCTTCAGTATCATCGGTGCTGCCATCATTCACAACGACGTAGCAGTCTATCCTCTTCTTCACATCTTCCGGAATTCGAGCAAAAACCCGCTCGATTGTTATGCCCGCATTATAAGCAGGCATAACCACAAAAACATTCTTCTTCATATTAAACAATCCTTGGGACTAGGCTGCGTTGGCATGCCGAACAATATCATGCATAAATTCCCCGTCTATTCTTTTTTTCTTGACTTCCATATATTCGGTAACATAATACTTCATGCTATCTATCAACATGTCACGAAGGCCCCATTTGGGCTGCCATCCTAACAGTTTCTGTGCCTTTCTGATGTCGGGTATTCTTCGATCAGAGTCCTCGTACCCTTTGCCATAAAATTCGTCGGCGGAGACTTCAACAATTTCAGGGAGAGGAACACTCGGGTCGGCGAACTTTTCGGCATAGATATCACGCATCTTCTCTGCTAATTGGCGAATGGAGACCTCATTGTCAGGAGAACCGATATTAAATATTTGTTTATCACAGGCTCCGTTCGGGTTCTCGACCACCCGATAAATGCATTCAATGGCATCATCAATGTAAGTGTAGCACCGGCGCTGCTGGCCGCCATCCACTAATTTCATCTGCGTGCCATTAATGAGAGCGTCCATAAAAAATGAAAAGACCCGAGGGATACCGTCTGTTTCATCCAACAAGTAATCAATCTTAGGTCCGATAAAATTAAAAGGTCGAATAATTGTATAGTTAAATTCCTTTTCTAGTCCCTGGGCATGAAGAACGCGTTCGAGAAGCTGTTTAGCACAGGCATAAATCCAACGATGTTTCTCCACGGGTCCAAGTATAAATTCGCTGGTGTCCTCTGAAAAAGTAGCGTAACTGGGATTCTCCGGGTCCTTGAGTCCGCCATTGGCACAAGTAACCAGCGTTCTTCCATAAACTTCACATGTTGAAAACTGAATCAGACGCCTTTTATATTTAACACAGGCATCTGCGATTTTCAAATTCTCAGTAAAGTTGAGACGAAACACCTCCATCGGTAGCTTGATATAAAGCCCCGGATTTGCATAAGCAATCAAATCGATCACCAAATCTGAGTCCTGAACCAGACGTTCCAGATCCCAGTCTGGCCGTCGAATATCTTGTTGAATAAAAGTCAAACGCTCATGATCTTTGAATTCCGTAATCTTATCGTCATAGATGTCGACAGCGACGATCGTATGCCCCTCATCTAACATTCTTTTGGTAAGGTGTGAACCGATAAAGCCGGCAGCTCCTAAACAGAGTATTTTCATTTCTTCCTCCACAGGTTGTCGTTTTCTAAAGTTGTTCATTTTTATTATTTGTATTTTAGTTAAGAGTTAAAGTACTATTCCATCATTTAGATTTTGCTACAAAAGTCCGTCATTTCAGTTATCGACATCTATTTAAGTTATGTGCTTTTATGTATTTATCCAAAAGCCCTGAAATTATATCGTGATTATACCTGATGCAACTCTCTACATTGCACCGTCGCCCTCCATAACGGCTCCAACAGTTTTAAGCATGATATTCATATCTAGCCAGGGCGACCAATTATCTATGTATTCTAAGTCATACTTGATAAGCTTGTCGAACTCGGCTTTATTGCGGCCATTTATCTGCCATAACCCTGTCATTCCGGGCCGAACGCTAAAGCGTCTTTTGTGCCAATGTGCCTCGAAGAGATTGACGTCTCTAATGGGCAGCGGTCTGGGACCAACCAAACTCATATCGCCCATCAAAACATTGAAAAGCTGGGGCAGCTCATCCAAGCTGGTCTTTCTCAAAAACTTACCGACTTTGGTAGTTCTCGGGTCGTCTTTTATTTTAAAAATTGGGCCATCCACTTCATTCAAATGCTCATATTCAGCCTGAAGCACTTCGGCGTCTTTAACCATAGTCCTGAATTTCAATAACCTGAACACCCGCTTGTTGTATCCGACTCTTTTCTGCAAAAATAAAACCGGACCGCTGGAAGTTAATTTGATTATCAATGCAATCACTGAAAATACAGGAAGAAACAAAACGATTAAGATACTTGAAAAAATAATATCTATTGTTCTTTTTAAAAACATGGCTTTTAAGTCAAGATCCCGACCCGTATAGCGAACAACAAATGGCATACCTTCCAGCAATACCGGTTTGGTTTTGGAAATCCCTGTGCTGAAAAAATTCAGTGGCATGTGTACCGGAATCCCCTGCTGCTCACAAGCCTCCATCACTTCTGAAATCTTATTATAATACGACTTCATTGGTAACGTAATGAAAACTTCATCCACAACCGTTTTCCCCAGGAACTCTGGCAACTCATCGAGTTTACACAAAAGAGCGTGCGCTTGAGTTACGCCATTTGCTTCAACCTTGTCGTCGACAAAACCAAGTAATTTATAGCCCAATTCTTCTCGCTTGGTCAAAAAGGCAGCAAGAGCCTGGCCTCGTTTGCCGCTGCCGATGACGATTATATGTCGTAAATTTCTGCCGTGTTTTCGGACTTGAAAAAGAAATTTCCGTATCAGAAAACGAGAAAGAAAAATAGCCGATGAACAAATTAGCCAAAAAGAGACCAAAATACTTATTGTTATGTTCTGCCGGTCAAAAAAGAAACTCAGGGTTGCTATCAACATCGTCCCTATTCCGACAGCCTTCCAAATATTTAAAAAATCATCGCCAACCTTAAATGTGAACCGAGATCGATAAAGCCCGAAAGTCGAAAAAATTCCTCGCCACACGGCGACAATCATCCCCAATAAAATGACATTGACTAATTTTATTTTGACTGAGAAAAATGCAAACAGGCTTTGTATTTCCTCCTTCGGCAGCTCGGAAAAGAAAATCATGCAAAAAGCCAGCACACAAACCATAATCACTAAATCGGCGAGCTTGTAAAGCTCAAGGAGAATTTTTCGTCTTAGATGCTGCATCATTCGTTGTCGGGTAGTTTCTAATTGAGAGAGCTGATGCTCCGCTTCAACTTAACCGTAATAATAATAATCCTTATCTTTATACATTAATTGGATATCAACCTTATTTAAAACTGCTCCAATCACATTAGCGCCCGTTTTGGTGAGAAACTTATGTGCATTAAGCAACCTTTGCTGTTCACATTTGTTATACTCAAGCACAACCATAACCCCATCTACTAGCGATGACATAATCATGGAATCCGGAACCACCAACAATGGCGGGCTATCAATTAAAACCAAATCAAATTTCTTACCAACTTCTTCAAGCAACAGTCTAAATGAAACGGTCGAAAGTATCTCACTGGGATTCTCGATCAATTTGCCGCAGGTCAGAACTTTTAAGCCTTTGACTCGTGTGGCTTGAACACATTCGACCAGGGAGGTATTTAATAAATTCCTATATTGAAGCTTGGGAAGTTTATCGTTTTTGTTTCCATCCGCCGCCTGGGAGAACTCAATAAAATTCTCTTCAAGAGGCTCAACATCTTTCTTATGACCCTTCAAACTCTGAATGTTTGACCACACCGGAGACTCGCTGGCATTGTCATAAAACTCCCTCTCCTGATCCTCTGCAATCAAGTCGCTAACGATTGTATGATGATTAAGCAATACATCTGCGAGACCGGGTTCTTTTGAAACGCTCAGCAACTTATGGAGGGTCGATCGTCTCAAATCGGCGTCTATCAAAAGTACTTTCATGCCTAACTTAGTTAAGCTTATGCCTAAATTGGTTGCTGTGGTTGATTTGCCATCTCCGGCCATTAAACTGGTTACCAGGACCGTCTTCATTTTGTGCTTACTATTTAAGAACTGCATATTTGTGCGAAGGACCCTAAAAGCTTCAGCTGCGACTCCTGTAGGTTCATAATTGGTTAACATCCCGCGCTTGGCATCTGCCTCCATCGGACTATGATCTCGGGAATTATTCAAATTTTCAGCATCACCATTGCTGGAAATTTCAATCTTCGGGACAACTGCGAGAACCTGCCAGGATGTAAGCGCTTCAATTTCTTCAGATTTTTTTATCGTTTTATTTAGGAATTCCCTCGTAAAGACCAGAGCAAACCCGAGTAAAAGGCCGATCACCGCTCCAACAGTCAAATTCACTGTTTTTTGTGGCCTGACCGGTTGCTTTGGTAATTTTGCCAAATCAATAACTCTTAAATTCCCAATTTTTTCCGCCTCAGAAATCCTGGCCTCTTCGCGCTTCTCTGCCAGCATCAGAAACAACTTTTCATTAACATCCTTGGAACGCACTAAGCTCGCCAGCTCCAGCTCTTTTTCGGGCAAAGTCCTTAAGGTAGCTTCATAACCGTTCAAGATCTGTTTTAATGCAAGTTCCTGAGCTTTATAGGTTTCCAAATCCACTTCCAGCGCAACCGATTGGTTTAGGTAAGTACTGATTTGTGATAGTGGGTCGAGGATGCTATCATCATTAACAAGCTTTAAGGCTTCACGGGTCAAGCTCTCTTTAATTTGCTCAATATCTCGCTTCAATTCGATTAATTTAGGATGATTCTCATTATAATTTTGTACTAATAATCCCGTATATTGGAACTGTAATTCGACAAGTACTTGTTTTAGTTTCGCATAAGCGGGGCTGCTGACATCTGTTGCCAAAGGGACTAATTTTTTTCTATTAATAGACAGTTTTTCTTTGACTGTTTTCAATCTTTCCGCGGTAGCACGCCGCTGGGTCTTAGTTTGATTATAGCGGACTTCCGCATCTGTGATACGACGTAAGATTTCTTCAGATTCTCTTTGAAGAGAAGTTATCTTGTTCTTTTTCTTAAATTCTTTTAACCGTTGCTCAGATTCGCTAAGCTTGGCTTGAAAAACATCCTTTTGTCCTTCAATGAATTCAAGCAAGCCGCTAGCTTCCATTTTTTTTAGTTTTAGATTTCTTGTCTGCAACACCTCGGCGATCTTGTTGGCTAAACTCATACTTAGAAATGGATCCTCGGTTGAAAACCTTATCCTGACAACATCTGTCCTCCGAATCACCGAGGTAGAAAGACCATCCTTAATTTCATCCGTTAAGAACTCAATTTCATCAAAGTCCGGCGGGGGTTCTTCCGGAAAGGGAAAACGCTTAATCAAATCCGGTGAGAGCCCAACGGCAATTTCTTCTGCTACTGCACGACTCTCTATTTCCTGGATCTTATTGAGAATATAAGTTTCACGTTGATAGGTCCGCAATTGGCTGTAATTATCATTGTTTAATGGATTTGAAATATCCTCAAAAATAATCGATACGTTTGCTTCGTAAATCTCAGGCGCGACTTCATTGTAAAGAATTACGGGCACCAAGACCAATAGAGTGGTAAGCAGTATTTGCAGCTTTCTTTGCTTAACAATAAAAATGATTTGAGTAACTATTTGGCCAGAAAAAAGAGAGTCCATAATATATTCTTCTTGATTTTGATTTTAGTTTTAACTGACTAATCTTGTGTAGCTCGTAGATATATGAAATATACGCTTACAATCACAGACAAATCTCTGGCAACACCCACAATATTGCGCCAGCGATACCAGTTATTTCTTGGCACGAAAACAACGTCACCTGGGTGGAGAATTGGCATACGGTCTCTGTAATTATCGTCATTCAAATAATCGTCTATATTAATCTTAATAATTCGTTTTCCAAACTTGTAATTTGACCCCGCCGACCGAGCAGACTTGCCATCGTTCCCTTTGGAAGCGGAATCGATTAAGCCGAATCGGGTTATTCTTATGCCTGCAAGGTTTGAAAATTGAGTGGGACCACCTGCTTTCGAAATTAATTCCAGTACGTTTGTGTTATCATCAACCCTAAATTCTCCGGGTTGTCTGACCTCTCCAAAAACATGGACAATCATTTCCAGCTTTTGCTCAGTACCAAAAATATATTTTTCTTTTTCCTGTCCATAAATGGTCCCGGCAAAAAAGATTAATAGGAAAAGAAAGCCAAGTATTTTTTGTTTCATTGCACGACCTTAACCCAAACTAACTTATATTTCTAAACTCAATGAATTAATCGCTACCCAACCATTACAATTTAAATTATCGACAGAATATTACAGACGATTATAACAAATGCGTAATTTTTGTAAAAACTATTAATCCAACCACATGCGGTGCATTATAGCGATACTTGTAACGTTATTTATATTGCACATAACATATACTTTTTACCTACAATTGTTAACATTTGAGTAAACAATCAATTAATAAAAATCAACTAAATTGAGAATGCTTCTTCGTAAAACTTTCCTCATGTAATTTAAAATATAGCCAAATTTTGGCTTGGGTCGATTTAATTGAAAATGTCAGATGTAGT
>Ga0114950_10001287_pt1 | contig 18689 bp, 15 predicted proteins | sample N075metaG_FD_83503 | JGI IMG/M metagenome (GOLD analysis project Ga0114950, IMG submission 83503) | Deep subsurface microbial communities from Kermadec Trench to uncover new lineages of life (NeLLi) - N075 metaG | ecosystem: Environmental > Aquatic > Marine > Ocean trench > Sediment | place... | reverse complement strand
TCTTCGCAGGAGCTTCCATCTTGGGGCCATCAACCACATCCCAGCCCATTCCCGTCAATTGATCGTCAACAAACATATAGGGCGTAATTTCACCTTCAGTTGCCTGATCGTCATCACTTTGTACAGATTTCATGTAATAAATTTCAACAACCGAGCCATCCGGGAAAAATTTTTCAGCATCTTTCACGTACCGGACTTTCATGGCCAGATCATAATCCGGCGTCAATATATCAAGCACCTCTTGTCTGCTGTCTCCCAATTTCACCTGGTTTATAGCATGAGTGATCGAGGGACTTGCCGAATCTGTATCAATCGCTACATGCGCTGAACAGCCGGAAAGAAATAGTACAATAGCCAGAATTGAAACGAGTGTTTTCATTGTTGTCATCCTCAGTTCAGATTGTCTGCAATAAAGTGACCCATAAGTTTGCCTGTGGTAATTATTTCTCCGTGCCGGTATTCGATCGAACGATAATTCAATTCAACCGGACTGCAAAAGGGGAGCCAGAGGCGCTATGCAACGATTGTAGCAACAAATACAGCAGTCAGTGCAATCCACCCCGGCCTATGGAATGGTGGCAGTTAATTTCAGGCTACTTTCACCGCACCCCGTGCACATGTACACTAAACCCAATAAACAATACGGGAGAATGCTCATGAAAATATTTTTACAGTCGATAGTTCTCATGACGATTGTCGCTATTGTTAGTTTTGTGTCGCCCGCGAAAGCCGAAGAAGCAACGGGTGGCTTGCGCTATTCAATTACCGTAACCAAATTCGAAAACCGGGCCGGCTGGTCCGGCGCCTGGGATATTGGCGATGCCTGGGGCACGGTGCTTACCGATCTGCTCCACCAGACGGGCCGGTTTATTGTCCTGGGCGAAACGGACATGCGCTACGCGGCCATGGATGAGCAGGACTTCGCCGCATCCGGGCGCACAGCGGGCGGCAAAAAGAGTCCGGTAACGGGTCAAATGACGCCAGGACAGCTTTTGGTCAAAGGCGCCATAACACATGCTCAGGGCGATACGGGCGGCATGGGTGGTGGATTTCGTATCAAGGGCTTTACAATCGGTGGCGGTGGCGGCAAGGGTGAGGTAAACGCAACCATCTACATCGTCGATTCAACTACCGGCCAGGTGGTAGCTTCCAAAAGTGTTGTCGGCACCCATAAACGCAGTTCCATGAATCTCGGGTATTCAACCGGCAGCTGGGGCGCCGCTTTTGGTGGTCATCAAAACGATAACGTAGGGCTCGCGGTTCAGGACGCGTGCGCACAGGCGGTCGATTTTTTGATCGCGCAACTTCCAAACATCCAGTGGACCGGTAGTGTGGTCCTGGTCAAAGGCAGCAAAGTTTACGTAAACCGCGGCAGCCGGGAAGGTGTTTCTGTAGGTCAGACCTTCACCGTTGGGGACGTCGAAGTTCTGCGTGATCCGGACACAGGTGAAATACTTGACGAAAGCATGACCGAGATCGCCCGTCTTAAAGTCGTTCAGGTCAAGGAAAAACTTTCCATCGCAAACGTCACTTGGGGTAGTGCCTCAGCGGTTACAAAAGGAATGACAATCCACCAACCCTGACGCAAACCAGCGACAAAGTCCGTTCCTGATCACGCTCTTCAGGTCACCCTGGCGAGCACGATGGGAAAGCGGCCGTGTGGAATGCCATCAAGCTCCTGGAAATCCACGACCAGCAAGTGACGCTCATCTTCAGCAACACTATTCAACAACTTGTCGGCTTCATTCAGGGCTTCACCTGCGAAGTACATTTGAGTGATGATTTCATGGTACCCGCGGCGTGAGACCTTGTAATGGATGTGCGGAGGCCGGGTCCAGTCTTCTTCCGCCTTGTAAGCCCGTGGTTTAATGGTGGTGAAGGCGTAACGGCCATCGGCGTCCGTCTTGACCATGCCCCAGCCTTGAAAATTCGGGTCTTCCGGAGCCGGTGAGCGGTCATCTTCATGGTGATAGCGACCGTGGCTATTGGCTTGCCAAATATCCACCAAGGCCCCCTCAATCGGCTGACCCTGATCATCCAGCACTTGTCCGTTAACGCGTATCACCTGCCCTTGTGCCCGTTCGATGTGGCCCTCTATCAGTGTCAGGTCGGTGTCTTTGTCCAGTTGCTCGTGCTTCGGATAAAAAGGCCCTTCCGGATTGGCCGGTGTCAGTGCTTTTGGACCGGCCAGGACGGTCGCGCATATGGCGCTTGCTGCTACGCCTGCACCCGCCGTGAGTATTGAGCGCCGGCTGATCTTGGTGGTTTTTTTCATGCTGAATTTACCTCGGTTTTGGATGCTTGAATTACTTCTCAGACTGAACAAGCATAGACCACGCTGAAATTTCCTGCAGACCATTTATACAATCACGGCAGTTTGCTATTCCCCGCAGGCGACCTCATTCAATTGGCAACGGGTGCACAGTAGCAGCAAAAAGTTGTTGACTTCAAAATTTCACTATGTTTCTATCCGGAGCATGCATGCACGATACATAAGTGTTACAAAAGCAGCTCACCAGGCCTCCGCTGCCTTGTCCGCACACACGTTGATTATGGAAAGCCGAGGCCTTGGCCTCCTTATTCCAGTTTCTCTTCTAGTGCTTCTTATTCTAGGAAGAGGTGCGGGTACCGGCTGAAGCAAACCATCAAACAAGCTGAGAAACCCGCAACACAAATTGCGGGTTTTTTTTTACTGAATTAGCAAAGGCAAAAACATGCGTAGCGACCAAATTAAAAAAGGAAATGACCGGGCACCGGCCCGCGCCATGCTCCGTGCCACCGGGATGGATGACAAACAGATCTACCAACCCATGATCGCTGTGGTGAACACCTGGTCGGATGTGACACCGTGCAACATACACTTGCGTGATCTGGCTGAACCATTGAAAGCGGGCATCCGTGCCGCCGGCGGAACACCTGTGGAGTTTGGCAGTATCGTCGTTACCGACGGCATTTCCATGGGCTCGGAAGGCATGAAATGTTCCCTGATATCCCGCGAAGCGGTGGCCGACTCAATAGAATTGGTCACCCGGGGGCACTGCCTGGACGGAGTCGTGGTACTGGTTGGTTGCGACAAGACCATACCGGCCGGCGCGATGGCCCTGGCGCGCCTCGATATCCCCGGCATGGTGATTTACGGCGGGTCGATCATGCCCGGCATTCATAACGGCATACCCATCACCATCCAGGAAGTTTTTGAAGCGGTAGGAGCGCGAGCCGCCGGCAAGATTGACGATGACGAACTCAAGTCAATCGAAATGGACGCCTGCCCTGGCGCGGGCGCCTGCGGTGGACAATTCACCGCCAACACCATGGCGCAAGTATTGACCACGCTGGGTCTTTCGCCAATGGGGGTGAACGACATTCCTGCAGTTCATCCCGACAAGCATGCCGCAATGAGAATGTGTGGCGAAACGGTGGTGAAGCGAATCACTGAAGGACAAAGTGCACGCGAAATGATCACTCATGAATCATTGCGCAATGCCGCCACGGTGGTGACTGCCACCGCGGGGTCCACTAATGCCGTGCTGCACCTGCTGGCCATCGCCCGCGAGGCTGGTGTTGATTTCAATATCGATGAATTCGATGAAATTTCACGCCGCACGCCGATCATTACCGACCTGAAACCCGCCGGTCGTTTTATGGCGCCCGACCTGTTCCTCGCCGGCGGTACCCGCCTGGTCATCGACAAATTACGGCAAGCAGAACGCCTCGTGGATACCCCGACCGTTAGCGGCAATAGCCTGTTCGAAGAAGCAATGCAGGCTGAGGAAACCCCGGGTCAGGAAGTGGTTGTTCCCTTTGACCAGCCGCTGGAGACACGCGGTGGCTTCGGCATACTCTACGGCAACATCGCCCCCGAAGGCTGCGTCGCCAAATTGGCCGGGCACGGAGAATTCTCGTTCAGTGGCCCTGCACGAGTTTATGAAAGCGAGGAAGAGTGTTTTCAGGCGGTTCAGAACAGTGAAATTAACAAGGGCGACGTCATCGTGATCCGTAATGAAGGCCCCCGCGGCGGCCCGGGTATGCGCGAAATGCTGGCGGTGACCGCAGCGCTGGTCGGACAGGGCCTGGGCGACGATGTTGCTTTGATGACCGACGGCCGGTTCAGTGGCGCCAGCTACGGCTTCGTGGTCGGCCACATTGCACCGGAAGCCGCCAATGGCGGCCCCATTGCTTTACTGCGCGAGGGTGACAGAATCACCATTGACGTGGACAAGCAGCGCATCGACACCGATGCGGACCTGGAATCCCGCCGCTCCGGGTGGCAGCCGAGAAAACCGGCCTATACCTCGGGCGCGCTGGCCAAATACGCTTACCTGGTGTCTTCCGCATCGGAAGGCGCGGTGACTTCTTTTCCCCCAATAACTAAATGACCGGACATTAATTCAGGAGTAATTGCACCATGCCCATGTATTTCGAAAAAGACGCAAGCCTCGAGCCCATTGAAGGCAAGACCATTGCCGTGATCGGCTACGGTAGCCAGGGCCGTGCGCACGCCAATAACCTGCACGAAAGCGGCATCAACGTCGTTGTCGGTGCGCGCGAAGGTGGCCCCTCATGGGAGAAGGCCAAAGCAGATGGATTGAGGGTTGCCACACCGGCGCAAGCCTCGGCCCAGGGCGATATGATCGCCATCCTGCTGCCGGACATGGTCCAGCCGAAAGTATTCGAGGAAGACATCAAGCCGAATGCAAAACCCGGCGCCTCCATCCTGTTTGCTCACGGCTTCAACATTCACTTTGGACAAATCCAGGTACCGGACCATATGGACGTAGTGATGGTGGCGCCCAAGGGCCCGGGCGACCTGGTCCGTCGCCAATATGAAGAAGGCAAGGGCGTACCCTGCCTGATGGCCGTGGAGCAGGATGCTTCCGGCGAGGCTTTTGACCGCACCCTGGCTTATGCCCATGGCATTGGCGGAACACGCGGCGGCGTCATCACCACCACTTTCAAGGAAGAGACTGAAACCGACCTGTTCGGCGAGCAGGCCGTGTTGTGCGGCGGTGCAACGGAACTGGTGGTACAGGGATTCGAGATCCTGGTCGAAGCCGGTTACCAGCCTGAAGTTGCCTATTTCGAATGCATGCACGAGCTGAAACTGATCGTCGACCTGTTGTTTGAAGGAGGCCTGGCAAAGATGAACAAGTTCATCAGCGAAACAGCCCAGTATGGCGATTTCACCAGAGGCCCCCGGATCATCAACGATGAAACCAAACAACGCATGAAGGAAGTCCTCGACGACATCACCAGCGGCAAGTTTGCCCGGGAGTGGGCTGCTGAATATGACTCCGGCCTTAAAAACTTCCGACGCATGGAGCAGGAGGACCTCGATCAGCCTATTGAGAAAGTGGGCGCCAAACTGCGGGCACAAATGAGCTGGATCAACAGCGATTAAGTGGAAATAAGGAGAGCCAATCATGGCAGATTACGTACATATTTTTGACACCACCCTGCGCGATGGTGAGCAGTCACCAGGCTGTTCCATGAACATGCAGGAAAAACTACAAGTGGCACAGACCCTGGAAGACCTGGGTGTCGACGTAATCGAGGCCGGATTCCCGGCCGCATCTGATGGCGACTTCGAGTCCGTGAAAGCGGTGGGAGAATTGGGCTTGAATGCGACCATTTGCGGCCTGGCACGCACGCGCCGTGGCGACATCGATGCGGTAGCACGGGCGCTGGAAACAGCAAACAAGGGCCGTTTGCATATTTTCATTGCCACCAGCCCCATCCACCGTGAATACAAGCTCAAGATGAGTAAACAGCAAATCATCGACGAGGCCACCGGGGCGATCGAATACGGCCTGCAGTTTTTCGACGACATTGAAATTACCGCCGAAGATGCGGGTCGCACAGAGATGGAGTACCTGCTGGAATACTTCCAGGCTGCAGTGGAGGCCGGCGCCCGCGTACTGAATGTTCCGGACACCGTGGGTTATGTCACTCCCAGCGAAATCCGCCAACAATACCAGCATCTCAGCGACCACCTGAACAAACCGGATTCGGTGATCCTGAGTTGCCATTGTCACAACGACCTTGGCCTGGCCGTGGCCAACAGCCTGGGTGCCATTGAAGGTGGTGCACGCCAGGTAGAGTGTACCGTCAACGGCATTGGCGAACGCGCCGGCAACTGCTCGCTCGAAGAAGTCGTGATGGCGCTGCGCACCCGGCATGACCGTTACCAAATGGAGACCGGCATCGATACCACGAAACTGTACCCGGCAAGCCGGGTTGTCTCGGCCGTGACCGGCTCCAGTGTGCAACCCAACAAGGCGATCGTCGGGCGCAATGCCTTCGCTCACGAGGCGGGCATCCACCAGGACGGCATGCTCAAGCATGCAGAAACTTACGAAATCATGAAGCCGGAATCTGTCGGTGTGCCTGAAAATACCCTGGTGCTGGGCAAACACAGTGGCCGCCATGCATTCAGCAACCGCCTGGAGATCCTTGGATTTACCGTCAACAAGGAACGGATGGAACAGTTGTTCATCAAGTTCAAGCAACTGGCGGACCGCAAAAAGAGCGTCTACGACGAGGATATAGAGGCACTGGTGCTGGGAACATCTCAGACCGGCCCCTGGCACCTGGACGCCATTTCCATTCACACCGAAGTCAAAACCAGCGGCCAGTGTGCTGAAGCCAGCCTGAAATTGCGTTTCGACGACGGCGCACCACGCATTTTCAGTGGACGCGGCGACGGGCCGGTGAACGCGATTGTGAATGCGATCAAGAAAATCATCGAAGAGGAACTGCACGTGGAGGAATTCCAGGTCAGCGCGGTTTCCAGCGGCAGCGATGCCCAGGGCCGAGCCACGGTGCGCGCCACTATTGGTGCCAGCCGTTACCAGGGTACAGGGGTTTCGACAGATATCATTGAGGCCTCGGCACAGGCCATGATCAGTATCATGAACCGGCACCACCAGCATCAAGGTAAGGATATTGCCGAACCCAGGATTGCGGCGGCCATCTAGGCCTGTACAGAAAACAGGAATTAAGGTGAATGAAAATCAGGAATTATAAAATGCCACAGCAATCTCATACTGAATCAACGCTGTTCGAAAAAGTGTGGCAGCGGCACCTGGTCAGGGAGGAATCAGCCGAAACACCGGCCATTCTCTACATCGACCTTCACCTGTTGCACGAAGTAACCACGCCGCAGGCTTTTGTTGAACTGAAAAAGCAGGGTTTGCGCGTGCGGCGCCCGGACCGTTGCCTGGCAACCATTGACCACTCAACCCCCACTTCGGCTCCTGATGAAAACGGGAAACGCCGCTATGTGACTGAGCAGGCGCGCAAACAGGTAGAAACAGTGCAGCGGAACTGCGAGGAGCACGGCATTGTTCTGCACGGTTGGGACAGCCCCCATCGCGGCATTGTTCACGTCATGGGCCCGGAACTGGGTGCGACCCAGCCCGGAATGACCATCGTTTGCGGTGACAGCCACACCAGTACACACGGGGCTTTCGGCGCGCTGGCTTTTGGTATCGGCACCACCGAGGTCGGGCACGTGCTGGCCAGCCAGTGCCTGTTACAGAGCAAGCCGAAAACGCTGGGAATCTGCATTGAGGGTGAGTTGGCAAAAGGCGTCACAGCCAAGGATGTAATCCTCCATGTGATCGGAAAAATCGGCGTAGACGGGGGCACGGGCTCGGTGATTGAATACTTTGGCAGCACCATCCGGGCCATGGATATGGACAGCCGAATGACCGTGTGCAATATGTCGATTGAATGCGGTGCACGCGCGGGCATGGTGGCGCCGGATGATACCACCTTCGAGTATCTGCAAGGGCGGCCCATGGTTCCGCAAGGTGTTGATTGGGACGCCGCTGTGGCGGACTGGAGGACTCTGAAAACTGATTCCGGTGCAAGCTACGACCAGCTGGTGAATTTCAAGGCCACACAGATCCGGCCTTGCGTGACTTACGGAACTCACCCTGGAATGGTGATCGCTATTGATGAAGCAATACCGTCAAATGATGATTCCATTTCCAGTGCGCTTGAATACATGGGCTTCGAGCCAGGCAAATCGCTGGCTGATGAAGCCGTGGATGTCGTTTTCATTGGCAGTTGCACCAACTCCCGCATCAGTGATCTACGTGCCGCGGCTGGAATTTTAAAAAATCGCAAGGTGGCCAAAAACCTGCGTGTTTTGGTCGTTCCCGGCTCCGAGGAAGTACGGCGTGAGGCCGAAGCTGAAGGCCTGGACCGCATATTTATCGAGGCCGGAGCCGAGTGGCGTGAACCGGGCTGCTCCATGTGTATCGGCATGAACGGTGACATTGCAGCCCCCGGAGAGCTGGTGGTCAGTACCAGCAACCGGAATTTCAAAGGCAGGCAGGGACCGCAAAGCCGCACCATCCTGGCCAGCCCGTTAACGGCGGCGGCCTGCGCAATTACCGGCAAGGTAAGCAGCCCGCTGCCGTTTCTGGAGGCGGACAATGACTGAACAATATTCAGAGCGGAATCTTGAATTTCGTTCGTATACGTATAATATTCCACTCGAAAATATCGACACCGATCAGATCATCCCGGCCCAGTTTCTGACCACGACAGAGCGCCAGGGGCTGGGGAAATTCTGTTTTTTTGCCTGGCGATTCAATCAAGACGGAACAGTAAAGGAAAACAACCCTTTACACGATCACCAACCGGACCATCAGCAGGTACTGGTCGTCGGAAGCAACTTTGGCTGCGGTTCGTCCCGTGAACATGCGCCATGGGCACTTCTCGATTACGGCATCAAGGCAATAATCAGTACTCGTTTTGCTGACATATTTCGAAATAACTCGCTCAAAAATGGTCTCATTCCAGTCACCGTTGAAGAGCACGTTATTTCGTTCTTGCAGGAGCACCCGAACAGTGAGGTGAATATTGACGTCAGCAATCGTCAACTGACAGTCATGGATTATGGAGACTTTGAATTCCCGCTGGATTCATTCTCGGTTTTCTGCCTGACTCGCGGCATCGACCAACTGGACTTCATCCTGCAAAACGAACAGGAAATCAATGCCTATGAGCAGCGGTACAACAAATAAAAAAGACCACAGCTTCCGCGTCGTCGGCTTGCCGGGCGACGGTGTCGGTGCAGAGGTCTACCAGTCGGCGTGCCAGGTGCTTGCGGTAATGGAAGACCTGTTCGATTTCACTATTGAACTGGATGAACAACTGATTGGCGGGGTCGCAGTGGACGCCACCGGAACTCCTTTGCCTCAGGCCACGATTGATGCCTGTAAATCAGCGGATGCAGCATTACTGGGGGCCGTTGGTGGGCCCAAATGGGACAACTATCCAGCAGAACAACGGCCCGAATTCGGTCTACTGAAAATCCGCGCTGAATTCAACCTGTTCTGCAATCTCAGGCCCATCGTGACCCATCCTGCCTTGTACGATTTTTCCCCTTTGCGACCGGAACGCCTTCTGGGTGTGGACCTGATGATGGTGCGGGAATTGACGGGTGGACTTTACTTTGGCAAAAAATGGCGCGATGCAGACCAGGCCGAAGATGTCTGCCGGTACACGCGCAATGAGATCAAGCGGATCACTCAGGCTGCCGGCAGGCTGGCGCGCCAACGCAAGGGCCGGATCACCCTGGTAGACAAGGCCAATGTCCTCGAAACCTCCCGCCTTTGGCGTGAGGTGGTAAGCCAGGTGCTGGAGGAAGAATTTCCGGACATTGTGCTGGAAAATCTGCTGGTGGATGCTGCAGCCATGCACCTGCTGACACGGGCCGCCGATTTTGACGTGATCCTGACTGAAAATCTGTTTGGCGACATTCTTTCCGATGAGGCGTCCATGTTGTGTGGCTCCATGGGTTTGCTGCCCTCAGCATCTCTCGGTGATACCCGGTTTGGCATCTATGAGCCCATCCACGGCTCCGCCCCTGATATCGCAGGGCAGGGCAAGGCCAATCCCTATGGCATGCTGCTGTCCGTCGCCATGATGCTGCGGCATTCCCTGGAGAAGGTGAATGAGGCTGATGCACTGGAAAAAAGTATTTATCGATGCTGGGATGAGGGGATTTTGACCCCGGACCTCGTACCCGGTGCTTATGGCACAGCCGATGTCACCCAGGCCGTTTGTGAGCGGCTTGAGCATCCGGCATAAGGAATTTTTGCATGAAGGTATCCAGCCGCCCGACTGCCGCTTTGCCAAACCAGGCCGAAGAATCCCGGAAATCGTTATTCGATAGCTACATTCCGCGAATCATGCAGTGCAAGCTGGATGATTTGGTGCAGGAAACCCCCTTGCAGCACTTGCCCGCCCTGTCAGAAAGACTGGGTATTCACATCCTGGCCAAGCGTGAAGATCTGCAAGCTGTTTTCTCGTTCAAGCTGAGAGGCGCCTACGCCAAATTACTCAAGCTGGATGAGGCACAAAAGAGCCTGGGCGTCATTTGCGCATCTGCCGGCAATCACGCCCAGGGTGTTGCCCTGGCAGCCCGGCACCTGGGTATCGATGCCATGATCGTCATGCCGGCAATTACGCCCGACATCAAAATCAATGCCGTCAGGAAGCTGGGCGCGACGGTAATTATCCATGGCGATGATTTTGATACGGCTTGCAAGCGTGCCCTGGAACTGGCGCAAGAAAAAAGCCGGGTTTTCGTGCACCCCTATGACGACCCGGACGTTATTACCGGCCAGGCAACCATCGCGCTGGAATTGTTTCGACAAAGTAGCAAACCCATTGATTACCTGTTCATACCCATCGGCGGCGGCGGTTTGGCGGCGGGCATGGCCCTGGTCAGCAAATACCTGCACCCGGGCATCCGGCTGATTGGTGTGGAGGCCGAAGAATCCGCTTCCATGCAGGCGGCTTTCCAGGCCGGCAAACCTGTATCGCTACCGGAAGTCGGTCATTTTGCCGAGGGCGTGGCGGTGAAACAGGTTGGCGACATCAGTTTCGGTATCTGCTCCCAACTGCTGGATGAAATCATCACGGTGGATAACGATGAAATTTGCGCCGCTGTGCAGGATATCTTCGAAGACACACGGGCCATTGCTGAACCGGCAGGTGCCCTGGCCATTGCGGGAATAAAGCGCTGGTTTCTTGATAATCCAAAGAACAAGCCCGGCGTAAATGATGGCTGTATTGCAACCATTCTTTCCGGCGCCAATGTGAATTTCACCCGTTTGCGGCACATTGCCGAGCGTGCCGCCGTGGGTGAAGAGGAGGAGGCACTGCTTGGTGTCACGATTCCCGAACGTCCGGGCAGTTTCCTGGAGTTTTGCGAAACCATCGGCCTGCGCGGCATCACCGAGTTTAACTATCGCTATGCAGACCACTCCGATGCACATCTGTTTGTCGGAATTGCACTCAAAGATGGACGGGTAGAAAAAAAGGAAATCCTGGCCAGGCTCCGGGAGCACGGTTTTCCGGTAATTGATCTATCCGGCAATGACATGGCGCGTTTGCATATTCGCCATATGGTGGGGGGGCGCGCAATCGTCAAGAACGAACAACTGTATCGTTTCGAGTTTCCAGAGCGCCCGGGCGCCCTGATCAAGTTTCTCCGTGGCATGAAAACGGACTGGAATGTCAGCTTGTTTCATTACCGGAATTATGGCTCTGAGTATGGCCGCGTGCTGATGGGAATCCAGGTACCCGACGAGGATACCGAGCGATTTCAGCGTTTCCTGGACGACACCGGCTATAGCTACCAGTCTGAAGCGGGTAATCCCGCCTATGAGATGTTTGTTGGCCCGCCAGCAGGTCAGTAGGTGGAGGTATTTACGATTGATGGGGTCAGGTTCCAGAACCCGACCCCGCTCCGCCCGGCTCTGCTGAACCTGACCCCGGCTCTGAAAATTCGCTGTGATTAATTAAAGCGTCCGTTATCAGCGGCGAGTTTTTCGAGTAATGGCGCGGGCTGCCAGTCATCCGACCGCAAATTGTCGCGAAATTCACAAATGCTGTCATACACCTTTTTCGTGCCTACCGTATCCGCGTAAAACATCGGCCCACCCCGGTGTGCCGGGAAGCCATAACCATAGATGTACACGATGTCGATATCGCTTGCGCGCTGGGCGATTCCCTCTTCCAGAATGCGCGCGCCCTCATTGATCAACGGGTAAATCACGCGGGCAACAATTTCTTCATCACTGATCGTGCGCGGCTCGATGCCAAGTCGTTCCGCCTCGGCCCGAATCATGGTCTCAACTTCCGGATCGTCCATGCGTTTACGGGTCTCCGGGTCATAACGGTAGTAGCCGGCACCGGTTTTCTGACCCATCCGCCCCATTTCAACCAATTGGTCAGCAATGTGTGTTGCAGGATGGTCAGGCCGGTCCGGCAAGGCCTGGCGAGCCTTGTAACCCACATCCAGTCCGGCCAGATCGCCTACTGCAAGTGGGCCCATTGCCATCCCGAACGACTGCATCGCGCTATCGACCTGAGAAGGTGTCGCACCCTCCAGCAGCAGCATCTGGGCTTCACGAAAATATCCACCCAGCATGCGGTTGCCGATAAAGCCGTAACACACACGTGACAGGGCCGCGACTTTGCGAATTCTTTTCGCCAGTTTCATAACCGTGGCCAGCACATCGTCAGCGGTTTTTTCACCGCGCACCACTTCCAGTAGTTTCATCACGTTGGCCGGGCTGAAGAAGTGCATACCCAGCACGTCCTGTGGCCGGGATGTAACTGCAGCTATCGCGTCAATATCCTGGTAGGAAGTATTCGAAGCCAGGATCGCGCCGGGCTTGCACACGGCATCCAGCTTGCGGAAGACATCGTATTTGATCTGCGGGTCTTCGAAAACCGCCTCAATGACGAGATCGACCTCCGCCAGGTCATCATAGGCGGTCGTGCCGTTGATCCGGCCCATGAATTGTTCGACTTGTTCCTGCGTAAAGCGGCCTTTTGCTGCAGATCGCTGGTAGTTTTTCCGGCAAATGCCGATACCACGGTCCAGCGCTTCCTGGTTGAGTTCCAGCAGGACAACCGCAATGCCTGCGTTGGCAAAATTCATTGCGATGCCACCACCCATGGTACCGGCGCCTATGATTCCGACCGAATTAACCGGGCGCAGCGGAGTGTTCCGGTCAATACCCTCAATTTTCGAGGCCTGGCGTTCGGCAAAGAAAACATGGCGCAGTCCAGCCGATTCGGATGAATTCATCAATTCCACGAATTTTTCCCGCTCGAAAGTACTGCCTTGCTCGAAACCGACTTTGGTAGCCCTCTCAATGCAATCAACGATGCGCTGTGGTGCGGGTAAACCGCGCGTTTTACGACCTATTGCAGCACGGGCCTGCTCAAAAAAGTCTTCAGCAAGACCCTCCACTTCAATCGGTAAAATACTGGCGCGGCGCGGGGCAGCGTTACTGTCCACCAGCTCCTGAGCATAAGCCAGTGCAGCATCCAGCAAGTCTCCCTCCGCGATTCGGTCGATCAGTCCGGATGCCAGAGCAGCATCAGCACTAATCGGCTTGCCGGTGACAATGAAGTTTAGCGCGGATTCCACACCCATCAGGCGCGGGGTCCGTTGCGTACCACCGGCACCGGGCAGCAAGCCGAGTAATACTTCAGGAAAACCGAGGCGGGCATCGTGCGTTGCAATGCGATAATGCGATGCAATAGCAGATTCCAGCCCACCACCCAGGGCAGTGCCGTGTAGCGCGGCAACAACCGGCTTTGAACAGTTCTCGATACAGTCCAGCAATTCGGGTAGCCCGGGATCTTTTGGCGGCTTTCCAAACTCGGTGATGTCCGCACCGGCAACGTAAGTACGTCCGGCGCAACGCAACACGATAGACCGGCTGTCGCTGGCATCTGCTGCCAGGATGACTTTCATCAGGGAAGCCCTGACAGCGTGTGAAAAGGCGTTTACCGGCGGGTTGTCAATGGTGACGATATCAATATCACCCCGGCGTTCTAGCGTAACCATCTGCGACATGCTGAATTTTCCTGAGATAAAGAGGAAAGTATGCCACGAAGCCGCAACGTGGTCGCCTGCAATCCATCAGTAAATTGATACAGCTCGCTCGATCTGGATCCGGGATTCCAGAGCCGGGGTCAGGTTCGAGAACCTGACCCCGATATTACAAGTTCGAGCAACAAATCTACATGCTGTTCACTGGCGTTCAATGCAGGTATGTATTCCAGCTTCTCCCCACCGGCCGCCAGGAACCGGTCGCGGTTCATCATTGCGATTTCTTCCAGCGTCTCCAGGCAGTCCACCGCAAAGCCCGGACAAACGACCTGAACGTGTTTCACGCCCGAATTGCCCAGTTCCTGCAAGGTTTTGTCGGTATAAGGTTTCAACCAGAGCTCACGACCAACCCGTGACTGAAAGGTCAGCATCCATTCATCCTGGTTCAGGCCAAGTGCTGCGACAATGGAATCGATGCTTTCGCGGCATTGGGTTTCATAGGGATCGCCATTTTCAATCAACCGCCTGGGAAGGCCATGCATGGAGAAGATCAGTTTCTCGGCTTTGCCATGCACGGCACGATGAGCCTGGATGCTGCTTGCCACAGCCCCGATCCAGGCCGGGTGATCATGGTACTGCACAATCCGTTCAATTTCCGGCCGCCAGTCCATCGCTGTTAACGCTTTTTCGACGGCATCAAAAACGGATGATGTCGTTGTGGATGAAAACTGCGGGTATAAAGGCAAGACAATCAGCCTGCTTACGCCAGATTGATGAAATCGATCGAGAGCCTTTTCAATTGAAGGCTCACCGTAGCGCATACCCATACCAACGGCCGCTGTATTCCCGAGTTTCAATTCCAGCTGCTCGTATAACTTTTGGGTGAACACGAGCAGAGGAGAACCCTCGGGCAACCAAATTTTCTTATAAGCAGCGGTCGAGCGGCCTGCGCGAATAGGGATGATGACGAGATTCAATAACGGCAACCACAGGTAACGCGGCAGATCCACAACCCGGGGATCCGAAAGAAACTCTCTTAGAAACCGGGCGACTGACGCACGATCAGGTGCCTGGGGTGTCCCCAGGTTTGCAATCAGAACGGCAGTTTTAAGATTGTGATTTCCTGTCTTTTTCATATGTTGCACGTACGCCACAAAAGCAGGTATATAGTCCAACAAAATCCATGAAAATGATAGGCACCACACGATGATTTTTAATAAATCCTTACAATTTCAAGACTTCCCGTATGCACAGAGCCGGTATCCCGAATATCGCAGTCAGGCTGTAGTGTGGCGAATACACAACAGCCCCTTTTAAAGAGCCGAAAACCCCTACTAAGGCCTTGTTTTATTTGTTTTTTCTGCTAGCATGACCGGTCCGGCGTTTTATAAACGAGGTAGTGTTCTGCGCTGATGCAAAAGTTGATGCAAACCATGGTTGTGATGTTGCTGACGACGCTTTCCGCGTCCTTGGCCGCTGCGCCTGTGGGCTACAGTATCAATTCGGACAGCGGATCCAGTAACGCAGACAGCTTGTATCTGATCGACCTGGCCACCGGCAGTGAAACACGGATCGGAGCCGTGCGGGTCCCTTTTGTGAATCAGGTAAAGCTCGATGTCGAAGGACTCGCGTTTGCGGCTGACGGCACACTCTATGGCATCGACGATGATTCGATGACACTATTCCCGATAGACATCAATACCGGCCAGGTTCAAACCACAAATGAAGTCCCCATCTCCTCACTGCCATTTGGCGGCGGCAATGATTTCGGTATGACCTTCGCATGCGACGATAAGCTGTATCTGACTTCTATCGCCAAGGGATCCTTGTACACCCTGGAACTCGACGGTACACCAAGCCTGATTGGCACCTTAGGCGTAAAAATCAACGCCCTGGCAGCTTTCGGAAACCCGGTCAAGCTCTACGGCCTGGGCAATGGCATGGATGGAAATGGCAACGTCGACTCACCCAACCTCTATGAAATCGATCCCGCAAGCGGCGTCGCGACCAAGGTGGGTACCGGCCTGGGCGCCGCGGCAGTGAAATACACCGAAGGTGGCCTGGCTTTCGATGACACGGGGCAGCTCTGGGCCATCCTTGACAGCCACGAACCACTGCTACCCAGTCCAAGCCAGATTTTAAAAATCGATACCTCCACAGGTCTGGCTTCCGAGGCGAAATTCACCGCAGAAATCGGTTACGAAAGCCTGGCCATTTCGGTACCCGGGGGTTGTACCCCGGACAATGAAGAAAGGGTTGCTGTTGAATTTGTCGTGATACAGTACTGGTTGGCTGTAAGTGCGGAGGTCGAAATTGAAGATGTCGCCGTGAATGACTTGTACTGCAGTAACGTCTGGGATGGAGATGGCATCGATAAAGATGGGACCATGTACTGGTCGTGGACATTTTCAGGTGATGGCGATAGCCACACGGCCCGGATTTATCCACGAGCCGACGGCAGCACCAACTGTCAGGTCAAGAGTCGAATCGTGCACAGCGCCGTTGAGCATGGCATCGACTGCTCGAGTGGCCCAACGGTTCAAGTGGGTGATGAAGCCCATGAATGCACGGTAACCAGCGTCGTGTTCGAAGAAGGAATACCCACGCTAAGCCAATTCGGCCTGTTATTATTTACGCTTCTCATGCTGGCAACCGGCATGGTGGCGGTAAGACGTTTCTGATCCTGGCTACTTTGCGTTAGAATTCTATATACCTGTACTACGGAGCAAGATCATGGGATTTGGTGGAATCAGCATGTGGCAGTTACTTATACTGCTGCTAATTGTCGTCCTGGTCTTTGGTACCAAGCGACTACGGAACATGGGCAGCGATCTCGGTGCTGCGATCAAAGGGTTCCGTAAGGGTATGGATGAAGGGATTGAGGGAAAAGAAGAAAAACTTGAACCGGACCAGATATCTACCGATGAAGGTTCGCCCGCGCCGGCTGATGAGCCGGCAAAGAAAACCGAATCCAGCAGTTGACTTAAACCTGTCTATTGCATAAGGCGCAGGCTAGCTCATGTTCGACGTAGGATTTGCGGAGATTCTCCTGCTTTCCATCATTGGTTTGCTGGTGCTTGGCCCGGAGCGTCTCCCCCGCGTTGCCCGCACCCTGGGCGGCTTTGTACGCAAAGCGCGCAGCAGTTGGATCAGTCTGCGGCATACAATTGAAGCTGAGATTCGAGCTGAAGAGTTTAAAGAACCACTCAAAAACTTCGAGAATGAAATCAAGTCCACGGTTGATAGCGTCAAATCCGGTGTGGATAAGCTGAAAGCGGGCATGGACAGTTTTAAAGACCCCCTGAAAGATCCGGACCCAGCCGCTGATGGCAATTCAACCAAGCCGGAAGAACCCGATGACAGTGTATAAACCCCCCGGCGACCAGGAAAACATAGCCTCGCAATACGATGCAGAGGAACCGGATGATCCGGGATACCAGGACCAGGAACTCAGTTTCATGGAACACCTGGTGGAGCTCCGTAGCAGGTTACTCAAAGCCAGTTTTGCAGTGCTGGTCGTGTTGCTCGCACTGCTCCCCTTCTCCCGCAAGCTCTATGTGCTGCTGTCTGAGCCACTGACCTCTGTACTGCCCGAGGGCAGCAGCATGATCGCGATTGATGTGGCCTCGCCATTCCTGACCCCGTTCAAACTCTCTCTATTGCTGGCCCTGATTCTGTCCATGCCGATTGTTTTATACCAGTTGTGGGCATTCGTTGCGCCCGCTCTGTACCTAAAAGAGAAACGCCTGGCGCGTCCTCTTCTGTATTCCGCAGTCGTTCTGTTTTATATGGGATGTGCATTCGCCTATTTCGTCGTGTTCCCACTCGTGTTTGGCTTCTTCACGCGGGTCGCGCCGGAGGGAGTCACCGTGATGACGGACATCAGCAAATATCTCGACTTCGTGACGACCTTGTTTCTTGCTTTTGGCCTTACTTTCGAGGTGCCTATTGCCACCATCATCCTGGTCGCAACGGGTATGACAACGGTGGAAAAGCTCGCAAAAATGCGTGGTTATGTGCTGGTCGGCGCCTTTGCACTGGGTATGATGCTAACCCCGCCGGATATAATTTCCCAAACGCTATTGGCTATTCCAATGTGGTTGTTGTTTGAGGTCGGCTTGTTGATGTGCCGAATTCTGCTACCGCACCGGGTAGCGGAGGGTGGGCAATAAATTGCCCACCTATCAGGCTACGAATTGACCGTCATCCGTGCCGGCAGTTGGAGGCTCGGTTTCCAGGCCGAAGATATCGCGAAAGGCACAAAATTGCGTGGCAAACAGGATCAACTGGAAGGCCAACAGAAGAATCATGACCAGACCCATCATGGCTATGGAAAGCAAGCCGGCGCTTCCGGCAAGGTTGACCAATAATCCGGCAAGCAACACGACCGGCACCAACAAACCGGCCATGCCCAGGCCCAGCACCAGGAATGGCTTCCAGTTGGTCATTAAGGCCTTAATACCGTCTGCCAGTGCAGGACCAAGTTTTCGATCCTTGAACCAGATCAATGGAATGGTCATATAGCTCAAGGTGCCGCTGACTGAAATTCCAATCAGAAAGGCCATTACCATGCGGTGAATCGTACCTTGATCCAGCACCGTCAGAGCATCAATGTCACCCTGCTCAAGCCGGGTCAGCAAATCCGGATCCAGCACAGTCTCATTACCTGAAAGAAACAGTGTGGCAGTCAAAATGCCAACCATGAACATCAAGGCACCCAGGGATAACAAGCGACCCGTGTGGCTACCGGAAAACAAGGGCGCAAACAGCAAACGCGGTGAAGGCCGGCCTCCTTCAGAGGTGACCAGGAAAGCCT
>Ga0114950_10001286_pt1 | contig 18699 bp, 15 predicted proteins | sample N075metaG_FD_83503 | JGI IMG/M metagenome (GOLD analysis project Ga0114950, IMG submission 83503) | Deep subsurface microbial communities from Kermadec Trench to uncover new lineages of life (NeLLi) - N075 metaG | ecosystem: Environmental > Aquatic > Marine > Ocean trench > Sediment | place... | reverse complement strand
TCGATGAAACCCGAATCGTCGATCTGGCGAAGATGATGGAGGTCCCACAGCTCCATGGGATTGACCTTGGCGGCATCCTTGTCCTGGCGGATCGCCTCCTCGAAGACGTTGGCGACGGCGGCCATGGCGGGATAGAGCTTGGGCTCCAGAATCCGGGCGATGTCGTTGTACAGAAAGTCCGCCGCCTCGTCGTCCAAGGGGCCTTCGTTGTCGAACATCTCCTTGATGATCTTGGTGGATTCCTCGGGGTGGGTCTTGAAGTAATGCACCCCTTCGACGAGCCCCTTGAGGAACCGATCGACGATATCGGGGTGCTTGGCGATGAAGGTGGAACTCGACGAGATGGTGGTGAACCAGATCATCGGCAAGGGGTCCACATCGATCACCTTGAGCCCCGCGCGGGCGGCGAAAACGCAGCCCGGCGGGGTGATGAAGGCGGCGTCCACCTTGCCGTCCCGCACCCAATGCCAGATCGGTTCATCGTCGGTCGGCCCGCCGTGCGCCGGGTCGATGCCGGCGGCGCCGCCGCCGGACACCACCTGGCTGACCATTTCGTAGTCGTCGCGGTCGACGTCGAGCCCGCGCTGCTTGAGATACAGCCAGTCGTTCAGCCCCGGGTGCATGCCGCGGGTGCCGACTATTTTATGGCGCAGGTCGGACACCCCGGAGATGCCGGAATCAGGCTTCACCACCAGCCGGCCGTTGGTGGTGTTCAGGGTCTGGCCGAGATACACCCAGGTATCTCCGCCCCGGGCGCGGTGGGCATAGGTCGAGACGTGGTTGCCGCCGACGAATTCCACCTCTTCCGTGGGCACATTCAGATGGGCATCCGCCGAAGAAATCTTGTAATTGTAATTGACCTCCAGCCCGTGCTTTTCCCACGCTCCCGATTCGGAAACCACGTGCAGGAAAGGAAGATGGCTGGAGGAGCGATAGGGGAAGCTTATGTGGTCGGCCATGGGCTGTTCTCCCTGAATTTCGACTTCTTGCTTTGTTTGATCTTGGTTTCTCTAAAACATCTTGCCACGGCAATTTACAGGGATTCGACGCCCCATCCTACGCCCCATCCAACGCCATTGGCGGGCACGGCGCGGCTCAATGGGTCGCCGCGTAAACCCCGTCCAGCATCTGCCGGTACAAGTCTACCGGCGTCAGCGCACAATAGGCGAAGGGATAGCCGGGACGCTCGGTGATGCCGTTGGCGAACAGCCGCGCCAGCACGTGCTTGGTCACCTCGGAATGGGCCTCGCGGCCGAGGTGATCCATGGTGTCGGCCTCGTAATGCTTGAAGAAATAATCGGCCTGTTCCGCCGTCAATCCGTAGTGGGTGGTCAAGGCCTTGAACCATTTGTTGCAGGAATGCCCGAACGAGCTTTCCCACAGGACCGACGCCCAATATTCGTGGATCGGACCGTCGCTCACCAGGGTCCGCTGGAAATCCGTCAGCGCCCGGGCGGCGGGCAGCATGGGCGTGATGAGGATTTCGTCCTGGGTGAGGCCGAGCGCCTCGCCGGTGGAGATCAGGATGCGGATATGGCCGGGCGGCTCCGGGTGGCCGAACTCGTCCAACACCTTTTCCGTGAAGGTGTTCATGAGGTCGACATTGGACACGAAGAACCAGAGATTTTTGTAAAACTGGGTCATGTAGAGCGAATTGATGACCGGCACGAAGGCGCCCCAGTTCTTATAGAAGGTCTTGATGGTCTCCATGGGCAGCGTGCCGTCGCACAGCTCGGTCATGAAGGGCGAGGTTTCCACCGTCTCCGCCCAATGGGCCAAGACCTTCTGTTCCATTTCGTCGAGATAGGGGATCGCCTCGTCTTCCGACATCTGAATGACCTTCATCCTACTCGTCCTTTCTTTGTTTTATTCCGATCACCCCCATGGGCGCCGATTTTCACCCGGCGAATTCCGGGCTGGACCCGATCCTGCCTACCTCAGTCCCGGCCAGCCTCAATCCTGCCTGCCCCAATCCTGCCCGCCTCAATCTTGAAGAAATCGAAGCTTGTCCTTCCATTTGGATGCCACTTCTTCGGCATATTCGCGGCTGACCATGTTGACCTTGGGGAAATCGTCCTTCCAGTGGAAGGGCCGCACCGCGTAAATGATGATTCGGCTGTTGGTGAGATTCCCGGCCGCGCGTTTTTCCGGCGATAGGGTGGGATCGAGATTGCCCGACCAGCAACCGTCGATGATATCGGTTTGGGTCTTGGGGTCCCAGCGCGTGGCCATGGCCCACATCACCTCCGAGGAATCGGTGATATCGATGTCCTCGTCGACGACGATGGTCATCCGCCCCATGAAACCGGCCGGCCCACAGCCGGTGGCGACCAGCCCCGCCATCTTGGCATGACCGGCGTGCAACTGGCGGATGGCGATCACGTTGATAAAGCGCGAGCCCCCCGCCGCCAGCTTCCAGACCCCCCTGATCTCGGGCACCCCCGCCGCGTCCAGCGCGTCCCATATCGCCGCCGCGCCGCCGATATGGGTATGGCGCCCCGGCAGGGTGGGCCGCACCGGCGGCTGGCCGATGATGATGGGATCTTCGCGGTGGTAGATGACGTCGATCTTGACCGCCGGCTCGTCCCTTGCGCCGGATGCGTAATAACCGGGCCATTCGCCGAACGGGCCCTCCACCCGGGTTTCCTCTTCGGGCGGCAGGATGCGGGCTTCCAACGCTATCTCCGCGTCGGCGGGGATGGGGATGCCGGTCAGCGGGCCGGCGACCACCTCGATGGCGCGGCCCAATTGCCCGCCGGCGATGTCCAACTCGCATACCCCGGGGCCGTGAGCGACCCGGCCGACACCGCCGAGCACCGGCGCCTGGCCGAGGCAGACCACCACCGGGCAAGCCTCGCCCCGGGCCCAGTACTTGCGGCGGATGACGTCGCCATGCTTGCCGGGTTCGGTGAAGATGGTGATGGTGTTGGAATCGTGGGCCTGAATCCGGTAGGTGCCGACATTGATCCACTCGGAATCCGGATCCCGCATGATCACCAGGCATTCGGTGCCGGGATAGGGCCCCCCGTCTTCGGCGTGCCAGATGGGATGGGGAAAGCGGTAGATATCGACGTCCCCGCCCTCGATCACGTTATCCAGCACCGGGCCGCTGTCCACCAACCTGGGCGGGATCGGTTCGGGCGCGCCTTCGCGGCGGCGCAAGCGGTATTCCTCCACCGCATGGAGATCGAGGTCGCCCACCATGAACTTAGACGTGCGCACGTTCATGATGACCCGGGCCGAGGGGTCGCAGCCCTTGATGCCCTTGAACAAGAGCACCGGGGGGTAAAGGTTTTCCAGGCTCAACTCGTAGATCGCCCCCATCTCGTGATGGGGATCGGCGCCTTCGATCACCTGGAGCTCGCCCTTGGCCTCGGAGATTCGCAGGAACTCCCTTAGATCGCCGATGGCGGCGGTTTTTTCGTCGTTTAGCCTGCTCGCGTTCATGCCCCTAGACCGCAATTCCCTGCCCCGTTGACCCGCTATTATGGACGCCGATTTCGATATACCAAAACTGTTTTTAATAATTGAACGCGCCGAGCCCTTCCCCGGAGGGTGCATCAGCCCTTGGCGTTGTAGTCCGGGCGGGGCTGTTGGATTTCGACCCCGTTCTTCCTGAGGTCTTCCAAATACATATCGTAGATCGCCGGATCCTCGTCCTCGGGTTCGATCTGGTCGGGCGCGCCGGTGCCGCCGCTCATGCCCAGGATGATCGGGTGTTCGGGGCTGCCGCCGCGCCGCAGCGCCAGGTAGCGCGCCGGTTCCGAGCCGGTGTTGAAATGCTGGTGGTACCACCATTCCGGCGGCGCAAACATGGAGTTCTCCTGCCAGTCGATCCGGGTCGGCTCTTCGCCGTCCTTCCAGAGAAGAGAAAAGCCCCGGCCGGCGAGGATGATCACATGGGCGCCGGGGCCGTGGCGGTGGCTTTTCTTGTAGGTGCCCACGGCGAATTCGGACAGGTGGCAGGCCATGGTGTGGTCGGACATGGACATATGAAACGACTTGGCGCCATGGCCGCGCATCTTCCACTGGAGAAGCTGGAAATCGAGGGTATCGGGAATCAGGTTCACCCGGGTGATGCGGCCGCCGAGATATTCGCGCTCGGCGTTGAAATAGCTGTTCTCGCCCTTGTAGCGGTCGTCGAAGACGAATTCGTTGCGAAACACGAAATCGTCATTGTGGTAGAGATTGAGCGTCATCGGCGCATTGGTCACCATGAGCAGCCGCGCCGGGTTGTCCTGGTCCTTGTTGACGTGCCGATAGGTGGTGTTGAGCGGCGGACCGAACAGGCTGCGTTTCTGCCAAGGCACCGTATTGGTGGGACAGTCCAGCTGCTCGATCAGGGTTTCACCAAAGCCCTCCACCACGAAGATCCAGGTCTCGAACATGTGGCGCTGGGGCTTGGTTTCTCCCCCCGGGGGAAGCTCGATCATCATCGCCGAGGTGATGAAGGGGTCGGCCAGATTGATGAATGCGCCCTGGACCCCGAAACGGTCCCAAGGCCCAAGCTCCACCTCCATGAGGTTCTCCACATGGAACAAATTATGGATGGGGATGCCCTCGTTTTCCATCCAGGCGTCGTAAAAGGCCGGCGGGCGCTCGAACGTCTTGGTGGCCGCGTCTCCTTCGGATCGCGCGTTGAAATTGTCGGTCATTCCCCTTGGGCCCTTTCTTTACATTTCGCTTTCATTCGCGGCCGCCTGTGCCGGCGCGGAACCTCGCCCTCATCTATAGCATGGCCGGGGGCCCCGGCCGCAAACCCAATGGGCCGGCCATCTTCTCGGGCCGCGATAAGGGTTTCTTCAATGGTCATGGCGGTTTATTATTTCCATGGTGAGTATGCCGTCCCGATATTCGGGTAGAGACGCCATGGGAGATCGCCTTGGGCATCATCGACGGATTTAGTCATCTCGTGATCCACGTTACCGACCTCGAGCGGTCGGAAGCCTTCTACCGCGACGTGATCGGCCTTGACGTGATCGGCCGCGACCTGGTCAACGACCAGGGGCCCAATCTTCTGCTCGCCATGAATACCCGCCAGCGCGTGCTGTTGGTGGAAGTGCCCGAAGTGGTCGCCATCCGGACCAATTCGTCGACCATCCACCATGCCTGGCTGCTGACCATGGAAGGGTTCGAGCGCACCCGCGCGCGTTTGGAAAAGATGGGCTATGACGTTGCCGATAGCCGCGCCCAGTTCCGGGCCATGGGCGAACATTCCATGGACGTGTTCGACCCCGACGGCCACCGCTTCCAGATCCAGGCCTATGCCCCCGAAGCCACCGCCGTGGTCTGCGACAACACCGGCCCCATCTCTTGCGGCCATATGGACGATTTCCCGGTGGGGACGGTCAAGCCCTTCGTCAAGGGTAAATTCTTCCTGGTGCGGCTGGATGACGGATTTATCGCCCTGTCGCGCTGGTGCACCCATTTGAACGGGCTGCTTTCCTGGAAAAAAGAGCATTGGGAATTTTATTGCCCAATGCATGGCGCGCGGTTCGACCGTAGGGGCATGCCGCGGCCCTTGTCGCACTCTTGCATCCCCTTGCGCATTCATCCCGTAACCATCACCGATGACGGCGAAGTCATGGTCGACCCCGACACGGCGATCGGCCGCGATGGCTTTTCGCCCGACCAAGTGGTTGCAGGCGAGCCGGGCGCCCATCTCTGCGCCGATGTCATGGAAGGAGCCTGAGCATGGCCCAAGCGGAAACCCTGTCCCATAGCGGGATATGCGTCCACGACCTGAAGGAGGCGCAAGAATTCTATTGCGGCGTGCTTGGGGCCGAGATGAAGGGTGCGGTCAATTTTTACACCGAAGACACCCTGAACGGGCGTTCGGTGCACCAAGCCTATGCGCTCGGCGATTACCTGTTCGCGGTGGCGCTGGCGCCGGATTTCATGCCCATGCCGCCCAAAGACCAGCTGCGGGGCGCCATGGGCGTCCGTCATGCCTTTACGGTGGCCAAGGCCCGGTTCGACCAAATGATCGAAAGCCTCACCCGGGCCGAGGTGCCCTTCGAGGGGCCAGTGGATCATCCCGAAAACGGTCCCTTCGGCCAGTCGGTCTATTTCAAGGACCCAAGCGGCAATTTCCTTGAAATACTCTGGCGCCGGGACGAAGACGTCACTTATGCGCCCATCCCCGATCTCGACGTGGGCTGAGACGCCTATCCCCATGCCCGATGCCGGCGCGCAGAAATTCCCCGATCTCGGCATTCTGGGGCTCAGCCATATCGTGATCGAGGCTTCCGACCCGATGAAGTCGGCCGCCTTTTACAACGACGTGCTGGGGCTGGAGACCGTGCCCGGGCCCCAATGGCCCCAGTGCGGCGCCGCCGTCACCCTCGCCGCGGGGCGGGGCCAGAACCTGATCCTTGCCGCCGCATCGGACTTGCCGGACCTTCACGAGACCGGCGTGCATCAGGCCTTTGGGCTTAGCCATGGGGCCCGCGAGAGAGCCGCTTCGAGGCTCGATGCCCTGGGCGTCAAGGTCGAGACCTACGGCGAAGACCCGCCCGATGAAACCACCGGCGGGTTCTATTTCTTCGATCCCGACGGCAACCGCATCCAGTTGGTCGCCATGGCGGGCTTCAAAGACCATGCGCCGCCCGCGCTCCACCACAGCGCCGTTCAGGTCGCCGATATCCTTTGGGCGGAGCAGTTCTACACCGAGATCCTGGGACTCGTGGCCGTTCACCGCGTCGGCTGGAAAACGGCCGATTACGCCCGGGCCCAGGCCTGGGCCGACGGCAAGGAAGACATGGCGCCCGGCACCCGGCGCCTGGACAAGCGCTATACCTCCATGGTGGAAAACCGCGTCGTGGCCCGGGTCAACCCGCAGGTTTACTTCGCTTGCGGCGATGCGCGCCTCGGTGTCTTTCTCGCCAACCAGCATATGCAGGAATCCCCCGAAGACGCCTGCCTGGGCACGCCCCGCGTCGCGCTCAGAGTCGGGCCCGGCGCCATCGAACGCGCCCAAGGGCGGCTCAGTGAGGTGAATTGGCGGTTCGAGGGGCCGGTATTCCATGAACCGGGGCTGGCGGTATCGGCTTCAATTTACCTGCGGGACCCGGGCGGCAATTTCATCGAACTGGCCACCGCCGGCGGCGCCCATCCCTAAGCCGCGCCAAACCCGGCCCGCTTGTCCCGGGCCGGCGGCCCATGGGAACCCGCCAAAGGCAACAAATAAAAGCCACTAATCCGATAACCAAAGCCAGCCCAAGCAACAAAGAGAGCAAGAGGACCCATGCCAGAACTCTACCAATACCCCAGGTTTTCCTTAGATGAGCGCGACCGCCGCTGGGCCGCCGTGCGGGCACGAATGGCGGAAGCCAACCTCGACGTCATCGTCTGCCCCAACAACACCGGTCATTCCACCGACTTCCAGGCCAATTGCCGGTATCTCTCTCATGTGGGCGGCGGCGGCGATGCCGACGTCGCCGTGGTCTTTCCCCTGGAAGGGGAGGTGACCGCCATCGCCACCTCGGCGGCGGCGCGCTGGCCCACGGTCCAGGAGTGGACCACCGATGTGCGCGAGGCACGGCGCAATTACGGCCGGGTGGCGGTCGAACGGCTCAAGGAATTGGGGGTGGAGCACGGCCGCATCGGCATCACCGGCCTCGGCGAGGACGCCGGCACCCGAACGCCCGAAGGCACCATCGGCTACGGCTTTTGGAAACAGCTCCGCGAGGCCTTCCCCGAAGCCGAACTGGTGGACGCGACCTCAATCCTTACCAAGATTCGCTACGTCAAGAGCGACGAGGAAGTGGCCACCCTCCAGAAGTCCATGGACATTGTGGAGCTTGGTATCGAGGCGAAGATTGCCGCCGCGCGGGTGGGCGCGCTCGACTGGGAAGTCTGGGCGGCGGCCCAATACGGCATGATGCGGGCCGGTTCGGAAATCCCCGTCCACTGCAACTGGATTTCCGGACCCAACCCGGTACGCACTTTGACACGGCCAACCATGCGCACCCTTGAGAAAGGCGACATGATTCTCAACGAAATGGAAGCCAATTGGATGGGGTACCGCTCCCAGGCGGTGCAGCCGGTGTTCATAGAAGTCATCAACCCGGTCCACGCCGAATTGTTCAAGGTCCAGAAAGAGATATTCGAGACCGTCATGGAGCAATTGAAACCGGGGATCTCGGTGAAGGAAATATCCGATCTTGCCGAAGCAACGGGAAAAAAGGCGGCCCCATCGAGTGGCCCGGCGGCGAACGCGGAATGCAAGCTCACCATGCATGGACGGGGCGCCGGTGATGACGGGCCCATCATCACCGGCCATGCCCGCGATCCCGAGAATCTGGCAGTGCGGCTCGAGGAAAACATGGTTTTCATCTTCAAACCGTCAGCGGAAACACCGGGATGCACCCATATCTGCACCTGGGGCGACACCGTGTTGATCACGCCCGATGGCGGGCGGCGGATGGGCAAACGGCCCCATGAGCTCGCCATTTCTAAGGGTTGATCGCGGCGGCACCGGAAAAAGGCGGCAAGGACAAGACGGAAACTTGTAAATAGTTGGAACAGGGGTCGATTGGAATGGCAACCGGCCGCCCCATGGGGAACACGGCATGGCCCTGAACGGCGCCTTCTCTCATCTCACCATCGAGGTCACCGACCTCGACAAATCGGAAGCCTTCTACCTTGACGTGATCGGCCTCGACCTGCTGGGGCGCGACTTGGTGGCGGAAGATCGCCCGACCTCGCTGTTGGCCATGAACACCCGCCAGCGGGTGCTTTTGGTGGAGGTGCCCGAAGTGCCGCCCTATCCGGCCTCGGGCGGCTCCATCCACCATGCCTGGCTGCTCACCGTCGAGCAGTTCGCCAAGGCGCGGGACCGGCTCAAGGCGCTGGGCTATGAATCTGCCATCGATCCGCGCCAGAGCTTCCGCGCCGTCGGCGAATTCAACATGGATATTCATGATCCCGACGGCCACCGGTTCCAGATCCAGGCCTTCGGCGATGAGGGGACGGAGATCCTGGGTTCCGGCGCGGGAACCGTCGCCTGCGGCAAGATCGGGGAATTCGCACCGGGCAGCGTCACCCGAATTGCCAAGGGCCGCTTCTTCCTGGTGCGCAACGCAGACGGGTTCCTGGCCCTGTCCGCTTGGTGCACCCATAAGAACGGCATCACGACCTGGCAGAAGGAAAGCTGGCATTACTATTGCCCGTTCCATGGCGCCAAGTTCGACGCCAACGGGGTCTATAAGGGCGACATGGGCTGTCAGCCGCTCCGGCTCAACCCGGTCTCCATCGATGATGACGGGACCGTGCTGGTGGATACCGGCCGGTTTTTCGCACGCGAGGGATATTCCCCCTCCCAGGCGGTTCCGGCCCGCCCCGGTGCCGTCTTCCAGTGCGGCGGCCTGCGCGAACTCACGGTCTCCCTTGAGCGGCCCGTGGGTAAGGCCCGTGAGTAAGGCCCGTGGGTAAGGCCCGTGGGTAAGGCCCGTGAGTAAGGCCCGTGAGTAAGGAAAGACATCGTCATGGCTGAAGTCGAAAGCATTTCCCACAGCGGCATCTGCGTCCACGACCTCAAGGAGGCCGAAGACTTCTATTGCAACGTGCTCGGCGCCAAATTGCACAGCCGGGTTAATTTCAAGACCCAGGACGCGCTGCGCGGCCGCTCCATCCACACCACATTGACGTTGGACGATTATGTCTTCGCGGTCATGCTGACCGAGGATTGGATGGTGGTGCCCGAGCCCGGCCAGCTGCGCGGCGTGAACCGAACCCGGCATTCCTTTTGCGTGCCCAAGGCCCGTTTCCCAAAGGTGCTGGAAATGCTCGAGGCCTTCGAGGTCCCGTTCGAGGGGCCGGTTTCGCACCCCCAATGCGGGCCGTTCGGCGAATCCATCTATTTCCGCGACCCCACGGGGAATTTCCTCGAGGTCCTTTGGCGGCGCGACGAAGACGTCGTCTACAACATCGTGCAGCCGCTGGGCCATGGAGGGGGCGGATGAACACGGCCCCGGCCACGTCCATTGGATCGGGCATTGGATCGGGCATTGGATCGGGCAATGGATCGGCCGTGCATGGCATTTCCCATCTGGTGATCGAGGTGGCCGACGCCCAACGCGCGGCGCGCTTCTATGCCGAAAATCTGGGGGTCCATGGGGCCGCCTTGGCAGACTGGCCCGAGGCCGATGAGCTGGCCTTGGCGCTGCGCTCGGGCCAGATGCTGGTCTTCAAGTCCGGCAGCGGCGGGAAAACGCATCAAGAATCCGGCGTCCACCAGGCTTATCGCTGCACCGCCGGGGCGCGATCCGTGATCGAGGCGAAACTGGCGGACACCGGCATCGCCGTCCACCGCTATCACGAAGACCGGCCGGCGGAGGCCCGGGAGCCCTTCTACTTCACCGATCCCGACGGCAACCGCGTCCAGTTGGTCACCGTGCCCGGCAACGAGCCCGGCAATGAGACAGGTATATGGGGGATCGACCATGCGGCGATCCAGGCCTCGGACATGGAATGGGAGGAGGCCTTCTTCGTCGACCGGCTGGGCTTTGCGGTGGATCACCGGGTGGGGTGGAACACCGAAGATTACGTGCGCGCCCGGGCCTGGGCCGAGGGACACGACGACATGGCGCCCGGGACGCGGCGCATGGACCATCGCTATCGCGACAACCCGGGCGCCGAGCCGGGCTCGAGCCGCGAGGTCCCGCGCCCCAATATCCAGATATTCCTTGGCCTGGGCGGCTCGGTTCTGGGCATATTTCTCGCCACCTTCCACCTCCAGGAACCGGCCCCGGAGCTGGCGCGGGGCACCCCGCGCACGGCCCTTGCCATGGACCGGGCCGGACTCAAAGCCATGGCGGCGGCCCTGGATTCCGCCGGTGTCGCCCTGGACGGCCCGGTGATTCATGGGCCCGGCGCGCCGCTTGCGGAATCGCTGTACTTTCGCGATCCCTGCGGCAACTTCTTCGAATTCTGCGTGCCCGCAGACAGCCGGGGTTAGGCCCATGGGCGATCCCCGGCGCCATCCCCTGCCGCGCTTTTCCCTGGCCGAACGCGACCGCCGCTGGGCCGCCGTGCGCGCCGCCATGGCGGACCGCGGCGTGGACGTCATCCTGGCGCCCCAGAACACCGGCCATTCCATGGATTTCCAGGCCGATGCCCGATACCTCACCCATTGCGGCGGCGGCGGCGATGCCGATATCGCCGCCGTCTTTCCGCTGGACGGCGCGGTGACCGCCATCGCCACCTCGGCCCGGCCCCGTTGGACGCCCGAGGTCCAGGAGTGGACCGCCGATGTCCGCGAGGCGCGCCGTAACTACGGCAAGGTGATGGTCGAACGGCTGCGCGAACTGGGCTTGGAGAAAGGCCGCATCGGCATCACCGGCCTGGGCGAAATCGGCGGCACCCGCTCGGCGGAAGGGTTGATCCTCCACGGCACCTGGAAACAGCTCCGCGAAGCCTTTCCCGAGGCCGAGATCATCGACGCCACGGACATCCTCGCCACCGTGCGCGACGTGAAAAGCGACGAGGAGATCGCCTGCCTGACCAAGGCCGTCGCGATCGTCGAGAAGGGCTACCAGGCCGAGGTGGCGGCGGCCCGGGCCGGGGCCATCGACTGGGAGGTTTGGGCCGCCACCCAGTACGGGCTCCTTAGGAATGGCTCCGAAGCGCCCATTCATTGCAACTGGATATCTGGGCCCAACGTGGTTCGGACCCTCACCCGCCCCACCTTCCGGCGATTGGAAGCGGGCGACCTCATCATCAACGAGCTCGAGGCGTGTTGGATCGGCTACCAGGCCCAGTGCGTGCAGCCGGTGTTCGTGGAGCGCGCCGATCCCGTGCACCAGGAGCTCATCAAGGTCCAGCGCGCGGTGTTCGATGAAGTCCTTGCGGCCATCCGGCCGGGGACCAACCTCGGCGAACTGGCCGCCCTCACCCTAAAATCGGTTCAACGCGCGGCCCCCGCCAAGGGCCCGGCGGCGGGGGCGACGGCGAAACTCACCATGCACGGCAAGGGGGCCGGCGACGACGGGCCGATCATCACCGGCACCGCCCGCGACCCCCGCCAGCTCGCCTATCGCCTCAAGGAAAACATGACCTTCGTCTTCAAGCCCTCGGTGCTGACCGCGGACGGCGGCTCCATCTGCACCTGGGGCGACACCGTGGCGGTCACCGCCCATGGCGCCCGGCGCCTGGGCACCCGCCCCCACGGGCTGGCGGTATCGGGCGCCGAAGACAGGTCCACCGAAGATCATGACGCCGTATTGCGCCATGGTTTAAATTAGCAAACCTATCCAGGGGGCAACGAAGGGCTAACCCAAGAATTTTCCCTCGCCCTGGCCACCTCGGCGGTGACTAGAAAACAGGGAAATCCATTCCAACGGCGATGCAATCTGGTTATGATCGCCGAAATACGAAGTTTATCCGGACCATGTCGGGTAAACTCACAAAGCCCCGTGAAACAGGGAGGAAAACTGTCATGCCCAAATGGATCCGTTCCGTTTTCTGTTCCCTTGCCATCGCCGTTTCCGTTGCCGCCTTGAGCGGCATGTTGGCCTTTGCGGCGCAAGCCGCGGAGCTGCCCAAGGCGACCAAGGACATGCTCGCTGTCCTTAAATTGGACGCCAGTATCCTCGACGGCCTGGACCAGGAATTGAAGGTCCCGGCGTCCTGGATCGCGCGGGCCAAGAAAGAACAGCCGGTACGTTATTACGGCAATTTTGCGCTGGACGAATGGCTGATATTCTATAAGCCCTTCCAGGCGCGCTATCCCTTTATCAAGATCAATCACTCGCGCACCAGCCGCGTCGGCCGGGTGGAAAAGTCCCTGATCGCCTTCAAGCAAGGGCGCGTGTTTGCCGACATCATCGCCGCCATCGGCCCGGGCATTAAGCCTTTCCGTGAGGCGGGCGCGCTGGTTGACCTGCGCGACATCCCCAATTTCACCCTCGCCCATCCCAAAATGCGGGACAAGGATGGGCTGTGGGTCGGTGAAAAATTGAAGTACTGGTGCATGGCCTACAACACGACCCTGCTCAAGGAAAAGGACCTGCCCAAGCGCTGGGAGGACATCCTCACCACCAAGATTCTGCATAAGGGCAATATCGGTATTTCCAACCGGCCCCATAACTGGATCCTTCCCCTTTGGAACACCAATGGCGAGGCTTGGACGCGGAATTTTATCCATGGCTTGTTCTCCACCGCACGCCCGCAGTTGCGCAAGGAAGGGGCGCGGGCCCTGGTGGTGCTCACCATCGCCGGTGAGTTCCACGCCGCCATCCCGGCCACCCCGTACCGGGTCGCCGGATACGCCAAGAAGGGTGCGCCCATAGGCTGGCATTGCCCGGAGCCCGTGCCGGTGACGATTTCCACGCTGGTGGTCATCAAGGGCGGGCGCGCACCCTATGCGGCGAAAGTGTTCATAAATTGGTTCCTCAGCAAGGAAGGGCAGTTGGCGCAATATGTCTCCACCAAGGCCTCGCCGGTGCATAAGGACCTCCAGGACAAGGGGCTGGTGCAATACGGCGATAAGATCAAAGGTCTAAAGATCGCACTGCGCACCCCCGAAAGCCTGATCCGCGTGTTTCCCGGTGTCCTTAAAGTATGGAACGACGGTTGGATGAAGGCCGGCGGGCCCATGGCCGCGAAAACGATCATTAAGGTCAAGACGGTGTTGACGGCAGTCAAGCGGGGCGGACGCCGGCTCGCCTTCAAGGTAAAGGGCGGCGAACACAAGGCCAAGGTCAGCCGGTCGAGGACCGAAGTCTTGATCGGCGGAAAGCCGGGATCGCGGGGTAAACTCAAGGTCGGCATGGCTTGTGAGATCGCCTATCTCGGCGATGGCAACGAAGCGCGGAAGATCGCCTGTAAATAAGCGGCGCGCCGGGTGTCGGCGGGCCGCGCGGCCCGCCTGCTGATTGCTCATGGAGAATTGCGGGGGGATAGTAAATGACGGCTGTCAGTGTTGCCCAAGGAATGCGCGATTTCGCTTCCCGCCGCGTCTCGGCAATGTCGCTGTGGCATTGGTTCGTGTTCCTGGTGGTGGGCGGCTTCGTGATGACGCCGCTGGTCTTCCTGGTGCTGGGCAGTTTCTCCCTGGCCGAGCTGCCCACCGACATCTCGCTGTCCAACCTCGGCTTCGCAAACTACGAAGAGGTCTGGTGGGACCCCGATACCTACAGGGTGTTGAACAACACCGTCATTTACACCACCGGCGCCACCGCCTTCGGCATCACCCTGGCGGCGGTCTTGGCGTGGCTGGTGGAACGCACCAACATCCCCGGGAAAATCTGGATTTACGCCGGCGTCCCCATGACCCTGGCCATGCCCGGCATGCTCCAGGCCATGGCCTGGGTGCTCCTGCTGTCCCCCCGCATCGGCTTTCTCAACAGATGGGCCCAGGCTTTGTTGGGGCTCGAATCGGCGCCCATCAACATCTACTCCCTGGAAGGCATGATCTTTATCGAGGGCCTCCGCCTGGTGCCGACCGCCTTCCTGATGCTGGTTCCTCTTCTCAGGGCCATGGATCCGGCCCTGGAAGAGGCCGCCGCCATGTCCGGCGCCACGCCCCAAGCGACCATGCGCAGGGTGACCTTGCGGCTGATGATTCCGGGACTGTTGGCGGTGGTGATTTATCAGGCCATGACGGCGCTGGAGGTGTTCGAAGTTCCAGGCATCCTTGGTTTGCCTTCGGGAATCTACGTCTTCTCGACCAAGATCTACTCGATCCTCCATTCGGTCTCGACCCTGCCGGCCTATGGCCAGGCCAACGCCTTGGCCATGATCTACGTGTTCATCGCCGTCGGCGCGACCTACCTTTACGCGCGCGTCATTTCCCATTCGGAACGGTTCACCATCATCACCGGCAAGGGATACCGGCCCAGGGAGCTGGACATCGGCCGCTGGCGCGGGTGGGCCTTGGGGCTGGTGGGCCTGTTCCTGACGTTTTCGATCATCCTGCCGTTCCTGGTTCTTCTTTTCGTTTCCTTCCTGCCCTATCTGCAGCAACCGGTTTGGGCCGCCTTCCAATCCATGAGCTTCGAGCATTACGAGACCCTGTGGAGGGCGCCGATGATCCGCACGGTCATGTGGAACACCTTGATCATGGTCGTGCTCACCTCCACCTTGACGGTGATCGTGTCGTTCTTCGTCTCCCTGGTCATCGTCCGCTCCAAGTTCTGGGGACGGAGGATCCTGGACCAGATGGCGTTCATGCCCCATGCCATTCCCGGCATCGTCATGGGTCTCGCCTTCCTGTGGGTGTTCCTCCAGGCGGGCAAGTACGGCATCCCCATCCATGGCGGGATCTGGGCGATCTCCCTCGCCTTCACCGTGGGCTTCATGGCCTATGGCACGCGCTCCATGAACGCCGCCATCCTGCAGATCCACAAGGACCTGGAAGAGGCCGCCCAGGTATCCGGCGCGCGCCAATGGCGCACCATGTGGCGCATCTTCTATCCCTTGATGCTGCCGACCTTCGTCGGCGTCTGGATCTGGGCCATGCTCCACGCCGTGCGCATCGCTGGCAAGCCCCTGATCCTCTACGAAGGTGCCGAGAACCAGGTGCTGGCGATCCTGATTTGGAACATGTGGGACGAAGGCAATATCGAAGGCGTGGGGGCCATCGGCGCGCTGATGATCGCCGGCCTTCTGATCATCACCTTGGGCCTCAGGCTGATGGGCTTCGGCCGGGGAACCGCCATCCAGAAGGACGCCGGCAACAACTAAACCCCAGCTCAGGCCTCGCCGCCGTCGACGACCAAGCCCTGGGCGCGCCAGCGCAGCATGCCGCCGGCTAGGTTGGCGACCCGTTCGAACCCGGCCTGGTCGAGGATCGCCGTCGCCCTTGCCGAACGGCCACCGGCGCGGCACACGGTCACCACGGGCTTGTCCGCCGACACCTGCCCGGCAAGCTCGGCCAAGGCGCCCAGCGGGATGTTGACGGCGCCCGGGATGTGTCCCAGCGGCCCGGTGAATTCTTGCGCCTCCCGGACGTCCAGCATCAACACGCCCGCCAGGTTTTCCTCCACCCAATGGGGCTCTATTTCCATCACCCCGGCGAAGGTCATGTAAACCGGGCCCCAGGACTGGGTCGGCGATGCCGATTCGCGCTCTTGGCCGTGGTGGCGGCCGCAATTTTGATTCGCGGGTACGGCAATCTCCATTTGTCTCGGGTGCGGGAGGCCTAAATTCTCCACATGGCCGACGAAGTCGTCCTCGCTCAATTCGCCGCCCAGCCGCGGGTTGAAGCGCTTTTCCTCGGCGACGCTGGTGACCGTCAACCCGCGATAGTCGTGGCCGGGATAGAGCAGGCACGAATCGGGCAGGGAAAATATCCGCCCGTGGACCGACCGGTACAGCGTCCGGGCGTTGCCGTCCTGAAAATCGGTGCGCCCGCAACCGCGGATCAGAAGGCAATCGCCGGTAAACGCGCGGCTTTCGTCGTCCAGCACGTAGGTCAGGCAACCCGAGGTATGGCCAGGCGTGGCGCGGACCTCGAGGCTGCGTTCGCCGAAGCCGACCCGGTCACGGTCCGCCAGGGTGCGGTCGGCACCCTTGGCACGGCAATCGGCGGCCAGGACGATGGCACTGCCCAACCGGGCCTTGAGCGCCGCCGCGCCGGTCACATGGTCGGCATGCAGATGGGTTTCCAGGGTGACAAGAAGGGTCAGGCCAAGCTCGCGGATAAGGGCGCAGTCCCGCTCCACGTGCTCGAAAACCGGATCGATCAGCACCGCCTCATGGGTCGCCGAATCGGCCAGCAGGTAGGTATAGGTGGACGATGGCGGATCGAACAGCTGTCGAAATATCAGCATGGCGCCTTTCCATGGGACCGCCGGGACCAAGGCCGGCGGGGCCGGGGCCGGTTCCGCTCGCCCCTCCCCCCGGATACTACATTTTCTCAGGCCAAAAAATACCCCCGGCGATGGGCCGGGGGTGGAAAACATATTCGGCCATGGCGGCCCTAGGGAATTTCCGGCTCAAGATTTCGGTTGGGGGACGTAGCGGATATAGGGTTTCGGCGCCCGCCACCCGTCCGGGTACTTCTCCTTGGCGGCCTCGTCGGAAACCGCGGGCACGATGATCACGTCCTCGCCGTTCTTCCAGTTCACCGGCGTCGCCACCTGATGGGCGGCGGTCAACTGGATGGAATCGAGGACCCGCAGGATTTCGTCGAAGTTCCGCCCGGTGCTCATGGGATAGGCAAAGATCAGTTTGACCTTCTTGTCGGGCCCGATAACGAACACGTTGCGCACGGTCTGGTTATCCGCCGCCGTGCGGCCTTCGGAGCTGTCGCCGGAATCGGCGGGCAGCATGCCATAGAGCTTCGCCACCTTGAGATCGCTATCGCCGATCAGCGGATAATTGGGAGCATAGCCGGTGATCTCCTCGATATCCTTGGACCATTTTTCATGGTCGTCCACCGGGTCGACGCTGATGCCGAGGATCTTGCAGTTGCGTTTGTCGAACTCCGGCTTCAGCTTGGCCATGTAGCCGAGCTCCGTCGAACACACCGGCGTGAAATCCTTGGGATGGGAAAACAGGACGACCCAAGAGTCACCGATCCAATCGTAGAAATTGATGGTGCCCTCGGTCGTTTCCGCCTGAAAATCGGGAACGGTTTCACCAATCTGTAGTGCCATGATCACTCCCCTTTGGTTTGCTATGATGAATGAACGCGATCATCACGCAGTTTTCCTACACTAACCCTGTCCGGCCACCCTAGGCAATCACGAATGGGTGAACGGGAACGCCCGGATCTGGTCGATCAGGTGGTTGGCGGCGCCCGGCCGCTCCCGGCGTGGGACAGGGGCCCGGCGCCCGACTCAACGCACCACTAAAACGATCTTGCCTCGAACGTGGCCGGTGGCGCTCATCTCGTGGGCCTCGGCAACCTGGGCCAAGGGGAAGGTGGTGATCTCGGGCGCCGTGACCGCGCCGAGGCCGACCAGTTCGGTGATCCGTTCCATGTGCCGGCGGTGGCGATCGACCCGCGGGCGGATCATCTCGACATGGGCGGGTGGCGGTGGTGCATCAATGCTGCCGCGCGCGATCCAGACCAGCCGCCCGCCCGGTTTCAGGACCGAAAAACTGCGCTCCTGCACCGCCCCGCCCACGGTATCGAAAACCACGTCGCAGGGCGGCACGGCCTTGGTGAAATCGTCTGCGGTGTAATCGATCACGCCATGGGCGCCGAGCCGGCGCACGTAGCCGATGTTCCGGGTCGAGGTGGTGGCATAGACCGTGGCCCCCGCATGTTTGGCGCATTGCACGGCAAATCCGCCGACCCCCCCGGCGCCGCCCTGGATCAGGATGGTCTCGCCCGCCTTGATCTTGGCGGCATCGACCAGGGACACCAACGCCGTCAGCCCCACCAGGGCCAGCGCCGCGGCCGCCACGTGGGAGAGGCCGCTGGGCTTGGGCGCAACCAAGCCCGCGTCGATGGCGATGGCTTCGCCATAGGTGCCGCCGCCACCTTGCGGGGGAACCCCGAACACGGCATCGCCCACGGTGAAATCGGTAACCCCGGGGCCGAGCGCGGACACCGTGCCGGAAAAATCGCAACCCGGGATCCAGGGCAGGAGAGAGGCGCCGGAGCGCAGGCCCGCCCGGGTTTTCCAATCGGTGGGATTGACGCTGGCGGCATGGATGGCGACGACGATTTCCCCCTCCGCCGCCACCGGGTCCGCCACCTCGCGCAGGACCAATACCTCCGGTTCGCCGTATTCCTTGATCTGG
>Ga0114950_10001282_pt1 | contig 18730 bp, 16 predicted proteins | sample N075metaG_FD_83503 | JGI IMG/M metagenome (GOLD analysis project Ga0114950, IMG submission 83503) | Deep subsurface microbial communities from Kermadec Trench to uncover new lineages of life (NeLLi) - N075 metaG | ecosystem: Environmental > Aquatic > Marine > Ocean trench > Sediment | place... | reverse complement strand
GGCGGGTCGAAACCAGACTGACAGGACCAAATTTTCCCTGGTCTTTACGTACCATAAAGAATCCAATCATCCTATTCAGAATACCCGATCTGCAAGGTATCCTTCCATTGAGGTTCACTAGTTTTGTAAATTTGTCAAAGTTTCCACCCATCAGTGGGGAAGCGTTTCCATGATCTCCTGCAGCAAGGGATCACGATAGTTTCCCTTTCGCCAGGCAAACCCTACGTCCCGATAAAACCGATTGGTTGGGAGTTTCAGCGTGACGATATTTGAGCCTGCAAGAATTCCAGCCTTTAGCGCCATGTCTGGCAACAAGGTTATACCAAGGTCGTTTTCGACCATTTGCACCAACATCTGTAGGCTGTTAGAGCCGAATGTGTGTATCTTTTTGTGATTCTTCAGGCGGCACCCGGCAAGTGCATGATCTCGAAGGCAATGGCCGTCATCAAGCAGCAACAGGCTTTCATCCGGTAGCATGTCAAAATCAAACTTCTTTGAATCGGGAGAGCTGATGATTGACGAATCGCGATGGAATGCAAGGTGAAAGCCTTCCCTGTAAACCACCCGGGTCTCTACCAGACCGGCATCGTATGGAAGTGCAAGAAGCGCTATATCCAACTTGTTATCAAGTAACTCAGCAATCAGGTTTGCTGTTGTGTTTTCCCGGATGTAAAGCTGGATACCCTTGAAACCATCTCTTATTTTAGAGGCGTAATCACCCATCACGTATGGTGCGATGGTGGGAATCGCCCCTAACTTTACGGGTAGTGCCAATGGATCCGAATAAGCGCGCGCTTCATCCACCAGATCTTCGGTTTGCATGATGACATAGCGGCCCCGGTCTGCAATCTTTTCTCCGAGGCTCGTAAACGAAACCGACTTATTGGTGCGTTCCACGAGCGTTACACCGAGAAATTTTTCCAATTCCCGGATGCCTGTACTCAGGGTCGATTGGGTTACGTGAAGGTGTTTGGCGGCATGACCGAAGTGAAGATGTTCTTGAAGCGCGATTAAATATTGTAATTGTCTAAGTGGCGGCAGGTGCATTTTATAATCTATTTTATCGATCAATATGATAGAAACAATTCATTATATTAATTGAAAAATGATAGTTAATCTAGCCTTGTAGATAACAATTAACTGACACGGCCACTCATTGAGGAGATAAAAATGCTTACACTAGAATCCGGGAGAGTACCGGAGGTCACATTTAGAACACGAACTGATTCGGGTTGGGAAGATGTTACAAGCACTGATTTGTTTGCAGGCAGAACGGTCGTGTTATTTTCATTACCCGGTGCCTTCACACCAACATGCTCGGCTACTCATCTGCCTCGATATGAGGAACTCGCGCCTGTGTTCAAAGCAGAAGGTGTTGATGAGATCATCTGCATGTCTGTCAATGATGGCTTTATTATGTACGCCTGGGCCAGGGAACAGGCTGTAAAGAATGTCCGAATGATCCCGGATGGTAATGGAGAGTTCACAGATCAGATGGGTATGTTGGTAGACAAGTCTGATCTGGGGTTTGGGCGTCGTTCCTGGCGTTATTCAATGCTGGTCAGGGATGGCATCATTGAGAAGATGTTTGTTGAACCGGAAGGTGAAGGTGACCCGTTTGAAGTATCGGATGCGGTAACCATGTTGCGTTACATCAACAAGCATGTGGAAATACCGGAGTGTGTCGCCATCATCACCAGGGAAGGATGCCCTCACTGCCTGCGGGCCAAAGAAATACTTCGCTCGCGCAAACTTGGCTTCAATGAGATCGTTCTGGGTAAGGACATCGAACAGGCAGCGCTACGTGCATTGACGGGTTCAACCACAGTTCCACAGATTTTCATCGGTGGAAAATTGATTGGCGGTGCTGACGAGTTGGAAGCCGCCTGATCGTCAAGCCCGTGGCAGGGTAGACTGTTCTACAAAATCTCCCTGAACAGCTACCTCGCCACCGGCGCCACTTCATTTATCAGTTTGTCGAGTATTTCCAGCTTGTCGGCTCCCATCGTAAAATCCGGCACAATGATTTCATCGACACCTGCAGCTTTATAGGCCCCGATAATATCCTGCACCTGGTTTACATTCCCGGCAATCGTTGCCTGTTCGCCAGCATTCATTTTCTTTGCGAATTTTTCATCATCGGTCAGGAACATTAATGCCACCGCCGAACGTTGAATATCTGCCGGATTGCGACCGGCATCTTCACAATGTTGATCAAGTATTTTCATTTTGTTGATCAGTGTTTCTACAGTACCCCAGACGTTCCATTCATCTGCATATTTTGCTGTTATTTTCAGGGTGACCTTTTCACCGCCACCGCCAATCAGCAGCGGCAGATTATCTTGTACTGGTTTAGGTTCAAGAGGGGCGTTCTTTAGTTGATAAAATTCCCCTTCAAAGTTCACTGATTCCTCTGAAAACAATGCCTTGATTACCTGGCAGGCTTCATCGAGCCGGCGCAGACGATCGTTTACCGTATAAAATGGAATGCCGTACATCTCATGCTCATTTTCCTGCCAGCCAGACCCGAGCCCCAGGACAATTCGACCCCCGGAAATATGGTCAGCTGTCGCCGCCATCTTGGCCAACACTGCAGGATGCCGATAAGTATTGCCTGTCACCAGCGTCCCCATACGAATTCGCGGCACGACAGCTGCCAGGGCAGACAAGGTGGTCCAGGCTTCTGGCCAGGGTGTGCTAACGTCTTTAGCATTTGGCATGAAGTGATCAGCGAGCCATAACCCGTCCCAGCCGGTTTGTTCAACATGCAGCGCAAGAGACTTCATGGTCTCGAAATCCTGGGATGGCGTTGGCCAAAAACTGAATCTCATCTTCTATTCCTCTTATCGTATGAATGTTCGTTGACATTGTGCTTGAATTTCCGATTAGAAGACAAGCTAAATTCAGCAGCGTCTTTTACTTCAGGCGTGCGCTTATTGCAGCGTGCTTGATGATCGTGATGGAGATGGTATCCATTATCTCTTGCGCGTTTCGGGGAAAAAAATAGATGTCACACGCGGAATTATCATTGGACGTAATCACGAGGGTTCTCCTTATGTGATGAGTTACCTCTTTGATAACCACACGCCGCGGGTGCTATATGCCTCCCACCACCACTGGGCCCATTGTATTAACCGGGTTGCCAGCCACAATGACCACGCCAGCATCACCACACGGTAGGTCAATATCGATACACTGAACACATGGGCAGATGGAAATGATTGAGTACCGATGCGATCCTGGTAAAAATTGTAGAGGTGGGAATGGCTGCCGTTGCCGACGACTTTCATATCGGGGTCAGAGAGTAAACCCATGGGTATTGCGGCAACCAGGGCCAGCACAGTGATAATTGTCCATAGCGCGATGATGACCTGTATGGCATTAAAGGGCAGACGCCCCAGAACCTGCGGCTCCACGCGCTGTTTGCGTAGCGCCATCAGAAAGAAAAATATGGCGATAACGAGCACACCATAGCTATTTATCGTAGACAGGCCCAGACCCAGGAGAAGCCAGCCTACCAGGGTTACCGGTATGTCCAGGGACAGTTTTTGTGCCAGCCGGTTCAGAATGATGGCGCCCAGGACAATGACGCACAATACCCCCCAGTACAACATGGCAGGACCAATGGCGGGGCCTGTAACGTAAAGTGGCCAGCGATCCCTGGGTAGCTCATATCGAATAGTGATATTTGTCACATTACCGGGGAGCTGGATATCAGGCGATTTATTTAACAGGTCCAGCTCACGATGTTCCTGAAATTCAATGGTCAGATTTTGCAGTCCCGGCTGCAAGGGTACGGTAACGATGTTGCCTGAAGGAAGGTTTAGTGGATCACCGTCCAGGCTCAGGGATAGTACTTCGGCTTTTGGCGGTAAAATGACCGTGTAATCATCTCCAATGCTGGAGCGGATATTGAGATCAAGCACAGAGGACTGTATACGATTACCCGCTGTATAGGTCAAAATTGCCTCTTCCACGGTCCGCGTTGGTCCCCGCAAGCCTTGCGGCCGGCTGATATTGATGGTCAGGGTCTCACCAGGCCAGGGTTTCCAGGAAGGTTGAAGGGAACTGGTATCACCCACTTCCTTGATCGCTGGAATCCCGCTATAGCTGATTCGCCAGAGGGATGTCGGGACAATTTGCCAGGTCTCCATAAACCAGGGTTCCTCCGCTGCTGTCAGAACCATCAAATCCATTGGTGTCAGGGTTGACTCCCAGTGAATATATTGTTGATTAGGATTGAACTGCAGCTGAGCATTGCCGCCTTTAATATTCAAGGTATTTGACAATACTTTTTCGAAATTCAACAACGGGATACTGACAGCCATGGGCCCCTGATTCGGTGCTATCCGTTGTACGCTGGTCGTCATTGTCCAGCGTTTACCAAGGTAAAATTCACGGTGAACGATGACGAATGGCGATACCGGGTCTGCTATTAACGTATCTTCATCGGCATGACGGGCCCTCGCTTTACTGGTCAGGCTCAATGTATTACTGGGGATGCGATCATCCACCAGACCTTCAACAAGCCAGTGTTCGGAAACCACCGAGAAGTTATGGATAGGCAAGGGGAAGGAAATTGATGCCTGATCTCCCTGAATTTTCCCTGACAACACGATTTTGTGGTGACCTTTGTTCACCAGGACCAATGTCTGGCCTCTTTCCCTGCTGGCGGGTGCATTGCCCGCTCCATCAATGGTAATGGAGTCAGGTTTCCAGCCTTCTTCACCAGTCGGAACGGGCAAGGCAATATCTGCATCGGCATAAACATCGAAGCTCAGGTGTAGCGTGGAGCGATCGGCAACCAACAATCCATTGTTGATCGATACGCAGTTCGGCAGGCATGCCGGTGGCTTCAGTAATCGGGATTCCAGGTCATTCAACAAGTATTTTGGCGGAAACTCATCGGCCAGGGATGTTGGTGGCGTCAGCAGGGCCAGTAAGGTAACAAGGATCAAGAAACCGGCAATAGCACCACTATCGAGTGAGCTCTCAAGTGAACGACTATCGGGATCGATTCCCGGGTCATCTCCCGCTTGATCATCTTTCCTGAAAGACACAAGTTGAGCCAGGCGCATCATGAGTAAAGCAGCAAATGCCCCCATTAAGAAAACACTGGTGATGCGCCACAATCCGGTTACCCAGGGAGGGCAATAGAAAATGGATAGTTTTTGATCCGCCAGCACAGGGCTGGAAGCTCGCAGTGTGACCCGGTTCCAAAGCCAGGTAGGTAATCCGGGTCCGGTTTGGAGACGGTCATTTTCATCCACCAGGTACATCTCTTTTTTGACCCTTGATCCGGTAACGATCATTTCCTCCATCAGAACATTCCGTTTTAGCAACCTCTGCCTGGGTGGAGCTGGCTGGTTTTCCACCGTGGTGGTATCTTGTGTCATTTGCAGCCCAGCAGAACGCGTGGCAAGGCTTTTTTGATAGCGTTGCAGCTGGTTTTTTTCAAGGGTTGGGTAGATCGCAACGCGGAACGAATACACGGCAAAGGTAATCAAACTCAGTATCAGGATGGCGCTAAGCCCAGTGCCAGTGATGCTTGCTACTTGTTTCCAGCGCCCGGTCAAGACCGTTAGTAATGCGATAACCAGTAACAGCAGGGGGAAGTGCCATATTGGTGCTGCGTACTCGTGATAGCTGATAATCAACGCAAAGGTGGCGAGAATCGCGGGTTTTAGCCCGAACATTTTTTTTGTGGCAGCAACCATAATCAACAGCAGGAAAATATCCCACAAATCCCACTGGCTGATCCATGTTCCCTGAATGTGATCTACACCACTTGCATGCAATACACGCCACCCAGGGGGTAAATGTAGTGTCGCCAGGAAGTGATCAACCCGGGCGTCCCAGCCAGTTGCAGAAAACTCTCCCGGATTTATAATTCGGGTGACAGCCATTAGATTAACATCAGGGCTGCGAATTTCTATTCCTTGCAGCCCGGTCCCCTTTGGACCCTTGTCTTCCGTTATCAATACCGGCTGGTCCTCCACGGTAGCCCGGCCAATATGAGTGTCGGGACGGGCATTTAGACGCCAGTCCCGGTACATGCTGCCGCTGACGTTTTCCAGGGCGGTAATGGCATTACCATCGAAATCCAGCCATAAATCCCGTCTGACCCTAATTTGATTAGCCAGTGGTGAATGATCTCCCCTGAAAGTGGTCTCGATCTGTAGCCTGGTCGTGCCATCAAGCCTATAGGTCGGCAGACCCCGCCAATCTTCAGGTATCGAAAATTGCGAAGTATCAACACTGATGGCACCGCTGAGTTTCGCCTGGCGAATGTTGGTGTTGGAGATGAAACTGATATATTCGGTGGTAGGCCAGGGCGCACCGTTTCCTTGTGTCTCAAGCACCGCTATGTCGCCAAAAAATCGCGAATACAGGCGGATGTAATGTTCCCCGGCAACGACCTGGATGCGTAAATCTCCGTCGTCTTCAATTTTTGCGGGTAGCCTGGAGTCCAATCCTGTTATTTCGGTGCCAGCCAGGGCGGCGCGGCCCAGCTTGATCTCCCGGGGCTTACCGCTAACAACAAGCTTTATTCGTGTTTCCAGGGTGAGGGGTACGCCGTCCCTCAATAATCGATAAACTTCTACAGACAGGCTATCCCTTTTACGCGCACTGGTGTCCAGTTGTTTCTGGCTAAAAATAATGCGGTTATTTCTGCGATCAATGACAAGTTCCTTGCCAGCCTCAAAAAGGGAAATCAAGGCAATCGACACTGGAATAGTTAAGGCTGTGGGTTTTTGTTCCCAGCCGATAAATCCTCTGAGATCATGTTTACCCCTCGGTAGTGAAACATGGGGTCTATTGTTTTTCTCTACTACCGGTGCAGGATTGCCTGCGACACTAACGGAGTTTGGCCAGTATTTGTTATCCCCGGGAATTTGAACGAGCGCTTCATCGCTGTATACATCAACCTTGAAGGTAAATTCGATACCATCTGATGTGAGCGCCAGGGTGAGCTTTCCTGGCCAGGTACAGAGACGCTGGTTTTGCCCTGACATCTGCCAGGGGCAATTGCTGTCCTGGTGTTTCTCCAGAACCCATGACTCCCAGGCTTCCAGGTCAATTGAATCGGCTGAAACCCCGGGAGCAGACAACTGTAAGAGTAAAAAAAGGACCGTTCCAATCCTGGAAAATATAGCTGTTACAGGTTTTATCATGATGAGCCTCCCTGTTCGACCATGCTCAGTAAAGGAAGCTATCATAACTGTTAGAAGTTCGGAAAACGAAAAGTTTCAGGTTTCCAGTGCACGCGCCGCGTTAGCGTAGTGGACCATCTCCATACTATTTATTCCTGACTCCAGCTTGAGGATCCTGTAAAAGCCAGTTAATTTAATATGAGGCGCACCCAAAGGGGATTTACGGTAAATCACCGTTGCTTTATAAATCACTGTAAAGGAGCACCATGACCAGCGTAATTCGAACTGCGGCCAGGAACGATATTGATTTCACAGATGGGCGTATAGCTGGCTGCGCCGGCTATACGTTTTTAGCCGAACCAGCGGAACGAGCAGGATTACTGTTTCGCCTGCAATCGGTTATTAACGTTAATAAAACGACAGAGAGGTGCCACTGATGCTGAGATCACCAGTTAACAGAGAATCGAGGCAGGCGAGGACTCGAATTGTTAAATGGTTGATTTTTCTGCTAATATTTGCCCCCAGATTGATATCCCCATTGCCTTACAATCATGGGGTTAGCTCAAGATTGAATGGAAGGTACGGCACTTTTGATAATCTCCGAGTCAGAAGCGAGATCAGATCCTGCCCGGTCGAAAGACCCTTAACGCACCCGTGCTTATTAGAGCTCTTTTTTTGTGTAACTAGTTTGTTTGAGCTATCAGTGCAACCAGCGTTTTACCAAACAAGCGCCAATCAGGACACATTGAATGTATCTCCGGTGTTCAGTGTGCCTGATATTAGAACGAAAGCTTTGATTCCGGAAATGTAACCTTAAGAGGAATGAATTTGCGATGTCAGCCGTAGAGGATTTACCCAGCATCGAAACAGCCGATAAAGTAGCGAACGATGTGGTCGTTCGTTTTGCTGGTGATTCCGGAGATGGTATGCAGTTAACCGGTAACAATTTTACCGAGGCGACTGCCATCTATGGTAATGATCTGGCAACATTCCCGGATTTCCCTGCAGAAATTCGGGCCCCGGCAGGCTCTACATTTGGCGTCTCGGCATTCCAGATCTGTTTTGGGTCAGGAAACATCACGACAGCCGGAGACCAGGTTGATGTGTTGGTCGCCATGAATCCTGCAGCATTGATAACGAACCTGGGCGATCTGGTTGTTGGTGGATTGGTTATTGTTGATCGTGATGCCTTCACTGCAAAGAATTTGAAACGGGCTGGCTACCAATCCAATCCGCTGGAGGATGGTGCCCTGGATCCTTACAGATTGATATCGATTGATATCACCGGGCAAGTCGTGGAGGTGGTCAAGCCGCACGGGCTTAGCCGCAAGTTTGCAGTTCGATGTAAAAATATGTGGACCCTGGGATTGATGATGTGGTTGTTTGATAGAAACCGTGACACGACGATTGCGGAATTAAGGGCGAAATTTGTTGCCAGGCCTGAAATAGCAGAAGCAAATGTAGCTGCATTAAACGCGGGCCATGCTTACGCCGAAACTGCCGAACTTCCGACCGGGGTGGAAGTTTACAAGATACCACCAGCAAAGGTTGCACCGGGCATCTATAGAAATGCGACAGGGACCGAGACGCTGGCTTATGGTTTGATAGCAGGTGGACTACTCGCAGAATTGCCGATCGTCTTTGCCTCCTATCCAATAACACCGGCTTCAGGGCTTCTGCATGCGCTTTCAGCACAGAAGCAGTTTGATGTGCTGACATTTCAGGCAGAAGACGAGATCGCTGCTGTATGCGCTGCAATCGGGTCTTCTTTTGCTGGTTCGCTCGGAGTCACTTCCAGTTCAGGACCGGGTATTGCGCTTAAGAGTGAAGCGATTTCATTAGCCTGTAGTACCGAGCTACCGTTAATCATCGTCAATACACAACGCGGTGGCCCGTCAACTGGCCTGCCGACCAAAACCGAGCAGTCAGATTTGAACCAGGCCTTGTATGGTCGTCATGGGGATACGCCTCTTCCCGTGATTGCTGCTTCAACGTCAGTAGATTGTTTTGAAGTCGCCATTGAAGCGGTAAGAATAGCCACGAAATTCTCGACACCTGTTTTGATTTTGAGCGATGGATACCTGGCTAATGCCTCCCAGCCCTGGAAGATTCCCGATATCAATGATTATTCACCATTTCCCGTGAAATTCGAAACAGATCCGGAAGGATTTACGCCTGCCAAGAGGGATCCTGAAACGCTGGCTCGTGTGTGGGCAAAACCTGGCACGCCGGGGCTGGAGCACCGAATCGGAGGAATCGAAAAAAGTTATGAGACAGGTAATATCTCGTATGATCCGGATAATCATCAAAAGATGACCGACGTTCGCAAGGCAAAAATTGATGGCATTGCCAGTTTCATCCCGGAGCAAGACGTTGTCATCGGTAACGACAGTGGAAAATTAGCGGTAGTAGGTTGGGGTTCAACATATGGTGCGATCTATCAGGCTGTAAAACGTTGCCGGGATCGAAAACTGGATGTGTCTCACATTCATGTACGCTACATGTGGCCGCTACCGAAAAATCTTGGGCAACTATTGTCCAGATATGACAGGGTGCTTGTCCCGGAGTTAAATACAGGGCAATTTGTAGAGGTTATTCGCAGTCAATTCCTGATCGATGCAAAACGTTTCAACAAGGTGACGGGTCAACCCTTTAAGATCAGGGAAATTGAAGAGGCAATCCAGGCCCAGATGGAGGCAATAATATGAATTCGCCAGGCCAGAAATTAACACTTAAGGACTTTACATCAGACCAGGAGGTGCGCTGGTGTCCAGGATGCGGCGATTATGCAGTTTTGAAAACCATCCAAAAACTAATGCCTGAAATTGAAACACCCAAAGAGAATACAGTGTTCATTTCCGGCATTGGCTGTTCATCACGATTTCCCTACTATATGGAAACCTTTGGGTTTCACACCATACACGGTAGAGCTCCCTCAATTGCAACGGGTGTGAAGCTGGCGAATCCGGAACTGGATGTGTGGGTTATCACAGGCGATGGCGATGGACTGAGTATTGGCGGCAATCATATGCTGCATGTCCTGCGTCGGAATGTGGATTTGCAGATTTTGTTATTCAACAATGAAATTTATGGATTAACCAAGGGTCAATATTCGCCGACTTCCGGGATAGGAACCCGATCGCCATCAACACCGGATGGTTCGTTGGATACTCCCCTTCGACCTTGCACGTTTGCGATTGGTGCGGGTGCAAAGTTTGTGGCAAGAACGATCGATACAGAAGCCAAACATATGGCTCCTGTACTCAAACGGGCACATGCACATAAGGGTGCTTCATTTGTAGAGATCTATCAAAATTGTCCGATATACAATGACGGTATCTTTGACTATATCAAGGATAGAAAAACGGCAGCCGAATCGCGACTGTTGTTAGAGCATGGTAAACCCCTGGTTTTTGGTATGAATAATGAAAAAGGTATCCGCTTTAATACCAAACTGCTGAAACTTGAGATTGTTGTTATTGGAGAGGATGGTATTACAGAGTCAGATTTCCTCGTTCATGACGAGACCAACAAGGTGCTGGCTCAAATGCTGGCTGAAATGAAAGCGCCGGACTTCCCAGAACCAATCGGGGTTCTTTATTGCAAGCTGGGCAAGGCATACGATGCGGATGTCTATGAACAACGGAGTGCTGTTCGGAAAACCAGGGGGCCTGCGGATATTAACGCACTGTTACGAAGTGGTCACACATGGACGGTTGATTAGCGGTGCTTCTACCGGGCAGGTTCAAGGCTCTCTTTTTCGCTGAAGGCTCTCTTTTTCGCTGAAGGCTCCTTATTCCGCTGAAGGCTCCTTATTCCGCTGAAGGCTCCTTATTCCGCTGAAGGCTCCTTATTCCGCTGAAGGCTCCTTATTCCGCTGAAGGCTCCTAGATAATCGTTTCTCCAAGTTCCCTGGCTCGATCAAGCCGGGATCGTTCATCTTTCTCGATATTCATCGCTGCCATTATCAACATGAGTAGCGCGACAACATATGCAGAGAGCCCCCAGAGCATGCCACTCCTTAATGCCTCGGCACTTGTGCTGCCTTGCGCCAACAAAGTATCACTTATTTGCCCCATGGTATAGGGACCGAGTGCCAGCCCGATAAACGTCACCATCATGATATAAAAGGCAGAAGCAATTGCCCTCATTCGCGGCATGACCAGATCATTTATGGTTGAGGCCGCGGGTCCAATCCACATCGGAGAGGTCAGCGCAAATAGAAAGTTAAACACGTAAGCTGCCACCAGGTTGTCGGTGACCAATAATCCGATAGCAGACGGCAAAGACAAGACGACGGAGGCGATTCCGACATAGAGCTTTGCCTTGATATTCTTTTCTCGCATTTTGTCCGCTACAACGCCGCCGATCGTCACACCTGCCCAACCACCAATGGCAGCAGACAGGCCTAAAATCATACCCGCTTCCGAGGCACTAACACCATGGACTCTCTGGAAGAAGGGTGGCCCCCAGAAGCCGAGTCCATAAGTAACAAATGCGATGCATGGAAAACCAATGACAGTAAACACAATGGACTTACACTTGAATATCATGGAGAAGGTTGCCGGGTCCCGGAGTGATAGGGATTGCGCCCAGCAGAAGGCGGCATAGAGACCAATACCGAGCGCAATCCATTGTGCTGCAGTGCCTGTCTGTAGATAAAGAAAGTAGGCGAGGGCGGCGACAAAGAAACCCGCCGCAATATTAATTGCAATCCCCTTGGTACCTGCGCCCAGCGCGGTGAGGCGGATAAAGTGGAACAGGGGCAGAATGGCGCTAAGCTCGTTCCATGCCTCGCGGAATGGATGTGGGTGAGCGGGTGTGATGAGTCCCTCACTCTGACCCCGTTTAGGCTCTTTAAGGGTCCATACCCAGAGCGCCATGAGTAAACCAGGCAGCCCCACGACAAAAAATGCAACGTGCCAGCCTTTCAGTTGCATTGGAGCGAGGCTGGTGTCGGGATAGACTGATGCCCAGGAGTCGAGAATGACGCCGCCCAGAAAGATGCCAATTCCGGAACCAATGTAAACACCACTTGAATAAACGGCGAGAGCAGTTGTTCTCAGTTTGGGAGGAAAATAGTCTGATAACAGGGAGAAGGCTGCAGGGGTTGCGCTGGCCTCTCCCACCCCAACCCCGATACGGTACACGGCGAGCATACCAAAGCTGCGGGCGGTACCGGAAAGGGCAGTCATCACGCTCCAGAACATCAAACCGATGGAAATCAGGCTTTTTCTCACCCAGGTATCCGCGAGCCGACCTAGTGGAATGCCAAAAACAGCATAGAATACCGCGAATGCGGTCCCATATAGAAAGCCAATCTCGGCATCTGTTATGCCGAGGTCCGCCTTAATTTCCTCTGCCAGGATAGATAATATTTGCCGGTCAATGAAGTTGAAAATGTAAACGATGACGAGTACAAACAAAACGTACTTGGCGTATTTGCCGCCCACTTCTTCACTTACATCTTTATCGGGATTTTTAGTCTGACTATCTGCGTCGCTCATTTTGCCTCTTTATATTAGAGTTATAGGCTGGTGGGGTTTTAGTTATTGATTTTAAGTCACTGTAATGGAAAGCGGGGACGAGTGCTAGCAACGGCTGTCGCTGGTTCATTAGTGTGGTGCCTTGTAAGTGAAGCTGGTACCTTTGTATTTTTTTGGAGAAAGCAATGACTGATTTTCAGGCCGAAGATAATACGGGAACCATCGCTGTTCAAGAACGCCATCAGTTTGATATTGAAGCGTTGCAGGAATACATGAAGAAAAACGTGGAAGGGTTCAGTGGTGATCTTGAAGTAGCAGAATTCGCAGGGGGACAGTCAAACCCGACTTATCTCTTGACCGCAGGTGGGCTGCAATATGTTATGAGGCGCAAACCTCCAGGCAATCTGCTGAAGTCTGCCCATGCAGTGGATCGTGAATATCGTGTACTGACCGCTTTGCAGGACGCGAACGTACCAACCGCAAAAACTTATTCTTTGTGCACCGATGACTCCGTCGTGGGTACCTGGTTCTACATCATGGAGTATCTCGAAGGAAGAGTGATCTGGGATAGTACGGCTGGCCCTTACACCAGGCAGGAACGAGGAGAGTTTTGGGATGCTGCCAATGATGCACTGGCAAAATTGCACAACGTGGATTTTGAAGCAGCAGGGCTCTCGGATTTTGGCAAACACACAGACTATATTGCCAGGCAGTTGACTCGTTGGGGCGGGCAATATGAATACACAAAAACGGAAGATAACCCTTATATGGATAATCTAATCGAATACCTGCCTAAAAATATTCCTGAGGACAATTCCTGTACGATCGTCCACGGCGATCCACAAATTGCCAACATGATGATGCATCAAGAAAAAAATGAAGTCATTGGTATTCTTGACTGGGAGCTAAGTACCCTTGGTAGTCCCTTGTCTGATTTTGCTTACCTCTGCCGGCCTTATCGAGATGCCTTGCGAGGTTTGGATCTTGACGCTCTGGGCATACCCAGCGAACAGGCGTATGTTGAAGCTTACTGTGAGCGTACGAACCGAAGTGGAATAGATAACTGGGATTATTACCTGGCGTTTAATATGTTCAAACTTGCGGCTATTTTGCAAGGTATCGCGAAGCGGGTTCTGGATGGAACGGCGGCGAGTGGACATGCATTGGCAGCAGGTGCCGGGGCATTGAATATGTCCAAAGTGGCATGGGCGCAGATAGACAAATCTGTCGTTCTTGATGATGACTGACCGGGAGCCGGTACCATTAATAAACAAGAAGTAATGAACAAGAAGCAGCGGCTGAGGATGAATAAATGTTAGTACTAGCGACGACTGAAAGAGAGTATCCCTGGGGCACATTGCGATCGACCAATGCCAGTAAGGTAAAGGTCATCCTGGAAGAAAAGGGTGTCCCTTACACAATGGAGAGATTACGACCAGGTGATTTGTGGAAAAAACCAGAGTCGATTCTTGCCAAACATCCACTCGGAAAAGTGCCTTACCTTGAAACTGAAGAAGATGGCGTCATTCATGATTCCACGGTGATTAACGAATACCTGGATGATAAGTACCCGGCGCCGCCCCTCCGGCCACAGGGGGTAAGTCCTGTTGCCCGCATGCGGATGCTGGAAAATTTCGGCGATGAAGCCTTTTTGGTGGGCGATTTGCCAAAGATATGGATGCCAATCTGGTCCAAACCTGAAGACAGGAATGAATCGGCGATGGAAGAGGGAAGACAAGGATTGCGAAACCGGGGTCTACCCTACATTGAAAAGCAGATAGAAGGCAGGGAATATCTTTGTGATGATTTCAGCCTGGCGGATGCTCCCTTTATGGCCGTCGCAATGGTACTTGAGGTTGATGGTATGGATCTATCACAATTCCCGAATACCGCGGCCTACCTGGATCGTTTGCGGGCAAGGGATTCATATCAATCCATTAGCCCGAAAACGTCACTGGATGATTCAGCAGGGAACAATTAAAAGCCGTTGATATCATCGTCGAGTTGTACACCAAACGAATTGAGTGCCATTGACACCAGGTTGTATTGTCCGATAGTGAAAACCAGGTCCATCATTTGCTGGTCTGAATAGTTTTTCGCCAGGCCATTCCAGGTCCCGTCGCTAATAAATGCGTCTGAGTGTAATTCATCTGTCGCCTTGATCAGCAAACTCTCATGTTCATTCCAAACCGAGGCTGAAGCGCCTTCCTTGACGCTGGCAATTTCTTCATCACTCATGCCGGCGCTCTTGCCGATGATGACGTGCTGACCCCATTCGTATTCTGCCTGGCAAAGCCAACCGATCCTTAGAATAACGATCTCGCGATCACGTGCTGAGAGGGTTGACTTAAATAACACGTGGTTAGCAAATACCATCCAACGTTTTGCCAGCGCATCATGGTTGGCAAAGGTGCGGAAAATATTGGCCACTTTGCCTCTTATGACCTGCTTGCCCAGGGACGCTCGTTGGGTTTCATTCCAATCATCTTCATGGATGGGTTTTATTCTTGGTGTTTCGACTTTCATGGTTTTGTTCCAGGTGTATTGCGAAGCGCACACTATAAGAAATATGTCAGCGGAGTGCTATGACCAAGATTTAGCCTGACGAGCCAATACTTTATGAGCGAGAACATATTACATCACTATCCCGTCGCCGTTTTCAGAAAAGGTTCGTTTATTGTTGGCATACAAGCAGCAGCCTTTTGATGCCGTGACGATTCCTATCATCATGCCAAAGCCGGATTTGATGCCGTCCTTCGCAATTATTCGTGCCCGTTGCTGCCATTGCCTTTCAGACATTTCCAGTTTGCAGAATGCCTAGGTTGAACGTCTCACTGGAAGTATTCGACGAGAATGTACTGATCACATTATCGTTTGGAGTGAGCGTCATCTTAAAAATGTTCTTCGTGGGTATTTTTTCGATTACTACAATAGTGATCGAACTCACTTAGGAATCGAAAAGGAGTCAGCTACCGGTCGTCAAACAGATAAACAGACTTCGATATCTGATCGTTTAGTGGAATTGCTGAGAGTTGGTGGGCTTCACCATCGATATGAGTGGCAAGAGGCTGCTTTATTTTCTCGGAATCAATATTTGCGAGGGACACGTAAACGTCGAATTTACACCAGCCTTTCTTTCGAGTTTTATTCTTTCTCTAAATTGAAATTACTGATTGCGAATCATTTTTGGTGTATTAATATGTAATACATTGATTAAGAGGAATTGCCATGTCTAGAAATACGTCTATTACATTAGGAGAGCATTTCGAACAATTTGTTAGTGACAGCATATCGGCTGGGCGGTATCAAACTGTCAGCGAAGTGATTAGGGCTGGATTGAGAAAGTTGGAGGATGATGATCATAAACTTGAAGCTTTGCGAGATAGGCTCGCTGCTGGAGAGCGAAGCCCCAAAGTTAAAAATTTTTCATCTGATAAATTTCTCGACAAAATGCACAAAAACACATCAAGTGAATTATCAGCTCAGAAGGATTGCTGAAAAGGATCTTGAAGATATTTGGTTATACTCGTTTGAAATGTGGGGCGTTGAGCAAGCCGATGGTTATGTTCAATCCCTAATCGCTAGATTTGAATGGTTATCCACTAACCAAAATTCGGGCCGAAAAAGAAATGATATTAAATCTGGGTACTACTGTTTTCCTGAAGGTGAGCGTGTCATTTTCTACAAAATAGTCAAGGATGTCGTAAACATCATAGGGGTACCTCATCACAGTCAGGATGTGATCTCACACCTGAGGGGAAAATTGACTGAAGAGATTCACTCAAAAAAACAAACTCGATAGAGCAGGGGATGCTTCATCCCCCAATAGCTTCATCAAAACCTGTCCTTCGCAAATATTCGTACCCAGTGCCACCATTGCCATTCAGACAATTCCAGTTTAGTGTTTATTGATGTTGTTTTTGATTCAAATGATCTGCAATCGGATTGTCCGAAAGCTCAATATTGTTGCTTATTTGACCGCTGAGAATCTCGCACTTCGACAGCAGTTGATTGTGCTGAAACGAAACCAGAATCGCCCTCAACTAAAAAACGTGATCCTGGCAAAGCCACCCGATCCTTAGAATGACAATCCCGCGATCACGTGCGGACAGGGTTGACTTAAATAACACATGGTTAGCAAATACCATCCAGCGTTTTGCCAGCGCATCATGGTTGGGTTTTATTCTTGGTGTTTCGACTTTCATGGTTTTGTTCCAGGTGTATTGCGAAGAACACGCTATAAGAAATATATCAGCGGAGTGCTATGATCAAGATTCAGCCTGACGAGTCAATACTTTATGAGCGAGATCATTTTACATCACTATCCCGAGTCGCCGTTTTCAGAAAAGGTTCGTCTGTTACTGGCCTACAAGCAACAGCCTTTTGATGCCGTGACGATTCCTATCATCATGCCAAAGCCGGATTTGATGTCCTTAACGGGTGGTTATCGCAAAACACCTGTAATGCAAATTGGTGCCGATATTTATTGTGACACGGCACTGATTTGTAGGGTCATTGATAGACTGTTCCCTGCGAAAAGTATCTATCCTGAAGGTTCACAAGCAACGATCACCGCTGCGGCCCATTGGACGGATACATTGTTCTTCAGGGTTTGTGTCGCAGTCGCCTTCCAGCCAAAAGCACTGGCAAACAACACGCTTTTTCAGGACCAGGAAGCAGCAGCGGCGTTTATGGCCGACAGGGCGCAACTAAGTGAAGGTTCAACGCAACTTAACATGGATTTTGATACTGCCCATCCTTACTTTCATGCTCACCTGAAGCGTATGGATAATCAGTTGGAGGCAGCAAAATTTCTTTATGGGGATGAGCCGGTAATAGTTGATTTTTCGACCTATCACTGCTGCTGGTTCATCCACGGTAATGAAGCGATACGGGATACCTTCTCACCCTATAAACGAGTAATGGAGTGGTATGGGCGAATGAGTGCTTTTGGAGATAACGGACTCACTCAAATCGAAGGGTCAAAGGCAATTGAAATAGCCCGTAATGCCGAACCCATTTCCGAGCGCAAAGCAGCAACATCTGAAATCGATGGCTTGCAGGTAGGTGATGAAGTTGAGGTGATGCCAATTGACTACGGATTTCAACCCGTAAAGGGAAGGTTGCAATTGTCTTCCCTGGAAGAACTGGTCTTAATCCGTGAGGATGAACAGGCGGGCAATGTTGCGGTTCACTTTCCGAGACTTGGTTTCCAGATTAAAAAGTTGAACTAGGTGATTATCATGCTGCCTGGATTGGCGGCAAAATAGTCTCCATCATTTTTAACCAGTAGGTAGCATGGAGCGGTAAGATGTCATCGTTAAAATCATACCCCGGGTTGTGCACCATGCATGACCCCGGAACGTGTCATCCTGTTTCGGGCAGTTATCAAAAAGATAACATCTAATTGTATTTGCCAGGTTACCCACCGCTCTGCTCTGCGCTATTGAGGGCGCAGCAGAAAAATAGGGGTCAATCCGAATGGCACTTAGTTAAGCTTGTAACTGGTTTTTTCATCTCTATCGGGTTGCGATGAATGTATCGTGATAATTGAAGTAAATAGGCATCTTCATCCACCAGAATGGACTTGTATCGACCTCTAAATAGTGGCCCATCAGTCTTGCGCATACGATTGTAGCGTTGAGTAAAGACACCATTCACATGATGCATGATACGGCCCAAATTGGCTTTGGGTGTCTCAAGATACGCCTCATAATGGTCCTGGTTATGGAAGATGGCTTGCCTGGCTCGACCGCGATTCATCACGTGATGGAAGGCTCCTTCGTACTCTATTCGTGGCGGTCTAGGCATATAGCCGAAAATACAACAAACTTATATATTATAAAATAAAACTGACCCCTTATTTTCTCGGGACACGTTCTCAGTATGGGATTTTGACCATGCCTTTCGCAAGGTAACACTAAAATTTAAAAACATGGTTCAAATTGGTAAGCATGAGATCCAGATCATAAGAAAAAATGGATACACTTTTGATAGCATATGATAGATAATGATATCAATTACTAGATATTGGTATCTATCATGCCCCTAAAACAACTAGCCACCCGTATTGACGCTGATGTTAAAAAG